>Ga0206127_1004109_pt1 | contig 13014 bp, 12 predicted proteins | sample Helgoland_Spring_6_FD_148646 | JGI IMG/M metagenome (GOLD analysis project Ga0206127, IMG submission 148646) | Pelagic subsurface seawater microbial communities from Kabeltonne, Helgoland, North Sea - Helgoland_Spring_Bloom_20160419_1 | ecosystem: Environmental > Aquatic > Marine > Epipelagic ...
TACGCGTCGCGAACCAATCGGGGTGGTCGTAGCAATCGTACCGTGGAACGCGCAGATGTTCCTCACTGCGACGAAGTTAGGGCCCGCATTGGCCGCAGGCTGTTCGGTAATCCTAAAAGCGTCAGAGATCGCACCAGCCCCTATGCTTGAATTTGCCCGCCTCGTTGCAGAGGCGGGCTTCCCTGCTGGTACTGTATCCATCATTACAGGTGATGCTAAGAACTGCGCTATTCCCTTAACACGCCATGCCGATGTAGACCGCATCGCTTTTACGGGTGGCCCAGACACGGCCCGCCATGTCGTACGCAATTCGGCAGAGAATTTCGCGGTTACCTCGCTTGAGCTTGGTGGAAAATCTCCGATCTTAGTATTTGAAGATGCAGATCTAGACGGCGCAGCAAACGGGCTGATTGCAGGTAATTTTGGGGCTTCGGGACAAAGTTGTGTCGCTGGATCGCGAGGGCTTGTTCACAGATCGATTTTGGAAGCCTTGATTGCGCGAATTTCTGAGAACTGCGCGAATATTGTTGTTGGTGATCCACTGGATGCCAGAACCAATCTGGGGCCGCTGTGCACCAAGGCGCAGATTGATTTGATCACAGCAACTTTAGCAAAAGCCAAGGATCAGGGGGCACATATTAGATTTGGTGGAGCACCATTGAATACCGCTGGTAACTTCATGGCCCCAACTTTGGTTGAGTGTAATGATCATCATGTCGAAACACTGAATGTGGAATTGTTCGGTCCGGTCATGTCGCTAATCCCATTTGACACCGAAGAAGAAGCGATTGCCTTAGCCAATAGCACGCCCTTTGGTTTGGGATCGGGCGTATTTACTCAAAATCTTGCACGAGCGCATAGGGTTTCAGCGCGCCTTAAGGCAGGCATATGCTGGGTGAACACTTATCGCGCAATTTCACCGATCGCTCCTTTTGGTGGATACAATCATTCAGGTTACGGTCGTGAAGCGGGTATCGATGCAATAAATGATTATACGCGTACAAAAACGACGTGGATCAACACTTCGGTCGATCCGATGACGAACCCTTTTGTAATGCGATGATTGTGATGGGTTCGCTTAGCCAATTTTTCTTTATTAAACCATGGATTTGTAGTGCTGGTGGCGTTGTCTAACGTGATCGACGGTTGTAATGCTTTTGGCGTGCGTAGCTCGAAACGTCACCGGTGTTGCATATTCTTAACACCGTCGAACACAGAAGGTTTATTGATGATGCCACTCAGCTATGCGAAGAACCACTATGGTTTGATCCTATTTTCGCTTGTGATATTTGGTTCGGCGCTCGACACAAGTGTTGGGCTGAACTTTCTACTCCTATTTGTCATTGTAAGCGGCGTCGTTTTTTCGGCAACTAATTCTGGCGAGAACATTCACCTCTCTTCAAGATACAAACTAACAATTGGCCTGTTCTTTGCGACATATATTGGGCTGGTTTGTTCGGAAATTTTGACATCATTCGATCCGGCAGAAGCTGCATCTGTGATCGTGAACTACCTGCCGGTTGGGTTGCTAGGGCTGGTTTTGGTGTTTTGTCTGAAACATGGCGTGAGCTTTTCGAAGCTCACGCCATGGATTGCCTTGATTGCTATAATATATGCAATTTTTGCACTCTATGAATCAAACTGGCGTCCTTCGGGGAGGGTCAGCTTTGGTTACAACCCAATTCCTTTGGGTATGATCGCTATCCAATTGATGTTTTGGTGTGGTTGCGCAACGTTGGAACGGCAACGTTCATCGCTTCTGGCTCTTGTTGGAATAGTAGCAGCATTTTGGGTTGTCTATTTGACTGCCAGTAGGGCACCAGGGATCGTCGGATTCGCGCTGTTGTCGGTTTGGTTTTTGTTTTCAAAACAGCCACTTTTGGTTCGGGCCGCCGTTCTTATTTCGTGCGCATCAATTCTTCCATTGTTAAACTTTCTTGGAGAACTTGCAAAGTCTTCTGAAGTATCAAGTCTCAATATTTTATTCGAGCCTGCTAATCGTAGTCTTTTGGGGCGGCTTTCTGTTGTTGATAGTTCAATCATAACAGGGATCGATACTGGCGCCAGTAGCTCCGGTACTTACCGATCATGGATTTGGCATACAGGGATTGAAGTCATCAAACAACAACCCTGGCTCGGCTGGGGACGTGAAACACGCTTAACACAGGAAATGTTTCGTGCAGTGGATGCGCCAGCCTTTCTCACCACATTCCCACATTTTCACAACGAGATTATTAACATGGCGGTGCGGTTTGGAATTCCGGCAGCTATTTTGATGATTGTTAGCTACGCAAGTTTGTTTTTGATCGCGACAAACAAACGGGCCTTTTGGATCACTTTTGTTTTTCTGAGCCAACTTTTCGCTTTGTCAGTTACAGATGTGATCTGGCACCACAGCGTTTCGATGTCGATGTTTGTGTTTACGCTCATCTTGATGTTCTTGTTTTTAATTGAAGACTCTGAACGAGTTGAAGATGCGTCAACTAGGTAGCTGGCACCCAAATGTGGATGCATTTCCTGCTTAAACTGGCTGCCCACTCTTGAAAGTGCGGAAAAGCGCTAATTGTGATCCGTTACCGCACTGTGATTTTGTCGCTTAGACGCGCCTTGCCTGCAAGGTGCACGCGTACACGGTTTCTTTTGTTTCGGTTATGCACTGACGAAGACAAATCATTTGCGTGTCACCGGTCCAATAAAAGTTGGGAAGAGCACACGTTTCATTCAAATGATGGCCTCTTTGTATTCGGGAATTCTTAGCCATTAGATGCCGCGAGTGTATTTTCTCCTACCTAGGACTTGGCGGATGAACCCTCGACCGAACTAAATGGCTCGTAGCCATCGAAATCGGCGCGTTCCGCGCGTTGTATGTATTCCAACGGGCCCAGTAGGCCGTAATTGATATTGAGGCTGATGTAGCCGCGATAGGTCCATGGTGTGCCCTGGGCCATTGCATCTTGATAGTCGCCAAAGGTTTGAAGGCGGGGCTCAATGAAGCTGTCAAATGCCCCGAATGCATGCTCTCGCGTGTCAGCATAGTGCAACGGCAACAGGTCTCCGAAATGATCGGGGAAATGCTGTTCTGCTAACGCCATAGCGTCTGTTGTGATTGCGTTAGTGTGGTGTGGTAAGCTGGGGATACGTTTTACCCATCCCATACTCGCGTTTCATGTCGCTAAAGCTGACGTGATCATACAGCGCCATCTGGAGGGGGCAATAATGTGTACGGTGCTGAAATCTGTAGTCGTTTCCAAGCTTTTTAGGTTGTGTGACTGGACTGTTGAACAAGACTGATGGGTGTTTGTTCTATGAAAGTTATCGCGTGATGGATTTGCAAGTTGCACTCAAAGCTTCGCATCGACACATGTAGGGTATGGGTCTATCCAGTTTGGCGCTGACCCATGGCATTGCATTCTGGAGGTTCCGATGGCTGATACCGATGAAACAAATACTAAGACGCATTATATTTGCCAAACTTACGTTGAGAAAAAGCAAGGTTCTGGCGTAGTGACTTTGGCGATCGATAAACAGTTTGAATATTCCACAGCCTCAGATGCCGAAGAACGTGCAGAACGTGAATACCGCAACGAGACCTGTGTGGGGGCGGACGCCTACATGATCGTTGAAGATTCACAATCTGATGAAGTTGGGGCACCAGATTTTCTTGTGCGTCTTGGCAATGTGCCAGACGATGATGGGTCCTGATCCAACTGTTTGGCTCAGAACCACATCAATTAGTTATCGGCGATGGTGCATGATCTTGAACGATCGCTGGTGCTCTTTGAATTCTGGATCAACGGTCTTGGTCAGCTGATCGGTTTCGGCTTTCTTCATCAATCGTTCGGCCAGTATGAATGAAATGATTGCGGCGAACATTCCCCCAGCCATCTGTCCAATTAGGACACCTTCAGCGCCCCACAGCTGTGCGCCAAAGTAAACGAACGGGATGGTGCCCAGTGTGTTGCGCCCCCAGTTGACCCAGGTGGAATAGAATGGGTGGCCTAGGTTGTTGTAGGCCGCGTTACCGACAAAGATAATGCCGTTGAATATCCATGCCAATGATAGCGGACCGCAGAATAAGAAGATGAGATCGCGTGTTACGCCACTTGCGTTGAACAGATCCGCGATCGGCCCGCGTGCAAGGTACAAGACAAACACAACAGGGATTACGTAGGCTACGATTAAAACCATGCTGCTGTTAAAGGCATAGCGAACGCGCCCGTGTTGGCCCGCGCCAAAATTTTGGCCGATGATCGGCCCAATTGCACTAGACATGGCAAAAATCAATGCGAATGTGATTGGGGTAAGGCGTCCGATAACGGCCATGCCCGCAACCGCTGCTTCGCCGAATTCCGCAGCAACACGCGTCACATATGCACCGCCAATCGGTGCCGCAATATTAGCTAGCATTGCGGGGACCGCGATGGCTGCAATAGGGCGTAGATCGCGCACAACAGCACCGACTGATAATCCTGTGAACCCACCGTAGCGGCGCGATATATACCACAGACCCGTCATAGCGATAGACACCCGTGAGATGGCAGAAGCCCATGCCGCACCGTCCAGCCCCATATTAAAACCAAAGATAAAGATTGGATCGAGGACGGCGTTTACGACCCCAGCAACCAACGTGACGATCATAGATAGTTTTGCCGCGCCGTGACTGCGCAGAGCCGCAGAGGCAATGATGCCAATCATCAGGATCGGCATCGTTGGGATCAAGATTTGAAGGTATGAAACAGCAAGCTCTTGGGTTTCACCAGTTGCGCCGACCAATGCGGTTAGATTGTGCAGGTTGGTGTAAATTATGCTGGCAAACACAATGGCAAAAGCCACCCCAACGATCAGCACGTGGGTCAACAACTCGGTCGCGCGTTCAGGATTATCTTCGCCCAACGATTTCGCCACCATCGCCCCACCCGCAATAGCCATGCCGATGCTGATCGAGGTGGTGATGAACAAAATAGATCCGGCAAAGCCAACTGCGGCAGCCAATTCATCAATGCCCAGCATGGAGATGAAAATCATATCGACCAAATCGACCAAAAACAGCGCCAAGAAGCCAACGGCAGCTGTCATGGACATCGTTATGATGTGTTGTGTCAGGTTGCCGCTGAGGAACTTGGCTTGTTCATGGCTCATGTGGTTTTCTCATCCATAATTTTTTGCACGCGCACAGTCATTTCCGCTTCCCAGTCTCCGCGCAGTTCGCGGACGCGCCCCATGTAAGCGTCATTTTCATGCATTGGGACATCCGGATCATAGTGCTCTGCTGCCATCACCATGCTGCCTCGATCCAATTCAGTGAATGCGTCCGTCATACGGCTTGCTTGATCGCGGTTGTAGCCAAGGGCCTCGATCGATGAGCGTGCCATACGAAGGGAGCTGTCGTAGGTTTCCCGGACGATATCGCGGCAACCCGCGTGCCATAAGTCATAGACGTGATCACGATCGATAGCCCGCGCGACGATGTGCACATCAGGATAGTGGTGACGCACATATTTGACCAATTCAGTGATCTGTTCACGCCCATCGATGGCGATCACAAGCAATTTGGCATTTTCAATACCAGCCGCATGTAAAAGATCGGGGCGTGTGGCATCGCCGTAATATGCCTGCACGTCAAAAGCCTTTAGAAACTCGAGCTGTCTTGCGCTGAAGTCCATCACTGTTGGAGACAAGCCGATGTTGCGCAACATGCGGCTAACGATTCCGCCAACGCGGCCGTGGCCGGCGATAATGATGTCGCTTTTTTCCTCGATCTCATCCATTTCACGATCTTCAGTTGATGCAAAACGTGGTGCGATTACGCGATCAAACAGGATGAAGAGTGCAGGGGTCAACAGCATCGAAAGCGCAACAATCAGCAAAAGCCGATCGGCCAAATCACTAGGAATGACTGCGCTCGCAACCGTAAAGGACAGTAAGACAAAACCGAATTCACCCGCTTGGGCCAAGCCAAGGCTGAACAACCAGCGATCTGTGCCCTCAATTTTGAAGACCAGCGCCAGAATGTAGAGGACAGCGACTTTCAACGCCATCAAGCCAAGTGATAACGCGACGATTACAGCAAAGTTATCAAACAGCAGACCAAAATTGATCCCTGCACCAACGGTCATAAAGAACAGACCAAGCAATAGGCCCTTGAACGGATCGATGTCACTTTCAAGTTCGTGGCGGTATTCGCTGTTCGCCAAAACAACACCGGCAAGGAACGTGCCCAATGCAGGCGAAAGGCCAACCAATGTCATCAACAATGCGATCCCAATCACCATCATCAAGGCAGTGGCGACAAACAATTCGCGTAGCTTCGCCGCTGCGATGAAACGAAAAACGGGGCCGGTCATATAGGAGCCAACGATAACGACAGCGGCTATCGCCCCAAGCGTCACTATCGCAGCACCCCAAGCTGGCAAGCCGTCAACAAGGCTCATGGCAGGGCCGTGGCCATCATCGCCCGCGCCGTGGTGCAATCCCTCAACCAGTTCTGGCAGCGCCAACAGCGGCACCAACGCAAGCATTGGGATAACAGCGATATCTTGGAACAAGAGAACAGAAAAGCTGGATTGCCCCCCATCACTTTTCATCAACCCCTTTTCGTTCAGGGTCTGTAAAACGATGGCGGTTGAAGACAAAGCCATGACCAAACCGATAGCCAAAGCGACAGACCAAACTTGACCCATCATCATTGCCGCGATCATCACTGCAATTGTAGTCAGCGCAACTTGACCACCACCAAGCCCAGAAGTTTGTTGCGCATGGACCACAGCAGTTTTGGCTCAAGCTCAAGTCCAACCAAGAACAGCATCATCACCACGCCAAACTCAGCGAAGTGTTGGATCGAGATTACATCGACATGCAAGATCGCGAGAATAGGACTGATCACAATGCCAGCAATGAGGTAGCCCAGAACCGAACCAAGACCCAAACGGGATGCAATTGGCACGGCAAAAACGCCAGCAACAAGGAATAAAAATGCGAGAAGTAGAAAATCTGTCATGGAAAATACCTGAATATGTGGTTTTTACCATCAAATGCGACCAAGGCGAGAAAGTAAAGAAGTGGAAACCGCTTAGAGGTAGAAAATTGTCTCAAAATCAGGTGCCTTATGCATCTCGTTTGGCAATCCAATCGTGGGCAGGGTCATTTTCAAAACGCCATTTGCGCAAGGGGCCTGCCATCACATTTAGATAATACAATTCATATCCATAAGGGGCACCGCAAGGGTGGTGGCCTTTGGGTACTAGAACCACATCGCCATCTTTGGCTGCCATGGTTTCATCCAACTCACCGTCTTCAGTATATACACGTTGAATTGCAAAGCCTTGAGCGGGATTTAGGCGGTGGTAATAGGTTTCCTCAAGGTAGGTCATGTCGGGATAGTTATCTTCATCATGACGGTGGCTTGGGTAAGATGACCAGTTGCCAGAAGGTGTGAATACTTCGGTGACCAGAAGGCTACCTGCAACGTCACGATCTTCCATCGCGATATTGTTGATGACCCGCTGGTTTTGGCCAATGCCACGTGGGGTCAATTCGATACCATCTGGCCCTATGCGTTGCGCTGGATAGTTGCCTTTTGCGGGGGCGGTACAAACTGCCAAAACGCAATCGGTCGTGGCTGTTGCTGCCCAGTCGCTATCGCCGGGAACATAGGCGCAGTGGGGTGCTGTCTTTTCAAAAACAGACATGCGATCACCCATCTTACCAAAGTCGATGCCTGCGGCTTGGATCTCGGCGTGGCCCTCAACCAATACCAGAATTACTTCGCGGTCTCCTGTTGCCTCGTTGGCCGTTTCACCTGCTTTAAGGTGATAAAGGCCAAAGCCAACATACTCCCATCCGGCCGTTTCTGGCGTAATGTTGTGTACCTTGCCGGATGTATTGGTCGGCGAGCGAAGAAGATTTGCCATGTGAAAATCTCAATTCATTAGTGTTGGATTTATGGATTTTCCGATGGAGCGTTTGCGTCATCGGGCAAAACGAAATCAAAGAAAAAGACGTAAGTTGAATAGACGCCTATGCCGGCCATTAGCAACGCCCATACGGCGTTACCAGCTGTGGCTTCGACAACCATCCATCCTGCTAGAACAGCAATCAGGACAATCCGTCGCCAAAGCGGGCGGAAAAAGGGGTGGCGCAATTCTAGGGCGTTGGGCCGCCGTTTGGTCATTGCGCCACTCCAATCATTAAACGGTGCCGCCCAAGGAACCTTCAAGCGAGGCAAGCTCTTGGCCGCCAGCCATTAGGTCCTGAAGTGCTTCGGGCGTGATGCCGCCACGTTCCGCTGTGCCGTGTGTTGTACCGCGATTTAGAACCGTGAAACGATCCCCAACGGCCAAAGCATGGCGCACATTGTGCGTGATGAATACAACCGCCACACCTTCTTTGCGCACCTTGTCGATGGTTGCCAAAACATTGGATGTTTGGCGTACGCCCAGTGCAGAAGTTGGTTCATCCAAGATCAATACCTTTGCACCGAAATGCACTGCGCGTGATATGGCAACCGTCTGGCGTTCACCGCCCGATAGGGTGCCAACGGCCTGATCAGGGCCACGCAGATTGATGCCCATTTTGCGCATGGCTTCCATAGTTTCATGGTCCGCTTTTTCACGGTCATAAAAACTGATACCCGCGATCTTCTTTGTTGGCTCATTGCCTAAGAAGAAATTGCGACTGACAGACATCAAAGGGATCATGGCAAGGTGCTGGTGCACTGTCGCGATACCAGCCTCCATTGCATCACGTGGATTGTCAAAGTTCTGTATGTCGCCATTGACGACGATGTCACCATCAGTTGGCTTTACAACACCAGACATCGTTTTGATGAATGTTGATTTACCCGCGCCGTTGTCGCCTAGAAGGCAGTGACATTCGCCAGGGTAAATTTTGATAGAAACACCGGCAAGCGCAATAACAGGCCCGTAGGTTTTTCTGATGTTGCGCATCTCGATGATGGGCGTGGATTCTGTTTGAGCATTCATATCAACGCTCCCCTGTGATCAAGCGACGGATATATGTGTTCAGGATCACCGCACCAAGCAGGATAACACCAAGGAACACGCGGAAGAGTGAGCTTTCGACACCAGCAAAGAATAGGCCTTGTTGCACGACACCAAAGATCAATGCCCCAAGTGCAGCGCCAATGACGGACCCATAACCACCTGTCAAAAGTGCGCCACCAATAACAACTGCGATGATTGCTTCAAACTCCTTGAGCAAACCGCGGTCGGCCCCAGCTGAGCCAAATTCCATAACCTGACATGTGGCAAATACGGTTGCGCAGAATGCAGTGAACATAAACATCAATACCTTGACCTTGTTCACTGGAACGCCTGAGTTGCGCGCGGCTTCTGCGTCACCGCCAGATGCGAAAATCCAGTTGCCGAAACGTGTTTTGGTCAAAAGGATATGACCGAACAGAACCAAACCGAGTGCCCAGATGATCATCATGGGAATGCCATCAACGACAGGTTGGCCTGCGCGTGTACCGCGTTCGAAAACTGAGATGATGCCAAGGTCGCCCAGGTATACAAAGAACCCTTGTAGGATCTTTCCTCCAAATACGACGCCAAGCCAATCGCCTTCAGCCGCTTCACGAATGCCACCAATAATGGTTTTGCGTTCGATAGTTTGTGGAAGGAAGATTGTGAACCCACGCAGGATGAACAGGAAGGCCAGCGTAACGATAAAGCTAGGTAAACCGGTGCGGATACAGATAAAGCCGTTCAGCGCGCCGATTGCGGTACAGATTGCAAAGGTCAATAATATGGCCATCCACATGGGCCAACCAAACGTGACCCCGAAGATTGCGATTAGCATGCCAGCGAAACCGATCATCGAGCCGACACTCAGGTCAAATTCGCCAGCGATCATCAATAGGCATGCGCCCACCGCGATGATCATGAATTGTGCAGAGACGATGGACCAGTTCATTACGCCTTGCGAGCTGAACATGCCGCTGTCGCCAGCTAAGAAGATAAAGACCGCGAAGACGGCGATCGTCCCTATGATCCCACCTAGTTCAGGGCGGATCAGAGCGTTGCGAAACGACGACATCTCTTTGACCCGTTCGTCGGTTGCAGTGGTTGTCTCGTTGGACATTTCATTCTTCCCATAGGTCTTGTTAGAAACAAAAAGGGCGGTGCTTTCGCTTAGAAAACGCCGCCCTTAGTTTAGATTTTAGCGGTACTCACCAGCAAATTTTTCGACCATTTCAAGTCCATCAGCAGTTACGAAGCCTGGGCCTGAGTTGATGTTGTTGCCTGGCAAAACGCCGTAACGGTGGTAGTTGGCCATAACCACAACTGGCAGATAAGCCTGCAAGAATGGTTGTTGGTCGATACCCCAGTTGATTACGCCAGCTTTGATGCCGTTAACGATCTCTGTACCAAGATCGAATGTACCAAAGTAGATGTCACCCGCCATGCCGTTTTCGTCCAGCGCCAACAATGTTGGGTCTGCAGAGGTTGGGCCGAGTGTCAGGATAGCGTCTGTTTCTGGGTTAGCAGTTAGATAAGCCAATACGCGGTTTTTAATCTCAGCTGGGTCTTGGCCAGAGTCGATCATTTGGTTGCCCAATTCGACACCTAGACCATCTGCGAAACCTTGGCAGCGTTCTGTTGAGGATGGCGAAGAGATGTAGTGGTTTACGCACAAGAAGCTTGCAACGCCGTCACCTTTGGCACGTAGACCAGCCGCGTGGCCAGCGTCATACTCAGGTTGACCAACATACATTAGCGCGCCAACTTCACGTGCTTGATCAGGTGAGCCAGAGTTCATGATGATGACGTCAACGCCGCTTGCAACCGCATCCATGATTGGGCCTTTTAGCACATCATAGTCAGCGAGAGTTGTGATGATGCCGTTTGGACCAGAGGCCGCTGCCTGCTCGATGATGCGTGCCATGTCGGCCAAGTCACCAGTTGGCGGGTTGCGGTATTCAACTTCAACATCCATTTGTTCGCCAGCAAGTGCGATGCCGTTTTTGATGGTGTTCCACCAGCTGTCGCTATCCGGAGCGTGGCTGACAAGTACATATTTAAGGCTATCACCGTGGCCGTCAGCGACAGCTGTTAGTGGTGCCGCAAAAAGCGCTGCGCCAATCGCGAGCGACTTGATTACTGTTTTCATGAGGTCCTCCCAGACGTTTCTATTCTTTTGTGTCTCGCGGTATTCCCGCCAACAACGAAATCTAACCATACCATTATTCAGATTGCAACCGGTTGCAAAAATTGTTTTTACCTTTTCGGTTTTCAAACATATAACGTCATGAAAACAGGGAGTAACTAGGTGGCAGTAACACTGAAAGAAGTGGCTGAACGGGCGGGCGTTTCGCGTTCGGCGGTGTCGCGAACCTATACCGATGGTGCTTCGGTCTCCCCAAAGACTCGCAAAAAGGTTGAGAAGGCGGCAAAGGAATTGGGTTACAGCCCGAACGCTTTGGCTTCGTCACTGACCACTGGACGGACGAAATTAATCGGTCTGATCTCAAACAACTTTCACAACCCGTTGTTCTTGGAAGTGTTCGATCTGTTCACCCGCCGTTTACAGGAGAAAGGGCTACGTCCTTTGTTGGTCAATCTGACCGATGAAACTGATCCTGAGAACTCGTTGCGGATGCTTAAACAGTATTCAGTTGATGGCGTAATCGTCGCATCATCAACCCTTTCACCGGAGTTTGCCAAGGCTTTTCATGATGCCAGAATTCCGGTTGTTCATTCATTCGGACGCTTTGCCAGTGCCCCTGATGTACATGTCGTCGGAGTGGATAACGTCGAGTGTGGACGGATGGCGGCGCGGACATTGTTAGCGCGTGGCTATAAGCACATTGGTTTTCTAGGTGGACCTAAGGGGGCAACTTCAACAATCGATCGCCGTGCTGGCTTCATGGAGGTGATGGGGCAGGCTAAGGGGATCAAAGTGAAGGAATCCAATGCCGCAGCTTACTCTTTTGAGGCCGGGCGGACGGCGATGTTGAAAGAACTAAAGGGAACTCACGCCGAAGCGTATTTTTGCGGGGATGATGTTATGTCGATTGGCGCACTTAGCGCGATTAACTCGTCAGGATTATCCGCACCCACAGACATTGGCATTATTGGGCTGAATGATATGGAGATGGCTAAGTGGGAAAACATCGATCTCACCACAATTCGCCAACCGATTAAGCAAATTGTCGACAGCTCTGTTGAGTTGGTTATGGCGGCCCTAGAGGACAGCAACAGGCATCCCGAAGCGCGGCTATTTTCTTGCCAAGTTATCGAGCGCGGAACGCTTCGGCCCCTTTGATAGGGCCGAAGCTATCGTTTTTATTTCTGGAACATTGGCGGACGTGCATCCACCCAAACGCCTTGCTGTTTGGCAGAATCAACAGACGCGTAAACAGCCGCCATTGAACGCAAACCATCAACGGCAGTAGGATAGTTGGCAGAACCACCGCGCAACCTTGCCGCCAGGTCCACGTAGATGTTCGCGACTGCCAAAGGGAAACCCTCTGGGTGTGCGATGCCTACGCGTGACATGCGGTTTGCATCATCTGAAAGGCCATCTTCGCCCTTTTCAATGATTTCGATGCGCCCGCCTTGTTTGTGGAAATACACTTGGTTCGGTTGCTCTGATGCCCAGCGAACGCCGCCTTTTTCACCAAAGACTTGGATGTCGAGACCGTGTTGACGACCTAGTGCAATTGTCGAGGTCCATAGCCGACCAACGATGCCACCCTCCGTGCGGAAGTTAACCATCGCGTCGTCTTCTAACACACGTCCTTCAACGGTGGAGGCAAAGTCTGCGGAAAGCGTCCGAACTTCGTCGCCTGTGATGAAACTGGCCAAGTGCAATGCGTGGATGCCACAGTCTGCCATTTGGCCTGATACTCCCGCTTGGGCAGGATCGTAGCGCCAGCGCACGCGCGGGTTCGTTGCATCATCACCAGCTGCGTGGTGGCCATGGCTAAAGTTGGTCACAACCGTGCGAATTGCCCCCAGTTCACCACCTTCGACCATTGCCCGCATTTGACGT
>Ga0206127_1004111_pt1 | contig 13007 bp, 14 predicted proteins | sample Helgoland_Spring_6_FD_148646 | JGI IMG/M metagenome (GOLD analysis project Ga0206127, IMG submission 148646) | Pelagic subsurface seawater microbial communities from Kabeltonne, Helgoland, North Sea - Helgoland_Spring_Bloom_20160419_1 | ecosystem: Environmental > Aquatic > Marine > Epipelagic ...
GACCAATCTTCTGGATTACATGAGCAAGATCAAAGAGACCGTCGACATCCTTCAATACGAGATCGCCGCAATTAAGAAGGGTGATCTTGGTGTCGTTGGAGAAGTGTTTGAACGCAAAGAGCGTGCGCTAAAATGGTTGGAGTTGCGAACCCCTTTGATCGAACCCTTTTTGAACCACGAATTTTCGGAAAAGCTTATGATCCGGAAAAACCTATCCGAGCTGAAAAAAAATATTGAGGAAGACGACGCCATGCTGTCGCGCATGGCAATTGCCGCACGTACCATATTGCGAGAATTTGAAAAAATCATCAATCGCAATGGGTTAAGTGGGGTATATGGTAAAACCGGCCAAAAACTGGGGAAGCCAAACACGCTTCAAATGAGCATCGATCAGAAATTCTGACCAACGCACTGACAATTTTTCCGAATTCTTTAACCGCGCGTTAACCTCAGCCCTTACATAAGTTCTGTTGGCTAACGCCGATCTCAGTCAGAAGACTGGGTTATCAGTCAGAAGGCTGAGCAGTAAGAGAATAAAGGAGAACATCATATGTCGTCCATTCTCACCAATAACTCCGCAATGACAGCTCTGGCCACACTCAAAGAAGTGAACCGTGGGCTTAACGAAACTCAGTCCCGTGTATCCACCGGGCTGCAAGTATCGTCCGGTAAGGACAACGCAGCTTACTTCGCCATCTCCGAGACGATGAAGGGCGATAGCGGCATGTTCAAAGCCATCAACGAAGGCATGACAGCGACAAAGAACTCCGTCGCAACTGCCCGACTTGGCGCTGAAACTGTCAGTGATCTCGCGCAAGAAATGGTCGAGCGCATTGCGTTTGCCCAAAGCAACGGCATCAACAAGGCTGACGTTCAGAACGAACTCGACGCACTTGTAACGAACATGCAGTCCGCAATTGATCAAGCAACCTTTAACGGTGATGATCTGGTTGGGGAAGCATCCTCGACCGTGACAGTGGTTACGGGTATTTCGCGCGCAGGTGTTTCATTCTCAACAACAAGCATCACATTTGACACAGTCGATTTGCAGGGCATCCATGATGCGCTGGCTGCGATTGACCTGAATGCTGTTGATGTAGCAGACGATCCTTTGACAACCGGTACTGATGAAACCTTCAAAGCTCCGACAATGGAAAAAAACCTGGCCGCGGCTGAGGCACAACTTTCCGCCGCTATCACGGCATCGACTTCCTTGGGCATCACTGAAAATACCCTTGATGGCCAAATGCAGTTCCTTGACAGCCTGACAGACACACTGGACTCCGGTGTAAGCTCGATGGTTGACGCGGACATGGAAGAAGAGGCCGCGCGTCTGCAAGCCTATCAGGTACAGCAGCAGCTCGCGACACAATCACTGTCGATCGCTAACCAAGCGCCGCAGAACATCCTGAGCCTGTTCCGCTAATAAGGTTAGTTATGTTAAATAATCTCGCGGCTTAACGTTTTACCGTTTCGCTAAATGGATTATTGAGTACCTCCAAGCGACCCGGCCTGCATTGATTGCGGGCCGGGTCATTTCGTTTTGGAGACTGGTAAGATTCAGCGTTACTCCGGCTGGGTTTCAAAGAATCTTTGCAGCGGGTCTTTGATTCCGGCTTCCAGTATCATCCGGTAAATATCCGCAAAACCTTCTGCGGCCAGCGTCTTGTCGCCACGGCTTTGAGAGAGAAATGGCGTTGCCGTCTGGAAAAACCGGATCGCCTCATCTGTCTCGGGATCAGAGCCGGCTTTGTAAGCGCCAAGGCGGATCAAATCTTCCATGTCCGCATATGTTCCCAAGGCTTTACGGGCCACTTTTGTGATCTCGAACTCTTCTGGTGAATGGCACCCCGGCAACATTCTGGAGAGCGATTTTTGCAGGTTAACGGCCGGGAAACGGCCTTGTTCTGCAATGTGACGGTCCAGCACGATATGCCCGTCAACGATCCCGCGAACAGCGTCCGCGATTGGTTCGTTCATATCGTCCCCGTCGACAAGAACGGTGTACAGCCCCGTGATGTCCCCTTCATTGGCGCGGCCAGGTCCTGCGCGCTCGAGCAGGTGTGGCAGCTCGCTGAAGACCGAAGGTGGATAGCCACGCAATGTCGGCGGCTCACCTCGGGCAAGGCCGATTTCACGTTGAGCCATAGCAAATCGCGTGACGCTATCAAGCAGCAACAAGACCTGCTTGCCCTGTGATTTGAAGTGCTCTGCGATCGCTGTCGTCGTCAATGCGGCCTGCTTGCGCAGCAATGGGGCCTCGTCGCCGGTCGATACAACAACAACGGCGCGCGCCATGCCTTTTTCGCCCAGATCTTCCTGGATGAACTGCTGAACTTCGCGACCGCGCTCCCCGATCAGCCCAATGACGATAACATCGGCATCGGTATTCCGCGCCAACATCGCCATCATCGTTGATTTTCCAACACCCGAGCCCGCAAAGACCCCCATACGCTGCCCGCGACAAATCGGCGTGAAGATATCGATACATTTAATCTGAGTCTCGAGCTTCTCGCCCACTTTCTTGCGGTCAAATGCCCGTGGCGGATCTGCGCGGAATTTCGATTTGCGCTGCGGACGACGGACGCGGGTAAATGCGGACAACGGTTGCCCCAATGCGTCAACGACTGTGCCAATCCATGAATCGTCCGGGTGGATAACGTCGTCATGCTCTACCAGTTTGACCGGGTCGCCAATCGCAACCCCGTTCCAGGTGCCAAAGGGCAGAAGGCAAAGCTCGGACCCCTGCGCGCCAACCACCTCTCCCTCGATTATCCCGTTCTTTGAATGCACGCGACACCGGCTGCCGATCCCCGCGAGAGACTCAAGCCCCCCCACGGTCAGGGTCATCCCGACAATAGCTTTTACGGTGCCTGTTACCTGTACACTTGAGCAAGAATAAATACTGCTCTGTAGATTAGAGAAGGCAGAATGCAAATTTAACCCTTCCTTAATTTTTTATACTTGGTATATATCAAGTATAAATTGTGAGTCTAGAATGAATACAGAATCCACATCATTGTTTGATCTCGCGACTAAACGTTTGCAGTGGCTTTCGACACGTCAAAAGGTCGTTTCCGAGAACATCGCCAACGCAGATGTCGCTGAATATCAGGCGAAAGACATCGAGAGCTTCGCAAGCTACCTCAACGACACTCGGGCCAGTAATGCCCTTGAAGAGGCTGATGTGGTTGAGGCTTCTGTAAGCTGGCAGTCGGATATGACCGGAAACAACGTCGTTTTGGAAGAACAGATGATGGAAGCCAATTCCAACGCAAGCCAGTTCAAAATCGCCGCGAACCTGTACCGTAAGGCCCACGAGATGATCTATACGGTTGCCGGCCGCCGTTAAGCATTAGGAGTTATTGAATGGACGCCCTTTCAGCAATATCAGTGACGGCGGGAAGTGCCATGCGCGCCCAAGGTGATCGACTGCGCGTTGTCTCAGAGAATCTGGCGAACGCAAACTCGACTTCGCAAACAGCTGGCGGTGATCCTTACAGACGCAAGATTATCTCGTTCGAAAACGGCACGGATGAGCGCACTGGATCTGCAATTGTCGAGGCCACAAGCACCGAGCGGGACGAATCCGCTTTTACATTGCAATACGAACCGTCGCACCCCGCTGCAGATGAAAACGGCTATGTTAAGCTGCCCAACGTTAATCCGCTGATCGAGATGAGCAACATGCGCGAAGCAGCCCGTAGTTACGAGGCGAACTTGTCGATGGTCGAAAATGCCCGTGACATGCGCCGCCAGCTTGTAGAGCTTTTGAAGTAAGGAATTACGATGACTGATTTTTCAGCGGTCCGGTCTACGTACGTTCAGGCAGCCTATGCCAAGACCGTTCAGGGCGAACGCAGCACTGGCCCCGCCGCACCGGATGGCAAAGATTTTTCCCAGATGGTTGCGAATGCAGCCAGTCAAGCCATTGATAATGTTCGCGAAGGCGACAGCATGGCGATGAAGGGTCTGACCGGTCAGGCAGGGCTTCAGCAGGTGGTTGAAGCAACAATGGCAATGGAAAGTACCGTCCAGGTTTCTGTCGCGATGCGGGACAAACTTGTCGAGGCTTATCAAGACATTATGCGCATGCCGATCTGATGGGTCGCACGCTGGGGCATCGTCTGGAGGTTCGTTTTGGATTCCGTCACAATCTATGAAATTACGCGGCTGACGCTCACAACCACACTCATCGCTTCGGCCCCTGTTTTGGTCGTTGCGCTTGGGGTTGGCCTGATCATCGCGTTCTTTCAAGCGCTGACACAAATTCAGGAAATGACACTCACCTTCGTCCCCAAGATTGCCGCGATATTTGTCACCCTAGCCTTGTCACTGCCGTTCATCTTTTCGACATTAAACGCGCTTTCGAACCGCGTTTTCGACCTCATTTCCAATGGCGGTATCTAACGTGCCGCGCGTGAAAGAAACCTTAGCATTTTTAATCTTGGTGTTTTTCAGCGCCTCGAACGCAAGTGCAGAGGCAAATACTTGGTCATCCGGTTTTTACACATCTTCTGAGCCATCCAATACTGTGGTTATCCTGGAAGAAACAAGTCTCGCGCCGTCCTCCGTCTGCTTTCAGCAAATAATGGCAGCGCAAAAGAAATACGGGATACCTGACAACCTGCTCTTGGCGATCGGGCTTCAGGAATCCGGGCGCCGTGTCAGCGGCAAACTGGTGATCTGGCCCTGGACAGCAAATACAAACGGCAAGGGCGCGTTTTTTGGCAGCAAAGCAGCTCTTGATGCCTATGTGCGCAAAACCCAAGGCGAAGGCGTTTTTTCAACCGATGTCGGGTGCATGCAGATCAACCAGCGCTGGCATGCGGATCAGTTTGCCTCGCTCGAAGCGGCGACTGATCCGCATGCAAATGTCGATTACGCGGCGCGCTTTCTAAAGGGTTTGTTTGCGCAGACGCGTGACTGGTGGGAAGCAGCAGGGCGTTACCATTCGAAAAATGAAGTTTATAAAACCGCTTACCTGAAGAAACTGGTTCAAAACCAGCGCGTTGCGCAAAGAAATGCAAGCCAATTTTCAGACTATGCGCAAACCACCGACGAAGTTACGCTGGCTGTCGTCGCACCATCTGCACAACCCGGTTTCAACTGGAGCGCGGATATGACAGATGCCAATTCAGGGCGCTCGGTGGGCGCGATGTCGATATATTCGGCCCAAATATTGCAGCCGATCCTACCATCTTATGCAAAGGTGAACTGACCCATGGCAACGCCTGATACAAATCTGCCAAGCCGGTCGGGCTTTAGTTTTACCAAGCTGGGCGGCAACAACCGCGACATCGGTTTTGCATTTGGTATGGTTCTTATCCTTACCATGCTGTTCATTCCCCTGCCCCCGTTTTTTCTTGATCTTGGCCTTGCGATATCTTTGTCGCTGTCGGTTCTTATCCTGATGGTCGCCCTGTGGATTGGCACACCTTTGGAGTTCAACTCCTTCCCTACCCTGTTGCTTGTTGTGACCATGCTCAGGTTGGCGCTGAACGTATCATCGACGCGGCTGATCCTAAGCGAGGGTCACAACGGGCCCGATGCCGCGGGCGATGTGATACAAGGTTTCGCGCAATTTATTCTTGGTGGTGATTTCATAATCGGCATCGTTGTTTTTGCGATTCTGGTGATCATCAACTTTATCGTCATCACAAAGGGTTCCACCCGGATCGCCGAAGTCGCTGCGCGTTTCTCTCTTGATGCGATGCCCGGCAAACAGATGGCAATTGATGCCGACTTGGGCGCAGGGGCCATCACCGAAGATGAAGCCAAAGCCCGCCGCAAGAAAGTCGAAGAAGAAAGCTCGTTCTTCGGTGCCATGGACGGTGCTTCGAAATTTGTGCGCGGCGATGCCGTTGCCGGTCTGATTATCACGCTGATCAACGTTTTCGGCGGCATCATGATCGGCATGATGAGCCACGGGCTGAGCGTTGGCGAAGCCATGAACAAATACACTGTCCTGACCATCGGGGACGGTTTGGTCACGCAGATACCTGCGCTTGTCGTGTCGCTGGCTGCCGGTTTGCTGGTCACCAAGGGCGGCACCTTGGGCGCAGCAAACGAAGCGGTCTTGGGCCAGCTTAGCAACTATCCCCGCGCGCTGTACATGGCCGCAGGTCTGACATTTTGCATTGGCTGGCTGCCCGGCTTTCCTTTGGCAATCTTCTTGCCGCTTTCGGTGGGAATGGCCGGGTTTGGCTACATCATGCAAAAACAGATCGGCGAAAGAGACGCGATTGCAAAGATTGCAGCTGACAAGAAGGCCGCTCCGGAAGAATCCGCCGAAGACAAGATTTCCGAGATGCTCCGCGTCGACGACTTGCGTCTTGATTTGGGATCGGCACTTGTACCAATGATCACCTCGGTAAATGCGGCATTGCCCGGCAAGGTCAAAAGCCTCCGTTCACTGTTTATCAACGACTACGGGTTTGTCCTGCCCCCGGTCAGGATCAAGGACGATTCTGATTTGCCTGCAATGACTTACACAATCTCCTTGCAAGGGGTAGAGGCCGCCCGTGGAGAGGTTGACCCACTGATGATGATGGTCATCAACCCCACAGGAGGGGAGATCGACCTGCCCGGCAAACGGACACGTGAGCCGACGTTCGGCTTGGATGCTATATGGGTGGATGAAGCGCGCGGTGCCGAGGCTGAAATGATGGGGTTAACCGTTGTTGACCCTGAAAGCGTGGTGACGACCCACCTGACAGAAGTCATCAAAGAGCACATGCCTGACATATTAACCTATGCAGCGACCCAAGAATTGATTGAAGGTCAGGACAAAGACTATCAAAAACTGCTTTCCAGCAGCTCTGACAATAGTCCGGCGATCGTCTTGCAGCACGTCTTGCAGGCATTGCTATCGGAGCGGGTTTCAATTCGGAACCTCCCCCGGATCATCGAAGCCGTCGCGGAGGCGAGTGCCAACACCAAGAATATCCGTTCCATTATTGAACATGTACGTGGCAAGCTTTCCAAGCAAATATGCCAGTCGTTGAAAGACGCCCAAGGTTATATTCCTGTTATCAGTCTTGGTGGCGACTGGGAGAGTGAATTGGTAAAATCCATCTCTACGGCCAACGGCGAAGAGACGTTTTTAATGTCGCCCTCGCGGGTTCAGGATTTTGTTTTGGCGGCCCGAAAAGAAGTACAAAAATTCTCCAACGCGGATGAATGGCCGGCAATTCTTGTGACACCACATGCTCGCCCGTATGTACGTTCAATTCTTGAACGGGTTAGCCCCATGACACAGGTAATTTCCCACAACGAGGTCCACCGAAAAGCGTCCTTGCGCACCGTTGGCAAGATCGGAAACTAGTCGTGTCGCTGGATGCCTTTGTCTCATCGATCTTCTTTTCATACCTCGTCGTTTTCGCGCGCATCGGGTCTGCGTTGATGTTCATGCCCGGTTTCGGAGAGGCGCAGATTCCCCTTCGGCCGCGCCTGTCTATCGCGTTGCTCATCAGCGTTGCTCTGATGCCGATGGCCCCAATTTCACTTGCAATGCCCGACAGCCCCGTCAGCGCCGTTCTTTTAATCGCGAAAGAAGTGACAATCGGCCTATGGATCGGAATGTGCGCGCGTATCCTATTGTCAGCGCTGCAATTTGCGGGTTTCCAGGTTGGGCAGGTGTCAGGCTTGGCAAACGCTTTTGGGCCGTCCTTCGGGTCATTTGAGGGCGCAACGATGGTAGCGACCTTGATGCTGCTAAGCGCTGTGACCATGATCTTTGTGACAGACACACACCATCTTATTATTAGGGCATTAATGTCGAGCTATGAAATCTTTCCACCGGGACAAATAATGATCGGCGATTTGACCGATGAACTGCTCAAGGTTGCGGGCAAAAGTCTCTATATCGGGACAGCGATTGCGGCCCCATTCTTTGTCATGGGCGTGGTTTTAAACCTTGGCATGGGTCTTGCGAACCGCATGATGCCCCAGCTCCCTGTATTCTTTGTCGCCGCATCCATATTGATCGGTGCCGGCCTGCTAATCTTGGCCATCGCAATGCCCTCAATTCTTGATTTCTTTATTGAGCGTTTTCAAGAGTGGCTTTTTGGCTTTAAGATTTAGCCATGGCACAAGGTGGCGACAACGACAGCACAGAAAAGACGTTAGAACCGACTGAAAAGCGGCTTAAGGACGCGCGCAAGAAAGGCGATGTTCCCTCCTCCAAAGAGACGGGGAACATGGTCGTGATTCTTGCGCTTCTGGCGATCACGGCGCTTGTTCTTCCCTTGCAGGCACCCAAGATCATTTACGCCCTGAGTATTCTCATCGAGCAGACTTCAAATTTTGACGTGGCAACCGGCGACCCAGGCGTTAACCGCCTAGGCCAAATCATGAGCGATTTCTTCATGCGGCTGGCCATAGCAATCGGGCCTCTATTTGCCGTTTTGTTTGCAGGGGGCGCCATTGGCGCTGTTATTCAGGGCGAAACAGTCGTTGCCGTCGAGCGGATCAAGCCGAAACTGTCCAAACTCTCCCCCTTCGAGGGCCTAAAGCGGCTCTTTTCCGCGAATTCGATTGTCGAGTTCATCAAGAGCATCATCAAGGTCTTTGCAGTAGGTGCGATGGCGATCTGGGTGACCGAGGAAGCCGTTAGGCGCATCTGGACGACGTCGGGTTTCATTCCTGAATATCTTCCCGCCTATCTGGGCATCGCCGCGCAAAAACTATTGTTAGCTGCGGCAATATTTTTGGTGCCCGTTGCTATCGCTGACATTCTTTGGCGCCGTTTTGACTGGCGCAAGAAGCAACGGATGAGCCAAAAAGACATTCAAGATGAACAAAAGGAGAGTGAAGGATCTCCAGAGATTCGCAACAAACGCGCAAGACGGCGGCGTGAATTGTCACAACAGCGCTCGATTACAGCCGTTCCGCTGGCCGATGTAATTCTAACCAACCCGACCCACTATTCAGTTGCGCTGAAGTACAATCCCGAGAATGACATGGCTCCCGTCTGCGTCGCCAAAGGTGCCGACGCTGTTGCGCAGAAAATCCGCGAAATTGCCTTTGAAAACGGGATCCCCATGATCGAAAACAAACCTTTGGCGCGGGTTCTATATGATACCGTTGAAATCGATCAGGTCGTTCCCGTTGAGCATTGGGAGATCGTCGCTGAGATTATCCGCTTTGTTTTTGACCTCAAGAAAGACGGTAAAGGCAGCAAAGCCCCCGAAGGATCGACCCTGAGGACAAAGCCAAACTGATTATTTCAGTTTGATGCCCACCAGATCCTGGTCCCCAGGCAGTTGCGATCTCTCAAGGATAATTTTTGAAACTGCCCGCGCCCGGACCGCTGGAATTTTGGCAAGAATAGGCGCTGCGGTGCGTGGTCTCATATTGCCCAACACCATTATCGTTGTTTCAATGTCCATATCATCCATGATGCGTGCGGCATCTGTCGGTTTCATATTTGAATACAGATCGATCAGACGGTTCAAATCGTCCGTCTGAGCAGCTTCAACTTTGCCCAACAGCTCTTCGATCGACGTTTTCAATTCTGTCAGCGACGCCAGTTCAACCAAAAGACTTTCCTGAGCCAACGCCAGCTCGGCCATTTGGTTCTGAATTTCATCTTTTTGTTGTGCAACCAGATCGCGTTCACGGTTCAGCGAAAGCAATACTTCCTCCGGAGCGGTACAGGTTGTTTCCTTTTCCTCCAAACCACTCACAAGGGGCGGCGCATCCTCTTGAGGAACAGCTGCTGCATCCTCCTTGACTGCCGCTGTTTGAATAACCATCGGCGGGTTCTGGATTTCCGCGTCTTTGAATAAAGGCAGCAAAGGAAAAGAAAACGCCGCCTTTGCACAGAGAGTTACCGCGAGGCCGCCGAGGATGAGCTTACCGTTTAATAGCTTGATCACTGCTCAAACCCTAGCCGCGGGGGTATTTTCGAAAAATGCCTTCACAAGCTCTTTCTTGTCACGCAACACACGCATTTTGGAGGATGTATCAACTTCTTTTTGAGGGGCGCTACGTTGACTGGAGAACGCTTTTTCAACAGCCACAGTTTCGGCGACCGGTTCTGCGCCCGCCTTCTCGGCATCCTCAATGTTCTGGCGCATCAAATGAACTGAAAGCTCTGACTTTTCAACGGCATGGGAAAATTCGTGCACCAGGGGCTGCAACTCTTTAAGCGTCGCCATAAGAACACGGACTTTGCGCGATACAATGTACCCGTAACCAATACTGCCCATCAAAAGCAGAATAATTACGCTATCAATTATCGTCGTCATCATTTTCAGACTCCTCTAGAATTGCGAGCTTTTCAGTAATTTGAACGGCGACAAAGCCGTTATTTCGTTTGCCAAGAGAAACTTTAAAGATCGGGGAATCTGCGCATGTCATCAACGCCTCCACCCCGTCTTCAATGCCCAGATCAATTGTGTCGCCCGGCTTCCAGGACATGATCTTTTGAATTGGGAATGAAGTTTCCGTCAAAACGACTTCCATATCCATTCTGGCACTTTTGATTTGCGAACTGATGATTGCCTGCCAGCTATTTTCACCAGACGTCCGGTCGCCGAAATACATTCTGCCCAAATCGGGCAGAATAGGTTCAAGCGCATCATATGGAATGACCAAATCCAACGTGCCAACCTGACCCGCTTGAAGGATATTAAACCTCAACCGTGCGCACAGGCTGGCATTCTTTGTGATGATCGCCCCATCGCTATTCGTTTCTATCCGGTCCAGCGCCAGCTTTGTTGGTGTCACGACTGAAAACGACCTTTCCAACACGCTAAAGATGGTAGAAGCAAGACGCTCTCCAAACCGCAATTCAATCGCGGTGAATTCATGCGTCTCATCATCAATGTTCTTGATCTGGTGGGCCTTACCCCCAAGCATAAGCTCAACCGAGGTCATCAACAGGCTTTGGTCTAGAACCAGAAGGATTTCACCTTCGAACGGTTCGCCATCGGCAACCGCAAAAAACACCGGCGATGGCAGGCCCTCGATAATCTCTCCCATCGGAAGATATTCTAAAGACACCAGAGACACATCACACATGACGCGCGTCAAATCCGGGAATACTGCCGTGAGGTTTTCAACCATGCGTTCGGCGATAACGTCCAGCATCGGCAGGCGTTCGAAGTTGAAATTCGACATGCGGATAATCTCATCAACAAGATTAGCGCTGGCGGTATCAACTTTAGTATTTTGCGTCATTTTGTCCAACTCGCCACCTTACTGTACAATCAAGTCACGAATGAGGATTTCTTGCGGTAGATCATTGCCCACTGCGGCGCGTGCGCGCTTAAGAAGCTCCGATTTAACTTGTAGAATTCCCGCCATGCCTCTCACGTCGGATTCCGAAAGGCCGCGCAAATATCCATTAAATACATCACGCATGAATGGCTCCCGCTCTGTCATAAGAGCCTGAGCGCCGGGTTCAGTACGATAGGCCACAACCATACTGATCTTGAGAAAAACCCTTACAGCTTTGCCCTCACTGTCAAATTCCTGAATATTCGTGACAAAATCACCGATGTCCAACAACCCGTCATCGACGGCCTCAGACCCGTCTCCGCCCTTCGGTTTTTCCTGAAGCGCCATCGCATTCTCGGCAGGATGCCCATCTTTGGCCAACGGATCCTCAACCAAATTTGATTTTTTAGTGTGCGTGTCAGCATCATTTCCATGCGCGTCTGCTCCGCTCTCATCCGCCACCGCATGATCAGAATCAACTTCCTCAACGAGCGACTCGACCTCCTGGAGATATGCAGTCCGCGCGAGGAAAAACCCGCCGCCAAGCGACAGCACGCACATCAATGCAGCTGCAAGAAGCATCTTTCTTGACCCGCGCGGCTTTTCAGCACCCCCCTCGGGCGCATCCTTCGCAGCCGAAACACGTTTTTCTTTTTTTGCCACACCTACACCTGCAATCTATATCAAGAATAATTGCCACCTACCGTCAAAAATAACAAGGTTAAATTTTCTTTAATACTTGATCTTTCGCTGATATACATGATCTAAGATGAGAGGGCAGAAGAGTGGATATACTATGCAGGGATTGTTCGAAAATCTAATGGCGCTCGGCCGGACAAGGCTGGCTATCTTGCTTGGCGCAGGTGCTGCTATGGTCCTTGCGCTGGTCTTGGGATTAAGCGCAGTAACCAAGCCGGATTACACGCCAATCTATTCGAATCTCTCGGCTTCATCGGCCGGCTCCATTGAAGCGACGCTCACAAACGCCGGCTTCAAGGCCTTGATAACCGACAATGGGTCCAGCGTTTCGGTGCCGCGTTCCGACGCAGGCCGTGCACGTATGGTACTGGCCGAAACCGGCATTCCAATCGACGGCGATCCAGGTTGGGAACTGTTTGACGAAAGCAGCGGCTTGGCGATGAACTCGTTCTTGCAGAAGATTAACAAGATGCGCGCGATGGAAGGAGAGCTTGCACGATCTATCCAAACGCTTAATGGAATTGCCTCTGCGCGTGTGCATTTGGTTTTGCCCGATCGGGAGCCTTTCTCGCGGGATACTCCATCACCCCGGGCGTCAATCATTCTGAGGCCAGAGGCCGGTAGCGCGGTGAGCCGCAAACAGGCTGAGGCCGTCCGAAATCTTGTCGCATCTTCCGTTGCCGGCCTGGATATTTCAAAAGTAACCGTGCTGTCGGCAAGTGGCGAAACTATTCTTGCCGAAGGGAGCGAAGGCGTTGGTCAGAGCGGGATGCAAACAGCGAAAACTTCGGCAGAAGATCGCCTTGCTCAGGAAATTCAAAGCATTCTGACCGCCCGCGTTGGTGCCGGTAATGCCCGAGTTCATGTTAACGTCGAATTAAGCTCGCAGCGGGAAGTGATCGTAGAGCAGTCTTTCGACCCCGATCAGCAAGTTGTCCGCTCCACTGAAAGCAAGTCCAAAAACCAGAGCGATACTGAAGAGACCGGTAACGTTGGCGTCGAGAATAACATACCGGCGGCGCTGGCTGGTGGAGAGGGTGCGGCTGCAACAAATAACAAGTCCGAGACTGGCGAGACAGTCC
>Ga0206127_1004116_pt1 | contig 12994 bp, 17 predicted proteins | sample Helgoland_Spring_6_FD_148646 | JGI IMG/M metagenome (GOLD analysis project Ga0206127, IMG submission 148646) | Pelagic subsurface seawater microbial communities from Kabeltonne, Helgoland, North Sea - Helgoland_Spring_Bloom_20160419_1 | ecosystem: Environmental > Aquatic > Marine > Epipelagic ...
AGCTTTTTTGGCCTGCTCTTTTTGGACAACCCACTTGGGCTTTTTCATAGCTGTATCCTTCGGCCTCATGTGGCCACATTTCGGTCTTGACCCTTCTTGGGCGGCCCGGTAACCACGCTGGTACGCTAGGTTGGGCATAGCTCATATGGCGTAGTGGGCGACAGGCCGCAAGGTGTGGCAGGGGACTGTAACTCCCTCGCGGAGACGCACGCCTGGTTCGATTCCAGGGTCGCCCACCATTTTTTCATAAATATCAATGCATTAATCGATAGGCACCGAACAGGGCCCCCTATGGGTCTCATCCTCAATTTTGGCGCTCTTCTTCGTTACCCTTGAGCGAATCCCTGTATTCCTTTAGATTCAACCTTTTTCCCCCAGAGAGGACTCAGAGGCTATGCCATCTAACGATATTCTGACCGTCAAAGAATTAGCCGATTTTCTCAAGATAGCCGAGAAAACAGCCTACAGGTTTGCGTCTGAAGGCAAAGTTCCGGGTTTTATGAAGTGGTCCGGCAAATTTGGACAGCGTGCTAAGGTGTATCCAACTCGAACGAATGGATACGAGAATGACAAAGCGACGGAACTTTTCAGACAAGTTTAAAGCTGCTGTGGCGCTAGAGGCGCTGCGCGGAGACAAGACGGTGCAGGAGATCGCAGCCAAGCGGCAGCTCCACCCAACGCAGGTGAACACATGGAAACGTCAGGCGATCGAAGGCATGGCAGGCGTTTTTTCCGACAAGGTCAAACAGGCTGAGAACAAGGACGGCGAGATCAAAGAGCTTCACGCGAAGATTGGTCAACTAGCTGTGGAGAATGATTTTTTGTCACAAGGGCTGAAACGGTGAGCCCATCAAAACGCCGCGAGATGATCCGCAAAGACCACACAAAACTGAGCCTGACGCGTCAGTGTAAGCTGCTCAAGATCAGTCGTTCATCGATCTATTACACGCCAGTTGGCATGAATGCTGAGACGCTCAAACTTATGCATGAGATTGATCGGGTATTCACCAAATACCCGTTCTTCGGAAGTCGTCAGATTGCTGCCTATCTTCCGCAGTCTGGTTTCTCAGCAGGACGACACCGTGTTCGTCGCCTGATGAAGATCATGGGGTTGCAGGCCATTTATAAGGGCCCAAATACCAGCAAGAAGCATCCTCAACATCGGATCTATCCCTATCTATTGCGAAAGCTGGCAATCACGCGGCCCAATCAGGTTTGGTGCAGCGATATTACCTACATACCCGTCAAAAACGGCTTCCTATACTTGGTGGCGATTATGGACTGGGCGACCCGTAAAGTGCTGTCTTGGCGGTTTTCCAACACGCTCGATCCCAGCTTCTGTGTTGAGGTGCTGGAGGACGCCATTGCCAAATATGGAAAGCCAGAAATAATGAACACGGATAGAGGTGGTCCTGCTTTTTAGACCAGTTTACAGCCTTGTTAAGATGGATCAGGGTTTCATTTAGGCTGCTAAACTCATTGGTTCTGTTCTGCTGACATAGGCTTCATTAGGGGTCAATATGCCATGCGTTGAATGCGGGCGTTCCGCGTTGTAGTAGGTCAGCCACTTGCCGATCCCAGCCCGCATTTCGGAACCCGTCTCGAAGGCGTTCAGATAGACGCATTCATACTTCAGCGACCTCCATAGACGTTCGATCATGCGATTGTCACGCCACGCGCCTTTGCCATCCATACTGATCTTGATCTTTGCATCCGTGAGCACGTCGATCCAAGCACCACTGGTAAATTGGCTACCTTGATCGGTGTTGAATATCTCCGGCTTGCCGTGCTTGGCCAAGGCCTCTTTCAGCGCCTCTACGCAAAAGTCCGCATCCATGCTGTTTGACAGCCGCCAGGCCAGCACCTTGCGGCTGTACCAGTCCATGATGGCCACGAGATACAGAAAGCCACGTCGCATAGGGATGTAGGTAATATCAGCGCACCACACTTGGTTCGGGCGGTCGATGATCATCTTCCTTAGCAAGTATGGCCAGATCTCATGCTGCGGGTGCTTTTTGCTGGTGTTGGGCTCCTGATCCCCTCTCGTGCATCGCTACGCGATACCCTGCCGGGCAGTGAATCGGTACCAAACGCATAAGACGCATCAACCGGCGGACACGGTGGCGGCCACATTGGTGATTATTGCGCTTCATGTGCCGCGCCATTTGGCGCGACCCGTACCAAGGTGTTTCCAGGAACTGCCTGTCGATTATTCCCATGAAATGTAGGTTCTCAGCGCTCTCGCCGACAGGCTGATAGTAAAGCCGCGACCGCGACAGCTGCAACAGTTCGCACTGTTTACGCATACTTAACTTATGATCCCGGCTCACCATTTTTTGCCTCGCGTCCCGAGCAACTGGTGCGAGGCATCGGCTAAAAAATCCCGTTCCACGACAAGCTGGCCAATCTTGGAATGCAACTTATCAATGTCAACGGTACTTACCGGCTCGAGCGCTGAACCTTTGCGTGTAAAGGCAGTCGCCATGTTCTCGATCGCAGCGCGCTTCCATGTGCCGATCTGCGTCGGATGCACGCCGTATTTCTTGGACAGTTCCGCCAGCGTCATCTCATCACGGATCGCTTCAAGCGCGACCTTTGCCTTAAACTCTGGCGAATGGTTCTTTCTTTTCTTCATTTTGGATCACTTCTTTCGTCATGTGATCCACCTTAACGACTGGTCCGATTTTCCGCGACCACCTCTGCTTTCGCAGAGCGGCGCACGGTGACACCGCGCAGTCGAGATGGGATGGTGGAATCCCTGCGTGTATTAAAGGTTTGCCGCAAAACGGCTGTTCAAGCCAGACGCGTTGCATTGCAGATCATCCAGACCACAATAGTTTGCGCGCCTGACCGTCTACGTGACCTTCTGCGCAATATGACCCGCATGCAATTGATCAGGACGCTTGCAGCTTGGCGTCCGGATCTGAGCGGGTATCGTGATGTGGAAGAGGCTTACCGGATTGCGCTCAAATCGCTGGCACGTCGATACCTCGAACTGCACGATGAGATAGCCGATCTGGACGACCTGATCAAAGCGATCGTCGCAGACCTTGCCCCAGACCTAATCGCATGCAGCGGGGTCGGATTTAACAGCGCGGCTCAATTGTTGCTGACCGCAGGCGGCAATCCTGAACGGCTCAAGGCCGAAGCCAGCTTCGCTGCTTTGTGCGGCGTCAGCCCGGTTCCGGCATCTTCAGGGAAAACGACACGGCACCGCTTGAACCGAGGCGGTGATCGCGCGGCAAACAGCGCGCTTCACATCATCGCAATAGGGCGGTTGCGACTTGACCCCAAAACCAAGGAATACGTGGCGCGTCGCACAGCTCAAGGTCATTCAAAACTAGAAGCGATACGATGCCTGAAACGATACATCGCGCGTGAAGTCTTCAACATCATCGCGCGACGGCACGAACAGATCAATCAGGCTCAAATCGCCGCTTGACACTTAGAAGGGCGTCCAAGGATCGCAGTTCACGGGTTCTGCATGGATCACAACCTTGACAGAGGCTGATGTCAAAATCTCGATGGATGGAAGGGGCCGCTATCTCGACAACATCTTCATCGAAAGGCTGTGGCGATCCCTCACGCAGGAGGCCGTATATCTGCATGAAATCATCGACGGTTTCCAAGCAAAACGGATCATTGATAACTGGATTGGGTTCTACAACTCGGAACGCCCTCACACCGCCCTTGACAAGCGAACACCGGACATCGCATACTTCGGCAAAGCGGAAACACGAAAAGCGGCATGAACAGAAACATGATGCATCTTAGACAAGCCGCAAAACTGCCCTAAAAGCAGGACCACTTCATATGACACGCGCAGGTGCCACAATGTGATTGCTGCTCGGGGAGCCGCTGCGCTCGCCTTTGTGCTCGAACCAATGGCGCACAAGGCTCGCTCCCGCCGCGCAAAAATGCCCAACTTTGGAAACCAACTACGGCGGGAGCTATTGCGCGAAACGAAACCTGGAGGGCCTGCAGATATCTTGGCCGAGCTTTTTGGCGAAGGGTGACCGGATATCACCGCCGACGCCGCCCAGAGACAAAACCTCTCGGGATCTTGCTTCGCATAACCCTGCCGGTCAGTTGATGAACTGCGTCAAACGGCTTGGCCAAGGCCCTCCTCTCACACACTCTGCGAATGTGTTGCCGGGCGGAGCATGGCTCGGGACTTTGACCGGCAAGTCGCTGAGCTCCAAGTCCGGATCGCGGTGCTAAATCGCTACACAGCTCTCGGCGCCCTCGTCACAGAGCCCGTAGGATAAACCCGTCTGAGGAAAGGAGAAGTGCGATCAAAAACCGATTTGTGCAACAAAGCCAATTACGGTTATCATGTACACTGTATCAAATTTAAAGAGGCTTCAATGTTGGACACAGACTCGGATCTAGTTGAAAATGCATCCCGTGTTATCGCTGTGGAATCGGACGCGCTGCGCTATCTGTCTGAGAATTTGCCTCAGGATTTGGTTCCTGCCATTCGCAAGACACTGGCTAGTTCGGGGCGGGTAATTGTGTCGGGCATCGGCAAATCAGGCCACATAGGACGCAAGATTGCTGCGACGCTGGCATCCACTGGCACTCCGGCCTTTTTCGTCCACACCACAGAGGCCAGCCACGGTGACCTAGGTATGATCGGCAAAGACGATATCTGCCTACTTATTTCCAATTCCGGCGAGACGACGGAACTGCGTGATCTGGTCTACCATGTTGAACGGTTTTCGATTCCAATGATTGCGATTTCCTCTAACGAGGACAGCACGCTGATGCGTGCCGCTGATTACAAGTTGACGCTTCCCAAGTGGCCCGAAGCCTGTTCGATCGGCATGGCGCCCACGACGTCAACCACGCTGACGCTGGCGATTGGTGATGCCTTTGCGATTGCGTTAATGGACAGCCGCAGTTTCAAAGCGGAGGATTTCAGTGTTTTCCATCCTGGTGGGAAACTTGGCGCGCAGATGCGCACCGTTTCCGATTTGATGCATACGGGCGACGCGCTTCCCTTGATTGAGGCCAGCGCGTCTATGGAAGATACTCTGTTGTGCATGACATCGACAGGCTTTGGTATTGCGGCACTCGTTGAAGATGGAGTGTTGTTTGGGGTGATTACAGACGGTGATCTACGCCGGAATATGGTCTCCTTGATGGAACAGCGCCCCGCTAATATCTGCAATACATCGCCCACAACTGTCTCGCCTGATAAACTGGCCGCCGAAGCTTTGGCACTGATGTATGAGCGCAAGGTTACGACCCTGCTTGTTGTAACAGACGCAAAAGAAGTCATTGGGATCTTGAACATGCATGATTTCCTACGCGCCGGTGTCGTGTAAGACGACGTCAAGACAGCCGTAATGGACAAGGCAGGATACATCCCGCGCGACAGGGCGATGTTCCGACCATCACCCGATGCTCGAAATATTTCCGTCAAACCCCTCAGTGAACCCTTCGGGCAAGAATTCTGCAATCCTGCCGATATCGCCGGAGTCGTAGACCAGACCTTGTGGTTCAATACTCCGTTTTACGACCACCAATGAGATGTTGTACGCATATTTACGCAACCAAGCTGCGCGACAATCAAAACCGGCGAGGACCATATTGTACAAAAGTAATCCACCGTTCCAAAGCGTCAGGTGTCCTCCGACTATCTGATGTTTCAATGGCGGAACCGAAATGCCAACCACCCCGCCTTCACGGGTAACCGCATGCAGCTTCTTCAGGAATGCGCCAACGTTTGGCTGATGCTCCAGTACATGAGATGCAAGAACGCAATCATACAGCTTTTCGATTGAAAGTGTTACGAAATCACCAATCAAAATCTCGGCGTCCGCATCCTGCTGGCCGTCCTTGAAATAATGGCTTGTGCCATAATCCACCTCGGTCACAGTTTTGCCGTGGCGGCGCAGCATTTCGGCGTGCTGCCCTGCGCCGCTCCCAACATCCAGAACAGTTTGGAAATCCCGTTCATCCAACAGATGTTGCAGCAGAAGACCACTGAGGCGCAGGTGGCGAAATTCAGGACGGATTTCAGCCAGGCGTTTCATATCGTTTGCACGGGCCGCAAACGACGTTTCACCTGTTTCTTTAAACAAACGGACGTAGATTTTTTGGGCAGCTTCAAAGTCCGTGTCACGGTGCTTTTGTTGCGCCACCTTCAACAGTTTTTCTTGTTCTTCGTTCATTGACATGCTGGCCTCAGTTAACTTTTGAGCCGAGACTGAGCAAGCTTGACATAAGGTTGGATCAGTTCGCCGTTCGGCTTGTACATTACAATATGATACTGTTAACAACCCTTAGGAACCACCCACATTCGTCGGAGAGTTGATGAAACCGGTTATTTTTATCCCCGCCCGCTATGCCTCTACGCGGTATCCTGGCAAACCCCTTGCAGAACTGCGCCAAAAAGACGGATCGTACAAAACCCTGATCCAGATGAGTTTTGAGGCCGCATGCCAGATCAAAGGGGTCGATGCTGTTTTTGTTGCCACCGACGACGACAGGATTTCTACAGCGGCCAAGGCGTTTGGCGCCGATGTTATTATGACGGACCCCGAGTGTGAGAATGGCACAGCGCGCTGCGCACAAGCCTTAAAACGCTGCGGTCTTGATGTGGATCTTGTTATTAATTTTCAAGGGGATGCACCTCTGACCCCACCTTGGTTTGTCGAAGACCTGATGGCTGCCATGAGTGACGATGCCACGATCGAGGTCGCGACCCCTGTTTTGCGCTGTGACAAAGACACCTATGATGCCTTCAAGGAAGACCGGGCAAATGGCCGTGTGGGCGGCACCACGGCGGTGTTTGATGCGGACATGAACGCATTGTATTTCTCGAAAGAGGTTTTGCCATACATCGACCCCGGCAAGGTCCCCGATCCTATTCCCGTGTACCATCATGTTGGCGTCTATGCGTACCGTCCGGACGCGTTGGGGGCCTATATCAATCATCCACCGTCACAGATCGAAGGTCTTGAAGGACTAGAGCAATTGCGCTTTCTTCATATGCAAAAAAGGTTGCGCTGTGTCGAAGTTGATGCGAAATCACGGGTTTTCTGGGAACTGAATAATCCAACCGATGTGCCTCGCATCGAAACAGCTTTGAAAGCCATGTCATGAACACACCGCGCACAGTCACCGTTGGCGATATCGAGATCGGCAAAAGCAACCCATTTGCGCTTATCACCGGACCGTGCCAGCTGGAATCGCTGGATCATGCGCGGATGATGGCGGAAAAGATAGCAGAGGCCTGCGCGCCAACCGGCACTCGTTTCATTTTCAAGGCCAGCTATGACAAGGCGAACCGGTCTTCCATCACGACCCAGCGCGGTCTTGGCATGGATGAAGGCCTGTCAATCCTGAGTAAAATACGCGACGAATTCGGCTGCCCAATTTTGACGGATGTGCATGACATTGGACAATGCGCCCCGGCAGGAGAGGTTGTTGATGTGATCCAGATTCCGGCGTTCTTGTGTCGCCAGACGGATCTGCTGCTTGCGGCCGGTGAAACGGGTGCTGCAATCAACATCAAAAAGGGTCAGTTCCTCGCACCATGGGATATGGGCAATGTCGCTGAAAAAGTGGCCTCTACGGGGAATGAAAAGATCATGCTATGTGATCGGGGCACTTCGTTTGGCTATAATACCCTCGTGTCTGATTTCCGCGGTCTGCCGACGATGGCAGCCACTGGATACCCTGTTGTTTTTGACGCGACGCATTCGGTGCAGCATCCGGGCGGGCAAGGCATCACCTCGGGCGGGCAACGGCAATTTGCGCCTTTTTTGGCGCGCGCAGCAGTCGCGGTCGGCGTATCAGCCCTGTTTATCGAAACCCACGAAGACCCGGACAATGCGCCCAGTGACGGGCCGAACATGATCCCCGTTCACAAGATGGCTCAGGTCATCGAACAATTGCGCGCAATTGATGATTTGACCAAAACACAAGACGCAATTGATCTAAGCACATAAACCGCAGCGCGGACGACCATTCAGCTAAAGGAAATTTAAGGTGACCAACGACGAAATCGCTCAAATTGCGCAGCAAGTCAGTGTTTTGCTGCAACTGGATCGCACGCGCCACACGGTCAGCAGCCAGCTTGATATGTCGGTTCTGGCCAATGTGCCTGCCTACATCAGCTCTGTGTTCGAAAAAGCCAATGAAATTGATCCCGCGCTTGATGCAGCTTCTATCTATTCGCTGATCAACAAACGCGTATCCGAGATGCAGGCCCAGATTTATCTATTGCGCCTTGAGTTGGAAAACAGGGACGCGCACGATCCCGCCAATATCTATGCCGATCCAATGGTTATTTCGGCCTATGCAGAGCGGATCGACGCTATCGTTGGTCAGCCGCGCAGCTATTCGTTTGGTCCTGAAATTTTGGCAAGCGGCTGGTATCCGACCGAAAATAACGGAGACGCATTTTTTCGCTGGATGCGTCCCGGCGATAGATCACTTGTGTGTGTACCACATCTTGGTGCGGTCGATCAGACGCTGGTAATTTCGGGGTCTGTGTTACATGCAGATCAAATTAAAAATCTGACCATTTCGGCGTTTGGCAAAATCGCGAAGATCGAAACAGTTGGCCAAGAACCTGCCAACCATTGGACCGCGACGTTGGACTTCACGGCCAAAGATCTGGAAATCGCTAATTATGCGCCGGTTGAATTCAAGACCGAGGATTTCAGGCAACCCAATGAAGCTGATACGCGCCTTCTGGGTGCAAACGTATCGTCATTTACCCTGACCCCTAAGGTAGATGAATGAAGGTCGCATTTTTAACTGATTTTGCCTATTGGGAAGGGCGGATCGGGTCATCCGTCCGGGTCGAAAGCCTGTGCCGCTCGCTTACCAAAGTGTGCGATCTAACCGTTATTTCGTCCCTGACTTTACCAAACCGTTATCATCAACAATTAGATGACGCGCCTTACAATTTCTATGATAGGACTACGATCAAGGATATTATTCGCTGGGAGCAGATGCCAAACTTGGCTGGGGTGCAGCCCGACCGTCAGGTTACGGTCAAAGGGATTCAAATGATCCTCTTGTCCGAAAGGTTCGATGCGGTCATTACGCCCTATTTTAACCGCGACTGGATGATTGCGCATCTCCCCCCGCATATCGTGAATATTGTTGACACGATTGATTGCCAGTCACAACGCGCGCGGTCCTTTGCAGCACATAAATTAGTGCCGAAGTTTTTGGTCACACCGGAAGACGAAGGGGCTATGCTGGATAAATATGATATTGCCATTGCTTTGTCTGCCGAAGATCAGGCGGAGTTTTTCAACTTATCAAAAACGCCGATCGTCACAGCTCCGTTCCGACTGCCACCAAAGCTCGGCTATACTGCTGGTGAGGATGCTAATCGTCTTTTGTTTATCGCTGCGCAAAGCGATGTAAACAGGATGACGTTGGATTTCTTGATGGCTGAAATCCTGCCACTCGTACCGAAAAATGTGGTCTTAAACATAGTGGGTAACGTTACTGTCCCGCCCACTACATCGCCAAACGTCAAGGTTGTTCGCCATGAGAACGTCGATGATCTGAGCAAAATTTACGCCTCCGTTGATTTGTCGCTCAATCCGACATTTGCTGGCGGCGGTATCAAGACCAAGACGCTGGAAGCAATTGCCCATGGTGTGCCGGTCGTCACGTCTGATGAAGGTGCGCGTGGGTTGTTTGATATCCTTCCAGCTTATTTAATCGCGAATGACAAAGAAACCTTTGCACATCGCATTTCCGAACTGCTGGATGATCCGGTAAAGCGCTTGCAAATATCGCGAGAAATGCGTCTGAACCTGACACAAGAGGATAGCGAAAACTGGCTTGATCCGTTTATGCGAATTTTAACCATGAAACGGCAGCAAAAGCAGGAGCAATTCAACCTATGATCAGCTCCAAAACCTCTGGCGCAACCAAACGCAAGTCAACCGCGCGCAAGCGGGCAACCCGTGTCGTCTTCACTGGCGATTTCTTGCGCCCCTCTGCTGGTGGCCTTCGCCCCACGCAGCATGAAAATATTCAATGGCTTTATCAGCTTTTGCAGGTGCCGCTGTCTATGGCAACGGGTCTGCCGACCAGCATCGTTCACTGGGACAATAATTGGGTAAACCAGTCCTGTCTTGATCGCGGCACCGTCGAAGCAATTTATCGAATGATGGGCGAAATCCCAAATATCCGTGCCTGGCCCAAGGTTTTTGCTGCTCAGGAATTGCCAGCATCTGTCGAGAATATGTTTCAGTCGCTTTTTGCAGAAAGCTTTGTCATCGGCTTTGAGTTGCCGCCCAATCTCGTTGCGTTTTTTGAGCGCAATGGAATTGGATTTGTCGATTGTTCCCTGTCTCCGGTCAGGTTCATGGATGACATCTTGTTCGATGTCAGTTCAAACGTGGACGCGATCACCAAATCGCTGCCCGAGTATGCCGTGAAAGAAGAAATCATTCGGCTTCAGGCGGGGATTGTATCGTCCAACATTGCAAAAATGAATCCAAGGCCCCCGCGGCCAAATGCATTGTTGCTGATATTGCAGACAGTCTATGATAAAGTTGTCATTGAGAACGGTAAATTCACAACGGTATTGGATTATCTGGACACACTGACCGCTGTTGCAGAGGGCTATGATCATATTTTGATCAAGGAGCATCCACTCGAAAAGCAGCCAGACACCCGTGATTATCTGCTGGCGACGTTTCGAAACGCCAAGGTTACAACTGATAATTTCTACCGGCTGGTGGCACATCCAAACTTAAAAGGTGTCGCGGCACTGTCATCCAGTTGCGTCCTGGAAGCTGGCTATTTTGGCAAGTCAGGTCACTATCTTTTGCCCGGGTTTACACCTGAAACATTCACGGTCGGCGCAAAGGGCTATCACCTCGATGATATCGTGATCTGCCCAGATTTCTGGCGCGATATTCTGGCGTCGTCGCCCTGCCCAACCACTTCAAAAGACGGCATCCGCCTGCAATCGAAGCCCAATCGGTTCCGTCAGCAGTTGCGCGCAGCCTGGAGCTATAACCAGATCGATACGGATATACCCGTGAGCTGGGCAAAGGCCTGAATTTTAAGCCGATGCCCCGCTGACGAACTTACAACTCGCGAAAGCTGTTCATCCAAGTGATGCTGTATTGCAGATCTGACGGATAACGGCTTTCGATGTATAAGAAACCGTTATTTTGAACCGCGATACTGACCTTGTTAACAGTTCCAGACATGCCCGTCGGCAGCGTATTCCCCAGACTTTCAATCGCGGAGCCGCCCCAGCGAGCTGCAGAGTGGGCGACGCCCCAACATCATAACAAAGTATCGCTGACGCCTGAGTTTGTGGAAAGTTCTCGCTGACTGAGGACAGCATTGCAAACCCACCACTACTGGGCGGTGTTACCTGCGCGACTTGCCCCGTAAGTACGACAAATTGTTCGCTGTCCAGACCTTTAGGCATTGAAACAAGGCCGGTATCAAGGTCAGTGCGCATGGCTTAGGTCCATGTGCTGTGACCTGCTCCCCTGTGAGTCCGCTAATTTGGGGTAGCTCTGTTCAGGTTTTGGTCCTTGTTTGACCGATTAACATACTCCGCTGGTGTCAGGCCAGCGAGGCTTGAGTGCGGGCGGTGGTTGTTGAAGTCGTTGCGCCATGCCGCCACCAAATTGCGGGCATGGCGCAGGCTGTCGAACAGATGCCCATTAAGGCATTCGTCCCGCATCCGGCCATTGAAGCTTTCCACGAACCCGTTTTGCATCGGCTTGCCGGGTGCGATGTAGTGCCAATCAACTTTACGGTCCTCTTGCCATTTCAGGATGGCATTACTGGTCAGTTCGGTTCCGTTATCGCTGACCACCATGCAGGGGTAGTCCCGCATCTCAGCAATCCGGTCCAACTCGCGGGCAACTCGTTCGCCTGACAACGGCGTATCGACAACAGCAGCAAGACATTCACGGCTGAAGTCATCAATCACATTCAGAATGCGGAACCTGCGGCCACATGACAGGCTGTCAGACACGAAGTCCAGCGACCACCGCTGGCTCGGCCCTTGCGGGATCGCCATGGGCGTCCTGGTACCCACTGCCCGCTTGCGACCGCCCCGTTTGCGAACGGTTAACCCTTCGTCGCGATAGATCCGGTACAGCTTCTTCCAGTTCACATGCCAGCCTTCGCGTTTCAGCAGAATATGCAGCCGACGGTAGCCAAACCGCCGTCGTTCAGACGACAGGTCCTTCAACCGATCTCGCAACTCAGTATCAGCAGGCCGTTTCGACACGCCGATAAACACGCGGGTCAATCCCGGCCAAAGCACAGGCCCGTTTCTGATTGCATCGTTTCTCTGTCATGGCCCCGCTCGCAGCTCTGCGTCGCGCACCGGGCTTCAATAGTTTTTCCCCAGCATCTCCTTGAGCGTCGAGACATCCATCATTTGCTCGGCCAACAGCTTCTTCAGCTTCGCGTTCTCAGCCTCAAGGGTCTTCAGTTTCTTTGCATCCGACACTTCCATGCCGCCATACTTCGAGCGCCACTTATAAAAGGTCGCATCGCTGACACCGTGCTTGCGGCAAAGGTCAGCCGCCGTCGCACCGGCCTGGTGCTCCTTCAATATACCAATGATCTGTTCTTCGCTGAAACGGCTACTCTTCATCATCTGTCTCCTCAGTCGGAGAACAGGCTAACCAAAAACACCGGACTTTTCAGGGGAGCAGGCCACAGCACGCGAAGCTGGCGTCGCGTCGTCGGAAGAATGGGAGTTGTCGCACGCAGGCAGAGAAGAGGCTGCAAGGATACAAGCCGAACAGGACCGTCTGGCCAGAGAATGCGGAGAAAGGCAACATATTAGCGCCTTCGTAATGTCCCAAAACCCAGTGTCCACCACATTGCGCGCACCATCCACCGCAGATTTTCCGAGCTTTAAAGCGTCGAGCCTTTATTTTGACGCATATCCAGCCTCGCGGAAGTAATTCCAGCATTCATCTGGTGTGAAGAGGTCGCAGACCTCTGCAAGGGCTTCGAACAG
>Ga0206127_1004119_pt1 | contig 12990 bp, 10 predicted proteins | sample Helgoland_Spring_6_FD_148646 | JGI IMG/M metagenome (GOLD analysis project Ga0206127, IMG submission 148646) | Pelagic subsurface seawater microbial communities from Kabeltonne, Helgoland, North Sea - Helgoland_Spring_Bloom_20160419_1 | ecosystem: Environmental > Aquatic > Marine > Epipelagic ...
ACACCTATCAGCGGTTTAAACAACAATCTGATTAATACTCCTCTGCCAGCATGATGGTGAGAACACGTGCAGTGACAGTCTCGTCGCTTGGATCTGGCGAGTGCATGTGCAGGTCTAGGTCGTAGTAATCAATCTTCCAAAATATCGTTTGGCCCTGATATCTAATCGCGCCGAAGTCGTGCTCCCCATATGGGTCATTATCAGGTGTGAAGGCATCAAACATGCGCACTTGATCCAAAAAGTCGGGCACATCTTTTAACCCCTGCACACCTTGAGTGATCACGACACGACAATCCTTGAAGGTCCGCCGTGCCTGATCATTAAGTGCTGCTATAATGGGAGCATTTACGTCAGGCATTTGCTGCAGCTTTAGCCGCACCTGGTTTGAGACGTGGTTGATGCTCATTTGTCTTCAAAGACACAAACCACGAACATCCTCGTTAGAATTTTCTAGTTGTTTCCAAAATGGCATGTTCCGCGAGCGGCGATAGCTCTCGATCTGCTCTCGCTATGACAAAGCAGGGTGAGACGAGGATATCTTCAACAATGTCTAATCGTACGACGTTCATGTTCAGTGCCGAGTCCGTCAAGAGTTTGACAACTTCTTGAGATTGGGGCGCGACGGCTGTCGATTCTTCTAAGAGGGCCAATGCCACAAGTAAGGAAGACGTGTTCGTAATCTGGCTCGGCATTAAAACCCGATTGGTTAGAAAAGCTGTTTCTACAGCGGCACGGATCGGTGTGCCGTGATCTTGAATGATCCAATCGAACTCCCTTAGGTCCTTCAGACGGACCGCTTTTTTTTGGGCCATCGGGTGCCCCCCGTAGACCAACATTGATACCACTTCCCTGCTCGCAGGGTAGATGCGATAACTTTGCCTTTGATAATCTTGGGCCGGCCTTGCGACGACGAAGTCAAATATGCCTTCGTCGAGCCCGCGCATCAATGTTGTGGATGGGGCTACTTCAATGTTGAACTCCACCTCTGGTGCCTGTGCACGCATGGCACGCACCACCGGCACCACAAGGCCAACCGCAGGGCCTGTTACCGTGCCGATACGCACCGATCCTGCGCGTCCGCTTGCGATTTGGGCCACGTCCATGTCCAGCTTGTCAAGGTCTTGAAGGATCTGGCGCGCATGGCGCACGACGGCTTCGCCAATCGGGGTTGGCACCATTCCTTTAGCGTGGCGCGTGAACAGCGCCGCGCCGACCAGCTTTTCGATTTCGGCCAACATGCGGGATGCTGCGGGTTGAGACAGCGCAATCTCTTCTGCCGCCGCTTGCAATTTGCCGGTCAGGGCAACCTGCAAGACCAGACGCAGATGGATGCTTTTGAGGCGACGGGCAAAACTCATGATCTAAGATCATTACACTTTTGATATGCATAATGACAATATTTAAATTTTATTGTTATGTTTTTTTACATTAGAAAAAGGGAGAGCCTAATCGCTCGTAATAGGGAAACGCGTAGTACACCTTGTTTGTAACGCGCATTTTGGGAGGAAATTATGAAACTTACAGGTCTGCTTACAACGGCAGCGGTGACGGCACTCGTATCAGTTGCCGCATACGCTGAAGGTACTATCGGAATCGCAATGCCAACGCAGTCCTCTGCGCGCTGGATATCTGATGGCAACTCGATGGTCGAACAGTTCGAAGCAGCTGGTTACGACACAATTCTGCAATATGCCGAGGACGATATCCCCAACCAGCTCGCGCAGATTGAAAACATGATCACCAATGGTGTCGATGTTTTGGTTATAGCAGCGATTGATGGCACGACCCTTTCGAACGCATTGGAAAATGCACATTTCGCTGACATCCAAGTCATAGCTTATGATCGCCTAATCCGCGACAGCGAATACGTCGATTACTATGCGACGTTCGACAACTTCAAAGTTGGTGTTCAACAAGCAACGTCTTTGGTGGATGGCCTTGGTGAGCGCTTCGGCGATAGTCCATATAATGTGGAACTTTTCGGCGGTTCACCCGACGATAACAACGCCTACTTCTTCTACAATGGGGCGATGTCCGTATTGGATCCGCTGATTGCAGATGGCACGATCAACATCGTGTCCAAGCAAATGGGCATGGAGACCGTGGGCACACTGCGTTGGGATGGTGCTGTTGCTCAGGCGCGCATGGATAACCTTTTGTCCGCGCATTACACTGAAGAAACCATTCATGGTGTGCTGTCGCCCTACGACGGTCTGTCCATTGGCATCATTTCCTCGCTCAAGGGTGTGGGCTATGGGTCTGATGATCAAGAAATGCCGATTGTATCCGGTCAAGACGCAGAGCTGCGCTCGGTCAAGTCTATGCTTGCCGGTGAGCAGTATTCCACGGTCTTTAAAGACACGCGTGAGCTTGCCCGCGTGACTGTGGGCATGATTGATGCGCTGCTTGAAGGCGGTGAGCCTGAGATCAACGACACCACCACCTATGACAATGGCGTCAAGGTTATCCCAAGCTACTTGCTTGAACCTGTATCCGTCGATCTGTCCAACTGGGAAGATGTGATCATCGGTTCCGGTTACTACTCGATGGACGAAGTCCAGTAGTCTAGTTTCTCCCTAGGTCCGCCCGTTCTTGGGCGGGCCTGTATTTTTCTGGAGGCAAGGTTATGGATACGCTCCTTGAAATGCGTGCGATCACCAAGGAATTTCCGGGTGTCAAAGCGCTGGATACGGTCAACCTGACCGTTCAAAAAGGCGAAATACACGCCATTTGTGGTGAAAATGGCGCGGGTAAATCTACCCTCATGAAGGTGCTGTCCGGCGTGTACCCGGCGGGAACTTATGACGGCGAAATTCATTTTGACGGCGCGTTGGCGGAATTCGGCGACATCTCGGAATCCGAAGTGCGCGGCATCATCATTATCCATCAGGAACTGGCGCTTGTGCCACTTCTGTCCATCGCCGAGAATCTATTTTTAGGCAATGAGCGTGCCAAAGGCGGAATCGTCGACTGGCGCGACACGAACCAGCGCACAGAGGCATTGCTACGCAAAGTTGGCCTTTCAGAGCCACCTAGTGCGATCGTGGACAAGTTGGGCGTGGGTAAACAGCAGTTGGTCGAAATCGCAAAGGCCCTCTCCAAGGAAGTACGTCTGCTGATCCTAGATGAACCGACGGCCGCCCTTTCTGAACGTGATAGTCAGGCGCTGCTTGATCTCATGTTGGAGCTGAAAGAGCAGGGCGTGACCCAGATCATCATCAGCCACAAGTTGAACGAGGTGCGCCGTGTGGCCGATACAGTGACGGTGATCCGCGACGGATCCACAGTGTCGACGATGGCTGCTGCTAACGGCGAGGTTACAGAAGACCGCATCGTTCACGACATGGTGGGCCGTGACATGGACGACCGGTATCCCAATCGCGACCGCAAAGCCGGTGAAATGTTGATGGAGGTCAAGGGCTGGAACGTCTGGCACCCCGTCCACTCCGAACGACAAATGCTTAAGGACGTGAACCTGACTGTGCGTGCTGGCGAGGTTGTCGGAATTGCCGGATTAATGGGTGCAGGCCGCACCGAACTGGCTATGAGTGTGTTTGGTAAGTCTTACGGGCGCAGCATCTCTGGCTCAGTTGAAATGAAGGGCGAACCTGTCGACGTCAGCTCTGTCAGCAAGGCAATTGGGGCAGGGCTCGCCTATGTCACTGAGGACCGAAAGTCGCTCGGGCTGGTGCTCGATGAAACAATTCAGCGCAACATTACGCTGTCCAATCTTCCAAAAGTATCGCGTAATTCAATCCTCAATGAGGCCCGCGAAACCCAAGTTTCCGAACAGTATCGCAAGACGCTCAACATCCGCACACCAAGTGTTTTTCAGCGCGTCATGAACTTGTCAGGGGGCAATCAGCAGAAGGTTGTGTTGTCCAAATGGCTATTTGCCGAACCTGAGGTTCTGATCTTGGATGAACCGACCCGCGGCATCGACGTCGGTGCCAAATTTGAAATCTATGCGATCATCAATGAGCTGTCCAAGCAGGGCAAAGGCGTTGTGATGATCTCGTCCGAAATACCCGAGCTTTTGGGCATGTGTGATCGCATCTACGTAATGAACGAAGGCGCTTTTGTCGGTGAATTGACTGCCGAAGAAGCCAGCCAAGAGCGCATTATGTCGCTCATCGTGACCGAATAGGAGACCTCGATATGGACGCAAAAGGACAAAGTGCCGAGACCCCCAAGAAACTAGGGATTGGGGAATACCTTGTTCGGCACATGCGTGAATATGGGCTGTTGTTTGCCTTGATCGCGATCATGCTCTTCTTTCAAGTGGTGACGAACGGCACACTTCTTAAGCCCGTCAACGTGACCAACCTTTTGTTGCAAAACAGTTATATTATCATCATGGCGCTTGGCATGCTGATGGTCATTGTTGCTGGGCACATCGACCTATCGGTCGGCTCTGTGATGGGTTTCGTTGGCGCTTTGGCGGCAGTGATGATCGTTGAATATGAACTATCCACAGGCGTCACAATTGTCACCTGCCTTGTGGCTGGTGGGCTGATTGGCGCTGCGCAGGGGTACTGGGTCGCCTATTGGAAAATCCCGTCTTTTATTGTGACCCTTGCCGGTATGCTTGTATTTCGCGGTCTGTCACTTTGGCTGCTTGAAGGGCAATCTCTCGGCCCGTTCCCGCGTGAATTTCAGATGATCTCCAACGGATTTGTGCCGGATATCGTTCCGCAAGGTGTCTCGGACGCAGTAGCGAGCCTGCTTGGGGAAAAACGCGTAAATGTTCTATCGCTGGGTACAGGTATCATTGCCGCCTTCCTGGTTACTTGGCTGGGGCTCAAGGCCCGTGCGCAAAACCGTGCTTATGGGATGGAGCTTGAACCAAGCGCGTTCTTTTATGCTCGGGTCGGAGTAACATCACTGGCATTGATCTTTATCTTCTTCAAACTTTCGACCTTTCGGGGTCTCCCCAATGTGTTGCTGACCATGGGCGTGCTGACGATCATCTACGCCTTCTTCACAGAACGCACTGTCATGGGGCGTCGCATCTATGCTCTTGGCGGCAACGAAAAGGCCGCAAAACTATCCGGGGTAAAGACCGAACGCCTGACATTTCTTGCCTTCGCTAATATGGGCGTTTTGGCCGCTGCCGCAGGAATGGTTTTTGCCGCACGTCTGAACTCGGCTACGCCAAAGGCTGGCTTTGCGCTGGAACTTGATGTCATTGCGGCGGTCTTCATCGGCGGCGCGTCAATGTCCGGCGGGGTCGGACGCATTGTCGGCGCCGTTGTGGGGGCTTTCCTAATGGGCGTTCTCAACAACGGTATGTCGCTTCTTGGCATCGGTATCGATTATCAACAAGTGATCAAAGGCCTTGTGCTGCTCGCCGCTGTGATTTTCGACGTCTACAACAAATCAAAGAAGGCATAAGATGACATTCAAACCTGCCCAATGGCCCCGCCGTCTGCGCTCTGCTGAATGGTACGAAGGCAACACCAAGGACGTGATCTATCATCGCGGCTGGATGAAGAACCAAGGCTACCCAGACGACTTGTTCGATGGCCGCCCTGTGATTGGCATCCTAAACACTTGGTCGGATATGACCCCCTGCAACGGCCATCTGCGCGAACTAGCCGAAAAGGTCAAAGCAGGCATCTGGGAAGCTGGTGGTTTTCCCCTCGAAGTGCCGGTCTTCTCAGCTTCTGAGAACACCTTTCGTCCAACGGCGATGATGTTTCGCAACTTGGCTGCGCTTTCGATCGAAGAGCAAATCCGTGGCCAGCCAATGGACGGCTGCGTGTTGATGGTGGGCTGTGACAAGACCACGCCATCGTTGTTGATGGCCGCGGCGTCCTGCGATTTGCCTTCGATCGTCGTGACCGGCGGACCGATGTTGAACGGCTGGTTCCAAGGCGAACGGATTGGCGCAGGCACCCATTTGTGGAGGTTCTCAGAGGCCGTTAAGGCTGGAGAAATGACACAAGAGGAATTCCGCAGCGCTGAATCTGCGGTCACGAGATCTTCGGGAACTTGCAATACAATGGGCACAGCGTCTTCAATGGCAGCAATGTCAGAGGCTCTTGGTATGGCGCTGTCAGGTAATGCAGCCATCCCAGCCGTCGACAGTCGCCGCAGTGTCATGGCGCAATTGTCTGGCCGCCGCATTGTGCAAATGGTCAAAGACGATCTAAAGCCGTCAGACGTCCTCACTAAAGAAGCCTTTGAAAATGCGATCCGCTGCAATGGGGCGGTAGGAGGGTCGACCAACACCGTTGTGCATATGCTAGCGATTGCGGGACGTATGGGCGTTGATCTGACTCTGGACGATTGGGACCGCTGCGGTCGGGACGTGTCGACGATTTTGAATCTGCAGCCGTCCGGTGAATACCTGATGGAAGAGTTCTTCTATGCAGGCGGTTTGCCTGTCGTGCTGAAACGGTTGGCCGAGGCGGACAAGCTGCACAAGGACGCGCTGACGGTGTCCGGCGAAACCATCTGGGACGAAGTGAAAGACGCGGTCAACTGGAACGAAGACGTGATCCTACCAGTGGATAAACCACTGACTGAACAGGGTGGAATTGCTGTTTTGAAGGGTAATCTTGCCCCCAAAGGAGCGATCCTGAAACCCTCCGCTGCGTCGCCCCATCTGATGCAGCATCGTGGTCGCGCCGTCGTGTTCGAAGACATCGACGACTACAAGGCACAGATCAACGATGATGCGCTTGATATCGATGAAACCTGCATCATGGTCCTCAAAAACTGCGGCCCCAAAGGCTATCCGGGCATGGCCGAGGTCGGCAATATGGGCTTGCCGCCGAAAGTTCTGAAGAAAGGGATCAAGGACATGATCCGTATTTCCGATGCGCGTATGTCAGGTACGGCTTATGGCACCGTGATCCTGCATACCTCGCCCGAAGCCGCCGCTGGCGGGCCGCTTGCCGTCGTGCAAAACGGCGACATGATCGAGGTCGATGTAGAAGGGCGCATGCTGCATCTGGATATTTCCGATGCGGAATTGTCCGAGCGTCTGTCCAAATGGCAACCCCGTAATGAGACCGCAGCATCTGGCTATGCTTGGCTGCACCAAAAACACGTGGAAGGGGCCGATACAGGCGCCGATCTTGAATTCCTGAAGGGATGTCGTGGCTCTGCCGTTGGAAAGGACTCTCATTGATGAAAATTGCACTCATCGGGATCGGCAAGATTGCTGTGGATCAGCACTTGCCTGCAATCGCGGCCTCTCCTGATTGGGTATTGGCCGCAACGGTGTCGCGTCACGCGGCGGTGGAGGGCATAACTGCTTTCACCGATCTGGACACGATGTTTGCTGAACACGGCGACGTGCGCGTTGTTTCATTGTGTCTGCCTCCAGTCCCTCGATACGCCGCTGCGCAAGCTGCGATCAAAGCAGGACGTCACGTGATGCTGGAAAAACCCCCGGGGGCAACTCTGTCGGAATGCCATGCACTTGAAGACCTGGCGCGCCAACATCGCGTGTCGCTCTTTGCCACGTGGCACTCACGCGAGGCTGCGGGCGTTGCCGGGGCCAAGGCATGGCTGGCGGACAAGACCCTGCGCAAAATGACCATCACCTGGAAAGAAGACGTGCGTCGCTGGCATCCCGGTCAGGACTGGATTTGGCAGCCCGGTGGCCTCGGTGTTTTTGATCCCGGCATCAACGCCCTGTCCATCGTAACCGAAATCCTGCCAGACCCCATTCATGTCACCAACGCTGTTTTAGCGGTGCCTGAAAACCGCGAGACGCCCATTGCCGCTTCTATAGACTTTACCCACCCCAATGGCGCCGATGTTCATGCGGACTTCGATTTTCGCCAGCAAGGCGAGCAAATTTGGAGCATAACCGCTGAAACAAACCAAGGCACTTTGGTCTTGTCCGAAGGCGGCGCGAGGCTGTCAATTGATGGGATCGAACAACACGCCGAGGCAGACCTGAGTCTCAAGGGAGAATACCCGCGGCTCTATAACCGCATGGCAGAGCTGGTGCACTACGGCGATATCGACATGGATCTTTCGCCAATGCGCCACGTGGCGGATGCTTTTACTATTGGGCAGCGGATCACGGTTGAACCCTTTTTTGAATAAGACTGACATTTGGCAGCTGGCGGGCGCATCCCGTCTGGCTGCATGAAAACTTCAAGGAGACCCTAAATGCAAAATCCTTTGACAGGCATCCTGCCCGTTGCTCCCACGCCTTTCCATGCGGATGGTCGCGTCGACGAAGACGGGATGCGCCGTGTACTGGACTGCCTGATCGACCAAGGTGTCGACGCGATTTGTATTCTGGCGAATTACTCTGAACAGTTTGTCTTGTCCGATGATGAACGCGCCACGCTAACCCGCGTCAGTCTTGAACATGTAGAAGGTCGCGTCCCTGTGATCGTGACCACAAGTCATTTTTCGACCCATATTGCAGTGACCCGCGCGATTGAGGCACAGGCGATGGGGGCGGCGATGATTATGATGATGCCACCCTATCACGGTGTCGGGCTTGTGCCGGGTGAGGAGGGTCTGCTTGAGCACTTCCAAGCGGTGTCGGACGCAATTTCAATCCCGATCATGGTGCAGGACGCGCCCTTGTCTGGGGTCACGCTCAGCGTGCCTTTGTTGGTCAAAATGGCGCGCGAGATTGAAAACGTCAGCTATTTCAAAATGGAAACGCCCTTTGCTGCGGACAAGCTCGCCGCTTTGATTGACGCCGGTGGCGCAGATATTGTTGGGCCCTTTGATGGGGAAGAAGCCGTGACACTGTTGGCCGACCTTGATGCTGGAGCGACCGGCACAATGACATCGGCCCTGCAACCAGAACTGATCCGGCCCATCGTGACACGGTATCTTGCGGGTGACCACGACGGTGCGCTCGAGCAATGGAAAATTTGCTTGCCGTTGATCAACCATGAAAACCGCCAATGCGGTTTGCGCGCGGCCAAAACGGTGATGATGGCGGGTGGCGTGATCGGATCAGACCACGTGCGCCATCCTCTAAAGCCCATGTCGCAACGCACCACAACCCGGCTCTTGCAGCTTGCCGGTGAGCTTGATCTCATCGCGATGCGTTGGGGCAAATAAGGAGACAATGACAATGACATTCCAACCCCACGGAAGACACCTGATTGCAGGTGAATGGGTCGCCAGCGATGCCAGCTTTACCTCATCACCGGCCAGCGGCAGCGCTCATCACTTCTCCGTCGCCAACCCTGATGATGTGGATCGCGCCTGTGTTGCCGCTGAAAAGGCCTTTTGGTCATATGGCTATTCTGCCCGTGCCGATCGCGCGGCGTTCCTTCACGCCATTGCCGATGAGATCGAAGCTCGTGCAGATGACATTACCGCGATTGGCACTCAGGAAACCGGTCTTCCCGAAGCCCGGCTGCAAGGCGAGCGAGGCCGCACGACAGGGCAATTGCGACTATTCTCTGAGCATATCCTGAAGGATGATTATCTAGATTTGCGCCATGATGAAGCGCTCCCCGATAGGGCGCCCTTGCCCCGCCCTGACCTCAAGATGGTGCAGCGGCCTATTGGCCCTGTCGCGGTCTTTGGCGCATCGAATTTCCCGCTGGCTTTTTCAACCGCTGGCGGCGACACCGCTTCGGCTTTGGCTGCGGGCTGTCCTGTCGTGGTCAAAGGGCACCCGGCCCACCCCGGCACGGGCGAGATTATCGCCGAGGCCATTCACGCCGCGATCGAAAAGTGCGGTATGGCGCCTGGCACGTTCAGTTTCTTGCAAGGTGACACGCGCGAAATGGGGCAAGCCCTTGTGCAGCATCCCATGATCAATGCGGTTGGCTTTACCGGCTCCCTCGGGGGCGGGCGCGCCTTGTTTGACCTATGTGCCCAACGTCCTGTTCCGATCCCGTTCTTTGGCGAACTTGGCAGCGTAAATCCAATGTTCTTGCTACCTGATGCTGTTAAGGCGCGCGGCGCCGACATCGCGTCTGGCTGGGCCGCATCCCTCACGATGGGCGCGGGGCAGTTTTGCACCAATCCCGGCGTTGTTGTCGTAATCGACGGTGCGGATGCCGATGCATTTGAAGCGGCTGCGGTCAAGGCGATTGAGCCAATCGCGCCGCAAACAATGCTGACCGACGGGATTGCCCAAGCCTATCGCGCGGGCCGGAACCGGATTTCGGCGGCGTCCGGCATCAACGATCTGTTCAGCTCGGCCTCCGAGCAGCGTTGCGCCTCTCCGAACTTGTTTAGCAGCACAGGGGCGCAATGGCTTGCGGATCACGCCCTCGGCGAAGAGGTATTTGGCCCGCTTGGGGTCGTTGTACGCGTCGACAATACGGACGAAATGCTGGCGGTTGCCAAGTCGCTTGAGGGGCAGCTGACCTGCACCTTGCATATGGATGGTGGCGATACTGGCTTGGCGCAAACCCTGATGCCCGTCCTTGAACGCAAGGCTGGTCGGATCATGACCAACGGCTTCCCAACCGGAGTCGAGGTGAGTGATGCCATGGTCCACGGAGGCCCCTACCCTGCATCCACCAACTTTGGCGCAACCTCTGTCGGCACTCTCGCAATTCGCCGCTTTTTGCGGCCAGTTTGTTACCAGAATGTGCCCAGTGATATTTTGACGGATGTTTTTTGATGATTGGTAGCTAGTCTAGGTTCAAGGTTGCGGCTGTTTGCCATTAGGGCGTGCAGCAAAATCGACGCTTTCGCGTTGAAAGGCCCTTCGCTCCGAAGTGCTACGTTCCATTGAAATCCTTAGCTTCGGTGAAGCTGCATCTCCGATGGTTGTGGGCTGAAGCAACGGCAGGGTTGACGCTCCTGGCCATACGCCAATGTCAGCAATAGTCGCTTTTCTGCTACTCGTGCAGCGCGCAGCATTCGAAGCTTTGGGCTCACTGCCGCCATTAGATCGTTTGCAGCATTCGTGGATTTGACCTCACATTGAGTGGCTGCTTTCGCCCGATCGCCCCAAGGCCTGCGCACTTGCAGCTAATGTCCGGTTCCCGCCCATTCCCACCGGGCATAATTAACTCAACATAGTCTCCGGCAACCTTGCGACCGCGTTGGCAAGTGTCCTGATGGGTGCCGCTTTGCGGTACACTTTGTCATGGATGTCGATGCCTTCATGGCCGACGATATCCCGGACAAGCCTGTCGTCTACCCCCGCATAGTCCAGTTCATTTTGAACGTAATGGCGTAGGCTGTGGAATGACAGGTTTGATCCCTCGGCTCCTAACTCCTGATCGATAACCTGGCGCATCCGGCGGCCAACCTTGCGACCGAAGGCGTTGTTTCCGGGCTCATAGAGTTCTGGAAAGAGGCCACGTTGTTCGGAGTCTCTTGCCTTCTGAACGTGGTCGAGGAAGCCGAGGCCGATGAGTTGCGAGTGGATCGGGACTACCCGGTGTGAAGAGAGGTTTTTGACGCGGCGTAGTTCGGAATCCTCGATGGCAAAGCACCAGATACCGTCCTTTTGGATGACGTCAGCGGGGGCCAGTCCGGCGATTTCCTCGCGTCGCGCACCGGTGAATGCGCCGATGAGGGGGCACCAATAAATGCCGTTCTTGTAGATCGTATGTCCGGGATTGGTTTGATGGTATTCGGATCGCGAACCGGTCCAAACGGGGTTCCGGAACACCCTATGAAGCTGATCCAGCGTGAACGCATCCCGTTTGTCGCGCGCCCGTACAGTATCGCGCTTCCTGAGCCGTGACGGTTTCAGGTTCGCATCGACGGCAAGCCCTTCGTCACGGGCCCATTCCGCGATCTGGTTCAGGTGTTCGAGGTGACGGTTCACGGTGCCGACGGACAGGCCGACCTTGTCGGCGGGCAGGCTTGCTGATTTGGCCATGACGTCTTCGCGGTTTGTCGTCTGGTCTTTGGGGCTTTTGCCCCAGCTTTTCGGCATCTTCGCAAGGTCTGCGCGGAACGCTTTGACGTCAGGCTGTCGGATGCGGGTGATATCGTCGATGCCGGTCAGCATGATGAAGAGTGCGGCGAAGCTTTGGTATTGGCGCAGGGTCTTTTCTTCGATGCCTTCGGTGCGTTTGATCGCGTTCATACGGTCTACCACGTCTAGGAGCTTGGGTGACGGAAGGGTTGGATCGGGATGGGGTGCTGCGGTTTCGATCTGCGCTGCTACGGGCAGTTCCTGCGCCACCGCAGGTTCGGCCTGAGCCAGTGTAGGTTCCATCTGCGTCGCGGCATCAGCCCCGTCCTCTTTGTCTGCCCAGGCTTTTGCTTTTCCGGACACGTAGAGATCTAGAACCTGCGCGAATTCCATTGCGGACAAGTTCTCTTTACCGGACAGGTCCCGGTAGGCGTTGGTGATGGCTTTGCGACGCGGGTGACTTCCGAGATCGCGCTGGATGAGGTCGATGTTGTCTTGGACCAGCGCATCCGAATCCGGGGCAGGGGTGTGGTTTACGCCATTCTGGGCAATCCGTCCCCAGGCCTCGGCCATGGCCGCGTCGTGGCGGGCGTCGTCTTCCGGAGTGAGACTGTCGATGCGGGCTAGCAACTTGAGCTGGTCGATCTTGGCCCGTTCAGTTCGGATCACGGCGGCCAGAAAGGCGCGTCCGCGTTCGGGCGTGATGCGGTTTTCGACGATATGTTCCATGATCTGATCACTCTCGGCACTGACCTTTCGGGCTAAGATAAGTGCCCGATTGCGATCCGTCGTCCCCAGCGAGAGCTTGATATCGATGGTTTCTGTGGAAAACCTTCGGGATTTGCGCCGCCATTGGTAGACGTCGCCGCGTTTGGACAGGTGGGGTTGGGTCTGCAAAATCTCTCTCCGTTCGCTGAAACGGATGGAACACTTTGCCTGCGGTGGTGGGACACTGCGGTGCCGCAGTAGAATCCCCAATAGAGCAGAGGCCAATTAAATCAATGACTTAAGGGGAAGTTGGCTCCGGCGGTAGGGATCGGAGCCATCTATTTCCGTCTCATAAGTCTTTTTCACATGGCTTTCTGCAGCGTCCATCAAGCGATAGTGCAAAATCCTGACACAATTCGACCGCCCGATTTTGTCCGATCGTGCATCTCCTT
>Ga0206127_1004125_pt1 | contig 12974 bp, 10 predicted proteins | sample Helgoland_Spring_6_FD_148646 | JGI IMG/M metagenome (GOLD analysis project Ga0206127, IMG submission 148646) | Pelagic subsurface seawater microbial communities from Kabeltonne, Helgoland, North Sea - Helgoland_Spring_Bloom_20160419_1 | ecosystem: Environmental > Aquatic > Marine > Epipelagic ...
ATTTGTATTGGAATAAAGATGGTGGATTTGATTCTACGGCTACTGCTACAGATGTTAGTGCACCGGCTGTAAGCATTGAAAAGGTTAGCAATACCACTTTCACCTTTAGTGATTGGTCGTTTGGTGGATATAAAGAGAATTATGATTCTTCAGTAACACCTGGTGGAGATTTTGGATTCACAGATATATGTGGCGACGTCACTTTTAATCTGACGGCCACTGATGATTATGGTGACGCTTGGGCCTTTAAATATTTTATGGCTGCTGATAATGTCACTTTGACGATTGCAGGGAATAATGCAGCTTACAATGAGAATGCCATTACAACCATTACATTCCCCGAGGCACAGACGTGGACATGTAGTAATTGTGAAGCAACGCTTGCAGATGTTACCTTTTAATTAATTTAAATTGAATTTAAAAAAGCCGATTCCTTTGGGATTGGCTTTTTTTATTTTACAATAATAATTTTTGTTATGGTGTTGTTGATTTATTATGAAAAATAAAGTTTTAGTTATCATTGCAATTATTTTCTGTGGGTGTGGAAGTAGAGGTTTGAGTCCATTGAAAGAGATCCCCTTAAACTTACCTAAGATTGAAGTCTTAGTGAATAAAGAAAATTTTAGAGGATATATTTTATTACGTAAAATAGACTCTCCTGGGATTATTTTTATGGTAAATAGCCTTGGTGAAGTAGTATGGTATCAAAAAGCTGATACTGCTCTTAATCGAGTCTTTAAACCCTATGCTAAGAGTTATGTAGCTTTAAATTCTAAGTCTGATTTGATTGAAATCAGTTATGAAGGTGATACGATAAACCATTTAAAATTTGGATTGGGTGGTTATGATAAACTCTTACATCACGATTTAATTAAAGATGGAGATGATTATGTTGCGCTTACTCATGAAATACTACCAATCAATTTAACGGCATTTGGTGGGCTAGATCAAGATACTATTAAACACGATGGCATCATTAAACTATCAGCTGATGGTAAAAAAATATGGAGTTGGAATTTATCGGATCATTTAGATCCTTTAAACAATCCGAATATACTCAAGGATAGGATAGATTGGGGACATGCCAATGCAATAGAGTTAGATATCGATGGGAATTATTTAGTTTCATTCAGAAAGTTTAATGAGATTTGGAAAATTGATAGGGAGACAGGAAGTGTGTTGTGGAAATATAGCAGTATTTCTATCGAAGATGAGAATAATAGATTCTATGGGCAGCATTCAATCAACCTAGCCCCATCGGGTGATTATTTATTGTTTGATAATGGAGATAGGAAGTATAGAAAAACATCAAGGGCATTGGCCTTTAAAGTGAATAATAATTCTTTTTTAAACACTTTGATCATTGAATTGCCAGATTCTTTGTTTAGCTGGAAAATGGGGAGCGTTTATCAATTTAGGGAAGGGCGCTATCTATTTAGTAGCTCTATGAGAAAAAAGATCGTTATTACTGATGATTTGGGTAATATTCTTTGGATGGCGCAGTCAAGCGAAGAATTTTATAGGGCTTATCATATAGACGAGTCAATGATGCATTAATTTTAAATGGGGTGGTATGTGATTATGTTATCGGTCATATGGCTTTCTTTCATTGTTTCGGTTTCTTTATAAATTTGTGAGTGTATAGAAATATGAGATTTTACCTTATTCTTCTTTTATTTATATTTTTTGGCTGCGAGCAAGAAAAAGAGTCTGAAATTATCTTTGAGCGTTTAAGTGCTCAACGAACAGGTATTGATTTCAGTAATGATCTAAGTCATGATGTTAATAATCGATCTAATTTATTTGATTTTGATTATTTTTATAATGGTGCTGGTGTCGGTGTTGCTGATCTAAATAACGATGGATCATTAGACATTTATTTTGCTGGAAATCAGGTAGACGATAAACTTTATATTAATAAGGGAAATTTTGAGTTTCGTGATATTTCTATTGAAGCAAATCTAAATCTTTTGGGGGGTTGGTCCAATGGTGTATCTTTTGTGGATATCAATGAAGATGGTTTTCTTGACATTTATATTTCTAGAGGTGGGCCTCTTGAACCAAGCCAACGGGCAAATCTCTTATATGTAAATCAAGGAGATGAAACATTCATTGAAAAAGCCCGTGATTATGGATTGGCTGATCAGGGATTTAGTACACAATCAGCATTTTTCGATTTTGATCAGGATGGTGACTTGGATTGCTTGGTGATGAATGAAAATGGATTATATGGTACGGAACCAGGAGCATTTTATCAATTGCTCCGAACTCAAAAAGGATTGATGCATGGCAGCTCGAGCCATTTTTATATTAATGATGGTGGGACTTATGTTGATGCTACCGCCCAAGTAGGAATGCTAAGACCTAGTTTTGGTCTGGGATTATCTGTCAGTGATTTAAATGGTGATGGCTGGTTAGATATCTACATAGCCAATGACTATTTTATTCCAGATGCTATGTACATAAACAAAAAGAATGGAACTTTTTTTGACGAAATAAAATCAAGAACTAGTCAAATTTCTTTTTTTGGAATGGGGGTCGATGTGGCTGACATTAACAATGATGCTTATCAAGATATTTTAGTGCTTGATATGGCCAGTGCAGATCATGTTAGATCCAAGACACTCATGCAGTCTATGAGCGCTTCAAATTTTGATATGTTGGTGAACAAATTTGACTTTGCTTATCAATATATGTTTAATACTTTACAAATAAATCGAACCAATAATGTTTATCGAAATATTTCTCATCAGTTAGGAATTGCAAAGACAGATTGGAGCTGGGCAGGATTAATTGCTGACTATAATAATGATGGTAATAAGGATGTTTATATAACCAATGGCTACAGGCGGTATGCCTCAGATAATGATTTTTCTAATAAAGTGGGTCATATACAGGCTAAATATCAAGGAAAAGTTCCAATGAGTGTTAAAAAGCAATTATATGAAGAAATGCCCTCTGAAAAGTTACCTAATTTACTATTCGAAAATCAAGGTAATTTGTCCTTTAAAAATAGCTCATCTGATTGGGGTATTGTCACGCCTTCTTTTTCCAATGGTGCAGTATATGCCGACTTAGATAGGGATGGTGATTTAGATTTAGTTACTAATAATATAGATCAGGAGGCTTTTGTTCATAAAAATTTAAGTAGAGAATTGAATTTGGGTAATTTTTTAACAGTTAAAACATTAAGTAGGCATCATGAGTCATACGCTAAAGTCTATGTGTACACAGGGGATTCAGTTCAATTATGGGAAAATAAAGGTGTAAGAGGATATTTTTCATTTGTAGAGCCTGTTGCATATTTTGGTTTAGGATCGTTAAAAATGGTTGATTCTGTAAGAGTAGTTTGGCCAAATGGTAAAGTTCATCAAAGATATCGTGTGGATGCAAATCAAGAGTTAATCATATCCGAAACGGACGAAGAGGCTTTACAAATCAACAATAAGAACAAAAAAAACAAATTCACTTTTTCTGAGTCAAAAGTCATCAATTTTAACCATAAACAGTCTTTTTATGATGATTTTAAAAAAGAAATTTTACTTCCCTACAAGCAATCTACTGTAGGTCCTTCCATCGTATCTGGAGATGTTAATGGAGATGGGTGGGACGATATTTTCATTTCAGGATCTAAAGGTCAACCATCTCAAATATTCATTCAACGAGAAGGTGAGTTTGAAAAAATAGAGAACTTTGATTTTTTGATAGATAAAGAATTTGAAGATATAGGAGGATTATTTTTTGACAGCGATGGTGATTTGGATTTGGATTTATATGTATTATCAGGGGGCAATGAATATTCAGAAGGTTCTCCTTTATATAGAGATAGATTGTATATCAATGATGGTCTCGGAAAATATTATAGAGATAAAAACTTTGTGGATAGTTCAGGTTTGAGCGGAAAAGTTGTTAAAGAAATTGATCTTGATGATGATGGTGATCTGGATTTAATAGTAGGGAACAGAATGATTCCACATCATTATCCCTTGAGTTCGTCAGCAAAAATATTGTTAAATGAAAATGGAATATTTAAGAATATAACAGAAGAAATCAGCATTGGTTTTAGGGAATTTGGAATTATTAATGATATCGAGGTAACTGATTTTAATCACGATGGAAAGGATGATTTTATAGTAGTGGGGGAATGGACAAAAGTTGGGATGTTTACTTCAGTAGAGGGAAAATTTCAAGATGTATCTGTTTCTTATGGGCTTGATAACGAATTGGGTTGGTGGTTTTCTATAACTTCTGCAGATATCAATGGAGATGGGTTGATGGATTATATCTTAGGTAATATTGGGTTGAACACCAAATATACAGCGTCTAAAGTAACACCCTTTAAAGTATTTGCTAATGATTTTGACACTAACGGTACCTTTGATATTGTCTTGAGTAAAATGTACAAAGGAAATTATGTTCCGGTACGTGGTCGAGAATGCACCTCACAACAAATGCCTTTTATCTCAGAAAAATTCAATACTTACACCTCATTTGCCCAAGCATCTGTCCAAGATATGTTTGAAGATAAATTGGATAGTTCGTTGACGTTAGAAGTTAATGAGTTTAGGACATTGGTGATGCTAAGTACATTGGAAGGGTTCGACATAATGCCATTACCTAATCCTGCTCAAAGTTTTCCTTTTTTAGATTGTGCTGTGTTAGATTTGAATCATGACGGTTTAGATGATCTAATTGCTATTGGAAATATTTATAACACGGAGGTTGAAACCCCCCGATGGGATGCAGGAACTGGAATGGTGCTTGTGGCGGATTCAATCAATACTTTTCAAATTAGTGAGGTTCATAACAATCATTTTTTTATAGAAGGGAATGCGAAGAGTGTACAATTGTTGAATAGAAAAGAGAAAATGCAATTATTAATAGTTGCAAGAAATAATGATAGTGTGATATCATTTGAAATAAAAAGATAAGGTATATAACTCTGTAAATTATCTCATTTAAACATGAAAAACATTTTTTCCCTAATTGTTTTATTTTTATTGATCTATGGAAAGAGTTTGGATTCTTGAAACTGCTATTTTAATCATATTTAGCCTCATATTTCGAGAATCAATTATTTTCAAGGGGTAATTTTTGATAATCCGGAAAATTTTATTTGTCAGAGCTTTAATAAAATGAATTGAAGGAAAATATTTCATTATTTGATTTAACTAAAATTTTTTTAGTGCTAGGAGTATCTTCATTTGGAGGATATACTGTCTTAGTAGCCATGATACAAAGTGAGCTCGTGGATAAGCGAAAGATACTTTCTCAACAAAAAGTCTTTGATGGTATATTGATCGCTTCATTACTTCCTGGTCCTCTCGCTGTTAATGTAGTCACTTACATTGGCTATGGCTTGAGAGGCTGGCTAGGCGCATTTGTTTGTGGGATTTCAATTTTGCTACCTGCATGTTCAATAATGACTATCATGGCATATTTCAGTTCAGTATTTTTTGATGTCATGATTTTTAAATTAGTGATTACTTTTTTAATTCCTGTTGTGGTTGCCCTCATTCTTGATGTATCGCTAAAAATGTTGAAAAATGGACTTAATTCCTACTGGCAAATAATTTTGATTGTCTTAACCTTATCAAGTCTTATTTTTACTTCAATTAATCTTTTTATTGGCATAGTCATTGGAGGGTGTCTGGGATTTGTTTTAGGTGAAAAAAAATTACTTAGTATTCAAGAGGTAGGATCCATAAAATCCATGAAATATTTGTTGACAGGGGTAATCACTTGTATTTTATTAATATTATCTTTCTTCTTTTTATTGTCATATCCCCATGATGCCCTGTTAATGGAGTTTTCAAAGGTAAGCCTTACTTTGTTTGGAGGGGGGTATGTGATGATTCAAGCGATTAATGATTTGGTTGTAAATCAATGGTTATGGGTGACTCCTGACGAGTTCAATGAGGCTATTGCTTTGGGCCAGTTAACTCCCGGACCCATATTGGTATCAGCTACCTATATTGGATTTAAAGCTGGGGGTTTTTTGGGCGCCTTTGTTGCTACCATTGGCATATTTTTACCAGCTGCTTTGTTAATGTTATTGGCAGGGCAGATATTTAGAATGCTACCAGATAATAAATTCTTAAATGCCATTTTTTCTGGTATAAGGCCAATTGTTCTTGGGTTTATTTTATTTTCTGCGTATGTAGTACTTAAGCCAATAGGATTTGATTTGCAGTCAATAGGATTGACTATTATTGCATTTATTATGATAAACTGTTTAAAAGTTCACTTCTTGTGGATTATGTTGATAAATGGTATTTTAAGTCTTTTTTTTATTTGAGATGACCCAAAAAGTTATTCAATTTATAGGGACTCAGCGCTCTGGTTCTAACTTACTTAGGTTGATGCTCAATCAGCATCAAGGCATTTCTGCACCGCATCCCCCACATATTTTAAGGACTTTTATGTCTTTGATTTCTCAATATGGAGATTTAAAAGTAAGAAAAAACAGGTTTACTTTGGTAGATGATGTTTGTCGTTGGGTGGAATGTAACCCTGTTGAGTGGTCGTTGGTTAATTTCGATCGTGATGAGATTACAGATAAGATTACTTCCCTTTTGGATTTATTTGAGTTTGTTTATGAGCAGAAATGTGTGGTAGATCAAGCTGAAATATGGTGCTGTAAAAGTACATTCAATATTGAGTATACCTCAGAATTGGAAAAAGTGATTCAGCCGTTTTATATTTATTTATACAGAGATGGTCGCGATGTAGCCACTTCTTTTAAAAAGGCCTATGTGGGACCTAAACATATTTATCAAATCGCGCAAAAATGGTCTCAAGAACAAATGGAAACCACCTCATTTTTATCATCATTAGCAGCCCATCGATTTGTCCGAATCAGTTATGAGGAACTGATTCATGAGCCAGAAAAAACGCTGCATTTGATTTGTGAAAAGATAGGTATTGAATTTGATGAGATCATGCTGGATTATTTTAATTCCAAAGAATCTCTTTTAACGTCTAAATCAGGCAATATGTGGGCCAATGTAGCGAAACCTATCATTTCCAATAACAGTCAAAAGTTCCATCAACTTCTTGCGCCTGAAGAAATTAAAATCTTTGAATCTATAGCAGCAGAAAGTCTTTTGGCATTGGGTTATGAACTAGAGACGCCAGGAGATCCTATCCAATGGTCAGAAAGAGAAATTCAACTTTTTGATAAAAAAAATCAACAATTGATGGATGCGTTGCAGAAATCGGCTCCTCCAAACGAGCGCGCGAACCGCATGGGTCAAAAGCAACTTTTAGAAAGTATAAGTCAGCGTCAATTGTAGTTTTAGTAACGCTTTTGAGCTTTAAGATAATAGCTTACATAATCATTGATACCTGCTTCTAATGTTGTAAAAGGATGAGGGTATCCAATTCCTTTTAGTTTATCCATCTTGGCCTCTGTGAAATATTGATATTTGTCCCGGATATCTATAGGTGTATCTATGAAGGAGATTTTTTCCTCTTTGTCCATGGCAAGGAATACTGCTTTTACTAAATCCAAAAAACTTCGGGCTTGACCACTGCCTAGATTATACAATCCTGAGTTTTTCCGGTGATGCATAAGCCAATATATTACTTTCACAACGTCCTTGACATATACAAAGTCCCGCATTTGACCCCCATGGCTATATTTTGGATTGTGAGACCGAAAAAGCTTCATACCATCCGTTTTTGTAATTTGATTGAAAGCATGATATACCACAGATGCCATCCGGTCTTTGTGATATTCATTGGGGCCGTACACGTTAAAAAATTTCAGCCCCGCCCAAAAAAAGGGCTTTTTGGTTTCCTTTAAAGCCCAAATGTCAAATGCATTTTTTGAATCCCCATAAGGATTTAAAGGGACTAATTTTTCGCATAGATTTTCTTGATCATCAAACCCAAATTCACCTAGACCATAAGTTGCCGCGCTACTTGCATAGATTAAAGGAATTTGATACAAAACACAATTTTTCCAAATCATTTTGCTATAGTCTGTGTTCAGCTTTGCTAAAAGCGTCCGGTCAAACTCTGCTGTATCGGTGCGTGCACCTAGATGAAAAATAAATTCTATTTCTTCATGATTGAGTTGTATCCAATCATCCAGTTCATTTCTATTGACCTTTTGCTTAATTTTTTTACCTTCAATATTTTGATTTTTTAGGTCAGAATTAAATAAATCGACCGCAATGATATTATTGAAATTGTATTTATTTAACTCGCTTATTAATGCGCTGGCGATGAAACCGGCAGCACCCGTAATTATGATCATACCTTTTTTGTTTCTGATACAAATTTATACATTATATCCCCATCATAAGTTAGATTGCACTAAAATAGAAAATATGTGATTAAATGAAGTATTTCTTAATTGCTGGCGAGAGATCAGGAGATGTATATGGGGCAAAATTAATTACAGCACTATTAAAAAAAGACCCAATGGCTCAAATTGTGTGCTATGGAGGTGATGAAATGAAAGCGGCTGGAGGGGAGCTTTTAAGTCATTATAAAGAGAGTGCCTTTATGGGATTCTATGAAGTTCTTACAAATCTTCGAGTTATAAAAAAGAAATTAAATATCTGTAAAAAAGAGTTATTGGCATTCCATCCCGATGCCGTAATTTTCATAGATTATCCAGGTTTTAACTTAAGAATGGCGGCCTTTGCCAAACGGCAGGGGCTACGTACGATTTATTATATTTCGCCAAAAATATGGGCATGGAACAAGGGCCGTATCAAAGAAATTCGATCATTTGTAGACAAATTGCTAGTCATTTTTCCATTTGAGGTTCCTTTTTATAAATCATTAAACTATCCAGTAGAATATGTAGGGAATCCTTTGATAGAGCATATTGACAGTTACGAGCTAGACACTTCCTTTAAGCGTTCGGAAAATTATCGTTGGAATATTGCTTTTTTACCGGGAAGTAGAAAACAAGAAGTCGAGCACTCAATTGAAATGATCAGTAAGTTGGCACATCAGCGAAATGATCTGTTTTTGTGGATCGCTGGCGTTGATAACTTACCTATTGATCTCTACGATAGCATTATAGGATTGAGTAATGTAAGGTTAGTCGTCGGTAAAACTTATGAAATACTGAACTTATGTGATGCGGCTATTGTCACTTCTGGGACAGCTACTCTGGAGACGGCATTATGGAATGTACCTCAAGTGGTTTGCTACAAAGCGCACCCCATATCTTATTTGATTGCCAAGTATTTGGTGCAAATTAAATTTATCTCCTTGGTCAACTTAATTGTAGATAAAGAGATTGTCAAAGAACTCATCCAAACAGATTACACTAGTCAAAATGTTTTGAGAGAATTAAACTTATTGCTCGTAGATGAAAAAACGAGGCGAAAGCAGTTAAGTGATTATCAAGAACTTAATATCCTACTTGGACAGAAAAGGGCTTCTGAGAGCGTAGTTGAACAAGTCTATAACTTGGTGACTAAGCCGCTTTAAGTTTGTGATTATACTTGGATTTAGTAAATTTTTCTGTGGCGTAAGCTCTGGTAAGCACGATGGTTTTAATTTTTTTATCTGAAGGAACCTCAAACATAGCATCTGTAATAATAACTTCTAGAATCGCCCTTAAACCTCGTGCTCCTAGCTTCAATTCCAAGGCTTTGGTAACTATATAGTCTAGTGCTTTATCTTCTACCGTGAGTTTAACATTTTCCATATCAAATAATTTTTTAAACTGCTTGATCAATGCATTTTTGGGTTCTGTTAAAATTTTCTTGAGCGCATTTAGATCTAGTGGATCAAGATGTGTTAAAACGGGAAGTCGCCCAATTAGCTCGGGAATTAATCCAAAATTCTTGAGGTCTTGCGCAGTGACATATTTCAATAAATTTTCCTTGTCAAAAGCTTTTGAGGCATCATTTTGATTAGAGAAACCAATAGCTCGTGTATTGATCCGATTGGCAATATGACCTTCAATTCCATCAAAAGCCCCTCCGCAGATAAAAAGGATATTTTCAGTATTTATGGAGATCATTTTTTGATCGGGATGTTTTCTCCCTCCTTGTGGGGGCACATTTACTGAAGTCCCTTCAAGTAATTTAAGCAGTGCTTGTTGTACACCTTCACCACTCACATCCCGGGTAATAGAAGGATTATCTGATTTTCGGGCAATTTTGTCTATCTCATCGATGTAAACGATGCCACGTTCCGCTTGTGTGACATCATAGTTAGCACTTTGAAGGAGTCGAGTGAGAATACTTTCGACATCTTCACCTACATAGCCCGCCTCTGTTAATATAGTAGCATCAGCGATACAAAAAGGGACTTCTAGCACCTTTGCCAAGGTCTTCGCAAGGTAAGTTTTACCGGTGCCAGTTTGACCGACCATGACGATATTGGATTTTTCAATCATAATATCGTTGTCAAGGGTATTTTGACTGAGTCTCTTGAAGTGATTGTAAACAGCAACTGAGAGATATTTTTTTGCTTCATCTTGGCCAATAATGTAATCATCAAGATGGCGCTTCATATCGATGGGTTTGATTAATTTGAATTCCGGCGTATCTCCGGCATCGGCTTTGGTCTTAACTTCTTCGTTTAAGATTTGCTGCGCTTGAATGATGCATTTATCGCAAATATGGGCATGAATACCCGATATCATGAGATCTACATCTTTCTTATCTCTTCCACAAAAACTACAAGTTACCTGTGCCATATTATTTTTTGTCTAATACCTCGTCAATCAAGCCATATTCTTTGGCCTCACTCGCGCGCATCCAATAATCTCTATCTGAATCTTTCTCTATTTGCTCGTATTTTTTACTTGCATGCTTGGCCAATATTTCATACAAATCTTTCCGCAACTCTTGCATTTGCCTCAACGTAATTTCCATGTCACGTGATTGACCTTGCATACCACCACTAGGCTGATGTATCATGACCCGAGAGTGTGGAAGAGCGGACCGTTTCTTTGGAGCACCACCAGCTAAAAGTACAGCACCCATAGAGGCAGCCATTCCTGTACATATCGTAGCTACGTCAGGCCCTACGTATTGCATGGTGTCATACATGCCAAGACCTGCGTAAACAGAACCACCTGGGCTGTTAATGTACAAAAGAATATCTTTTTTTGCATCAACAGATTCTAAAAATAATAACTGGGCCGTTATTATGTTGGCGATATTTTCTTCCACTTGCATACCCAGAAAGATAATGCGATCCATAATCAATCTTGAGAAGACATCAATTTCTCTAAAGTTGGTGGGACGTTCTTCTATGACCGCACGCGTCATGTTCTCCACTTTATCGACATATGAATCGAAAGTCAGGCCGTTTATACCTTGTCCTTTAACCGCAAATTTTCTAAATTCTTCCTTATTGACCATCTTAATTATTTTGCTATAAATATAGTTATTTCTAGAATAAAGCCTAAACTCTACATTTGTAAAACTTAAAATAGGCTGATAAAGTTCTAATTTTTTCTGAAATCATCTAAAGAAACCATTTTCTCTTTAGCCGTTATCTCTTGCGCTATAAAGCTGAAAACCTTCCTATTCTGTATTTCATTAAATACCTTCATGTAATTATCGCCATTCTCGGCTTTCAAATAGTTTTCAGCCATGGTATCCATTTGATCTCCCAACTGCTCCAAAGCTGCCATGCCTCCAAATTGCTGTGCCAACATTATCTTGGCTTCACCAAGAATTTCATCATTTTCAATTTTTATGGCTTGATCTTTTGCAATTTTATTTCTCACAAGTGACCATTTTAATTCTTTCTGATAATGATCGTATTCTTTTTCAAGCATTGCAGGACTGATATTTTCATTGGTCCGTAAGAGCCAATTTTTTAGAAAATTATTGGGTAGCGTAATCTTAGTCACATCGATAATTTTTTCACGAATTTTATGATGAAACAATTTAACCGCTTCGGCTTCGTAATTCTTACCAATGGTTTCTTTAATTTTGGTATTAAATGCTTCTTCCGTCTTCACGTTATCTTTCCCAAAAGTTTTGTCAAAAAGCTCTTGATTTACTAAGGCAGGTACCGTATGACTGATGCCCTTGATCATAAATTTAAATTTACCTTTTACATTTTTTATTTCCTGTTCAGTCAATTTTGTGATGTGTGGAAAATAACGTTCGTCATTAAAAGACTTTTTGTGATCAAGATCAATTTCATCTCCAACTTTAAATCCAATTAGCTTTTTCGATACACTTTTTTGAAATTCTTTAAATTCAAAAGTCACTTCTTTGTTTTCAATCTTATCTTTTGTCGATAAAACGCCATACAAAGTATCTCCTGGTGTTATTATTTCTGCATTAGTCACCTCTCCAAATTGCTGTTGAAGGTTGGCTAATGTTTCTTTCATTACCCCCTCATCAATTTTAATTTTCTGATACTCAATTTTTAATTTTTTATCAATTTTGAGATTAAAATCGGGCGCATAGCCTACAGTAAAACTGAATTCAAAATCTTTTTGGCTAGCCCAATTAATAGGCACTTCACTGTCAAAAGGCACAGGTTCACCCAAGAACTGAAGATCGCTTTCCTTAAGGTAGTTGTTTAAAGAATCTCCGATGATTTTGTTAATTTCCTCAGCGGTGATTTGAGGGCCGTACATCTTTTTTATAATACCAAAAGGGACTTTTCCAGGCCTAAAGCCTTTGATATTAGCTTTTTTACTAAAATCTTTAATTTTTTCTGTTACCTGAGGTTGATAATCAACATCCTTTAAGCTAATTTTAATTATAGCTTCCGAATTTTCAATTTTATCAAAATTAATTTCCAAAGTATTGTCGTTTTAGTAAAAAAAAAAACCCTCTCATGACATGGTATGTATAAGAGGGTTCAGTGCGGATGGAGGGACTCGAACCCCCATGCCTCACGGCGCTAGATCCTAAGTCTAGTGCGTCTACCAATTTCGCCACATCCGCAAATCGGAGTGCAAATGTAATGAAATGAATAATTGAAACCATAAAATTAGAACAAGTTTTTATAATTTATGCTTGAAG
>Ga0206127_1004133_pt1 | contig 12952 bp, 8 predicted proteins | sample Helgoland_Spring_6_FD_148646 | JGI IMG/M metagenome (GOLD analysis project Ga0206127, IMG submission 148646) | Pelagic subsurface seawater microbial communities from Kabeltonne, Helgoland, North Sea - Helgoland_Spring_Bloom_20160419_1 | ecosystem: Environmental > Aquatic > Marine > Epipelagic ...
AGATAATGCGCTAAGTCAAGTCAGAAATAATAATACAACGGAATATGTGCTGGGTGACTGGCACATTTTAAAGGAGGTGCCTATGTTAAGGGATCCCTTTATTTAGGATTGTATATGCCCCCTGAAAGCTCCGACGCACCGGCTCTTACCGTAGAGCAAGAAGAACGTGCCTCTGGCATGCGTACCTTGCGCAAAGTAACACCCTATCTTTGGCCTGCTGATAAAGCGTGGGTCAAACGACGGGTGGTCTGGTCGATGATCGCGTTAGTCATGTCCAAGGTCGTGGCTGCTGGGACACCATTCTTGACAGGCCGCGCTGTTGACGTGCTTAGCGATGACCGTGTTTCCTATTTAACTTTGGGCGCTATTGGTCTGGCGGTGGCACTGGGGCTGACACGCCTGTTCAACGTCGGCTTTCAACAGCTTCGTGATGCGATTTTTGCGCCTGTCGCCCAGCGAGCATTACGGGCCCTTGCGCTTGAGACCTTTGAACATATTCACCAGCTTAGCATGCGCTATCATATCACGCGCAAGACGGGTGGTTTAAGTCGGATCATTGAGCGAGGGGTCAAAGGGGTAGAGTTTCTTCTGCGCTTCCTGCTCTTCTCAATCGGCCCATTGGTTTTGGAGTTGCTCCTCACGGCAGCGGTTTTTAGTTTCTATTTCGATATACGATATCTTTTGGTTTTGGCTGTTACGATCGGAGTTTATATCGTATTTACATTCAAGGTAACGGAATGGCGCGTCAAATTACGCCGTGTCATGAACGAGCAAGATACTGATGCCAACCAAAAGGCCGTCGATAGCCTGTTGAACTATGAGACTGTCAAATATTTTGGCGCAGAGAAACGCGAAGCTGCACGTTATGACAGTGCCATGGCAGGCTACGAAGCAGCTGCGCTAAAGACGTCTTATTCATTGGCGGGCCTCAATTTTGGCCAATCATTTATCATCTCTGCTGGTTTGGTGAGCGTTTTGATTTTGGCTGCTATCGGCGTCGAGAATGGCAACCTGACAGTCGGCGACTTTGTTATGGTGAACGCCTATATGATCCAAATCATGTTGCCGCTGAACTTCTTAGGGTCGGTGTATCGCGAAATCCGGCAAGCGTTGGTGGACATGGGGCAAATGTTTAATTTGCTGGAACAGCCTGCGGATGTGAGCGATGCGGCGGATGCCAAGACTTTAAAGATCACGGGCGGTGAGATCGACTTGGACGACGTTCACTTTGGCTATGATAAAGAACGCGCCATTTTGAAGGGTGTGTCTGTTACAGCAAAACCTGGTCAAATGGTTGCGATTGTCGGCTCGACGGGTTCGGGAAAATCCACAATCGGTCGTTTGTTGTTCCGTTTCTATGACGTTTCTAAAGGCGCTTTGCGTATCGATGGGCAGGATGTCCGTGAGGTGACCCAAGAAAGCTTGCATGCAGCTATCGGCGTGGTGCCGCAGGATACGGTTCTGTTCAACGACAGCATCCGCTATAATATCGCCTATGGCCTTGATGGCGCGTCGCAAGAGCAGATAGAAGATGCCGCTCGTTCAGCCCAAATCCACGATTTTATTATGGGTTTGCCTGAGGGGTATGACACTGCAGTTGGCGAGCGCGGCCTGAAACTGTCTGGTGGTGAGAAACAACGTGTTGGCATCGCAAGGACTTTGTTGAAAGACCCACCAATCTTGTTGTTGGACGAAGCGACGTCTGCACTAGACTCAGAGACTGAGCAGGAGATCAAAGAAGCGTTGATGCAAGCAGGGCGGGGTCGCACGGTTTTGACGATTGCACACCGTCTAAGCACGATAGCCGAAGCTGATCGCATTATTGTCCTTGAAAAAGGTGTGATTGTTGAAACGGGTACACATGATGAATTACTAAAGATTGATGGGCGTTATGCGCAGCTTTGGCACCATCAGCAGGCTGATGAATCTGTCGGGTAAGGTGATGTTCTCAAGGCGCAGCTTAAAGGGGCTTTGCCCCCGACCTGCCGTCTTCCCCAGTGTTTATTTGGTAAGATGAAGTTAGGGGGCCGATTGTGGCCCCCTTTTCTTATTCGGCGGGTTTTATGGACGTAGATGGTTGATCTTCATCGAAGTCCCATAGCACTTCATTGCTAGAAACTTTACGTGCTTGTTTTTGCAGAGCCCAGTCGCGGGCGGATTTGCTGGCGCGCCCCAATGACAGTTTTGCCAATAAACTGGCGAACCAAAGCACGTATGTTGTTGCCCAGACACGCATGGCAAGCAGGGATGGCGTGATCATGAGCGTAAGCACAGTCGCGATCCCAAGCCCAAAGACGACGGCTGTGGCCAGTTGTTTCCACCAAAGCGCGGTTGGGCTGTCGATGGTGTAACCGCCGCCGGCGAAATCAAGGCTGAGGCCAAACATCATTGGAGCAAGGCCAGCCATTGTGGTGATTGTGGTGAGCAACACCGGTCGAATGCGGTCTTGTGCAGTCCGAATGATTGCTTCGATCCGTGGCATGTAGCGCTCGTATTCCTGATAGGTATCTATCAAAACGATGTTATTGTTCACAACAATACCAGCGAGCGCGACAATCCCTGTACCTGTCATGATGATTGAGAATGCCTGATCCATGACCAACATCCCGATCAATACGCCAGTGGTTGAAAGAACAACGGCGGCAAGAACCAGCACAGCGTTATACACGCTGTTGAATTGTGCAAGTAGGATAATGAACATCAAACCAAGTGCACCTGCAAAAGCGTTCATCAAGAAGGCACCGCTTTCGGCTTGATCCTCTTGGTCGCCGGTCCACTCGTGTTCAAGGCCCGCCGCAAACGGATCTGTGTCTAGCCATTTGGTGATTTGTTCAATCCGTTCGCCCGCGGTGACGGGTTGCCACTGAATGGATCCGGCTGCGATCAGGGTGTCCAATTGGGCATTATCGACTGCTGGATCGAGTGATAAGACGCTATAGCGAACGTCCTCGATATCAGTGATGTTTCCGCTTTTGTTGGGACGCAGTGTTGCTACGGTTTGTTCAACCTCTTCGCCGTCAACATTGACGGTACGGGTCAATTTGCGCAACCCGTTTTCAAGGCCAGCCTTAACATCAAAATAGCGTTTTTGCCCAATACGGCTGATTTGGGCCAATTTGGGAACTGGCGTGCGCGTAATGAAGTTGGCCAATGGAACAAGACCGTCACGGGTGCGTACCTTCAGTGTATCCAGGGTGCTTAGAACGCGATCGTTTTCAGGCAAACGCACGCGGATTTCGATTTCTTCATCAGAGCTGTCAACGCGCATGGTGTCCAAGAGCAAGCCGCGGGTCACAAGTTGCACCATTGCCCCAACAGTGGCCACATCAGCGCCGTAACGGCCCGCTTTTTGGACATCCACGTTGATTTGCCAATCGATGCCTGGCAGGGGCCGAGTATCCTCAATAAGAAACAGTCCCGGCGTTGTATCAAATTGTTGGCGCGCAGCTGTTGCAGCGGCTAGTAGATCATCCCAGTTATCGCCTTTGATACGCAGGTGCACAGGTTTTCCACTGGCTGGGCCACGCGATAGGTTGAGAATTTCAATCTTGATGCCGGGAATTTCTTTTAGCTGTGCTGTCAGTTCATCAATGATGGTGTCGCCGTCAAATGCTTCTGCCTTCACTTCGCGCGAAATGACGTAATCAGTGAAAGGAACCGTGAACCATGCTTCGCGGCTGTTTGGCCGATCTTCCCACGGGATGGTTTCCAGTTGGATTTGCCCAATGGTATCCATAGGGGCCTGTGCACCGCCGGTATTGGCGTTCAACCCGCCGTTGCCAGCAAAAGCGAATGCAGTGTCGATGCCGGGATGTGCACCAATTATGTCTTCGGCTTGTTTGACCAATACATCTTTTTCATCAAGGCTTAGGTTGCCGCGCGCGAGCACGTAAACCACGGCTTGTTCGGGTTCGGACTCCACGAAGAATTCGACGCCTTTGTTATTGTTGCCGAAGTAAATGTAGGTGGTGCCGACAAAGACAAAAACAAACCCAGCCATCACAAGGGGCATTACTGGATTGCCAACGATGGCTTCCACAAGGTGACCGAAGGGTGAGCGTTGATAGCCAGAGCGAACCTTGCGTTGGCGGTTGCCGATGATCTTGTTGGCAATCCATGCGCCACCGTGGCCAAGGCGGGGCAGGATGGCCAATGCACCGATAAACAGGCCAAGGGCGCTTGAAACCACAGCAGTAGACGCGATCGCCATCAACAAGATTACACCAAATGCTTTTACGAAGGATGGGATGACAGAACCCAAGATATTGCGACCATCCATGTCGGCAAAGGCTGCACTCAAAAGTCCGCTAAGTGGTGCAGGCCCAGTTGGGACATCTATGCTATCAACTGGCGCGGTGAAGCCGACCGCCATAGTAAGGCCGGCAACTAGGAGGAAGGCGACCATCATTGCGGTGTGGGCAAGGATTGGGAGGCGCGAAATGGCTTCCATACCATTGGTGATGATCTGCTCCATCCGCCCTGTGACGCCGCCCATGACGGGCAGATAAACAAGCGCAACGACCAAAGATGCAGACAACACAAAGATCAATGTTACAGGTAACATGCCCATGAATTGACCTGGAACGCCCGGCCAGAACAGCATGGGCAGGAAGGCGCAAAGCGTTGTGGCTGTTGATGATATTACGGGCCAGAACATTCGTTTGGCGGCATCTACATAGGCTTGCATTGGGCCTGCGCCCTCTGCCTGTCGTTTGTCGGCGTATTCGACGACCACAATGGCACCATCCACTAACATCCCAACGGCAAGGATCAGGCCGAACATAACAATGTTGGAGACCGATATCCCCATCAAGGCGAGAAGCACAAAGCATAACAGGAATGAGGTTGGGATAGCAAAGCCAACCAGCAGGGCCGCGCGGATGCCTAATGCCGCCAAAACGACTATCATAACTAAGGCAATGGCCGTGAACACAGACCCCTGTAGTTGTTGGACCATTGAATTCACAACACGTGATTGGTCATTTGATGTGCCAACATCAACGGCAGCGATTAGACCTTCGGGCCACTCAGCCGACTTCCGTTCAACGATCTCTTTGATCAAAGTTGCAGTATCAATCAGATTGAACCCTTTGCGCTTGACCACTTGCAGCGCAATCGTTTCAGCCCCGTTAAAGCGAGCGGTGCTTTCGCGGTCTTCGAACGTAAGGTTAATTTTTGCCAAATCGCCGAGTGTCACAACACGGTCACCGTTGGTTTTGACGGGGAGGCCGTAAACATCCTGTGGCTCATTGAAAGATGATGGAATTTTGACCGCAAAACTTCCCTGTTTTGTTGTGACTTCGCCCGCTGCAATCAATTGGTTGTTGTTGCGTACAACATTCACCAATTCTGCGGCTGTAACGTTGTAGGCCTCAAGGCGCAGCGGATCGATAATCACCTCTAGCATCTCGTCGCGGTTGCCTGTCACGGGAGCCTCAAGAACCGCATCTAGGCTTTCAAGCTCAACTTGTAAGTCTTTGGCAACGCGCGCCATTGTTCTTTCTGGCACTGGCCCAGACAAGTTTACAATGATGATTGGAAATTCAGAAAAATTGAACTCTGAAATCGAATAGGTTTCTGCACCCTCAGGGAACTTTGCTTGGGCTTTGCTAAGTGCATCACGGGCATCAGCTGTCACTTGGGTTTTGTCCCAACCGAATTCAAACTCAAGCACAAGATTGGCGTAGTTCTCTGCCGCCGTGCCGGTCATTTTCTTCAGACCATCGAGGTCGGCCAGCTCGTTTTCCATTGGCTTAACCAGCAGTGTTTCACTGTCAGCGGCTGAAATGCCGGGAAAGGGGACCGATACAATAAGCATCGGAATTTCGATGTCTGGCTCACCTTCTTTCGGAAGGGTTGTATAAGCAAATCCCCCTACCAAAAGTGAGAGGACAATAAACGCCAGAACCATCCGAGCACGGGTGGCGGCCCAATCGACTATTCCAGTCATTGATCTAGCTCCCGAAAGGTAGGGTCAACTTTAACGCCTGCAGTCACGTATTCTTGGCCCACAACGATCACATCCAATTGTTCGGGCAACCCGGTCAGCCAAACACCGTCAACCGTATCGCGTAGCAATTGAACGGTTTGGAAACTCACAACGCCCTCAGCATCAATCACGCGCAACCCTAACGCACCGTCGTTGTTTAAGGTCAGCGCAGATTGGGGCAGCAGATGTGCTTTGGTTCCGCTGGCACCAATCAAGATTTCGGCAGTTTGGCCGTCACGGATCCTTAGATCAGGGTTTGGGACTTCGATTTCAACGCGGAAGGTGCGTGTCGTTGGGTCGGCTGCATGACCTAGGAATGTTACAACACCGCGAATTTCATCACCGCCAGCGGCAAGACGGCCACCTGCGGGGGCACCCATTTCAATGCGGTTCACTTCGGTTTCAGGAACGAAGGCAACCAATTTGATTGGATCAAGCTGAATAATGGTTGCGCACAAAGATCCAGGCTGAAGCAAGCTGCCCAATTCGGCTGTTTTGGCTTCTAGCAAACCTTTGAACGGTGCTGTGATTTCTAAGCGCGAGAGTTCTTTTTCTGCTGCAGCAACACCTGCCATGGCAGATTCAATGCCAGCCTCAGCGGACTGTATGCCTGAGGTCGCAGCTGAAAGCCCTGATTTTGCTGCCTCGACACCGGCTTCTGCCGCAGCAACGGCAGCATCAGCACCTTTAACGCGCGTGTCGGTGGCAAATCCATCTTCGCTGAGTTTTAAAGCAGCATTCTGGTTCACGCTGGCTTCATCAAGGCGCGCGCTGGCCTCAATTACACGCGCACGGGATTCTGGAACACGGCTTTTAGCCTCTGATAGGCGAGAGTTCGCTTCGGCGAGGCGGGACTTGGCTTCAGCGAGTAAGGCACCGCGTGTTCCAGGGTCAAGTTTGCAAAGCGGTTGGCCTGCTTCAACGAAGGTACCACTAGGCAACGGTGGGGAGATCACAGTTGCTGAAGTCTCAGAGCGGGCCTCAACCTGACGGGCGGCTTCTGTCTGGCCGCGCAAGACCACTGCGTTTTCGATCGCTTGTGAGGACGAGTGTTGCGCGACAACTTTGATCAAAGGCTTGATGTTCACAATCTCTGATGCGGTTGTTTGTGAAACGTCTTGGGGCGCATTTTCGTTCGTCAGTCCCAGAAATGTACGTGCTGCCTCACGGTCAATAATTGCAAAATACAGGATAGCTGCCACAATAATGGCCATCAAGATTGGTAGAATTCGCATGTATTGCCTCGTTCAATTCATTGTGCGGGTGTTAAAGGCCGCTAAATCTAAAATACGCAATGCCCGATTTGGGCAGAGACGGCGCATTGAATACTTCGCACTCATTCATGTTCTCTTACAATTGGGGCCAAAGGTCGCAGTATTTTAGAGTTTACCGCAAAAATTAGGCCGTTTTTGGGCAAAAGTGCATGTGATTGGTTATTTCGAATTTTTTTGGGTGTAGCTGTTTTTGCAACAAATTGTTCTGTCTCAGCGAGGAACTGATAAGTATGGCTCGATTTCCCCGCTAATATAGGCCTTTGAATGTGCTCGGGTCTTGGCTTGGCCCTTTGAGCGCGGTATGAGGGGAAAAAGTGGGGTCGAAACTGACCCTCAGTACCTTGGGGGCCGTTATGAGCAACACAGATAGTTTTATAGAAGAAGTCTCCGAAGAAGTCCGCCGCGACAAGCTGTATGCTGCTTTGCGCAAGTATGGTTGGATCGGTATTCTGGCAGTGGCTGCAATTGTGGGCGGAGCTGCGTATTCTGAATACAACAAGGCCCAAGTACGTGCACAGGCAGAAGCAACAGGTGATAGCATGTTGGCGGCTCTGCAATTGGACGAAAGCGTTGAACGCGCGGCAGCTCTGGCATTGGTCGAAGTCGAAAACCCGAGTGCCAGCGCAATCGTGTCTTTGATGACCGCAGCAGAGCAGTCCTCTGCTGGAGAAACAGCATCTGCAAATGAAACGCTCCAAAGCGTTGCTAACGCCCAAGACCTTCCGTTGATCTATCGGCAAATAGCGTCATTCAAGGCTTTGGGCTTGTCTGCTGCTGAGTTGCCTGTTGAAGAACGCCGCGCTGGCTATGAAGCCTTGTCACAACCAGGCAATCCAATGCGTTTGTTGGCAACCGAACAGTTGGGCCTGATCGATATCGAGGTGGGGGACACTGCAGCGGCATTGGCTGTGTTCCAAGGGATCATCGATGACTCAGAGGCTACCGCAGATTTGCAGCAACGTTCCGTTCAGTTGATGGTTGCGCTGGGTGCTGAACCTGACCTTACTCAGTTGACAGCAGCCGGAAATTAACCGTTTCATAAGTTCCAAGGCCTCGATGACATCTTAAGACCGCAACAAAGCGAGCAAATTTATGACGTTTCAATTGGAAAATCGGGCTAAATCACGCCGTTCTTGGACGCTGATTGGCTCATGCACTGCCGCTGTTATGATGCTGGGTGCCTGCCAAGATCCTGAAGTCATTTTTCCCGGTAAGCGCGAGGATATTCGATCTGTTTTACAGTCGTCTGGGCAAGCGTCCGACGTTTCAGTATTGGCTAGTAATGAAGCACGTCTGATTTTGCTGCCAGGGCCAACTGCGAACACTGAATGGACCCAAGCGGTCGGCAGCGAAAACCACCGTATCGCAAACGCTTCATTGGGCGGCGCGCTTAAGCTTGCGTGGACTTCGAAAATTGGGGCAGGTGATAGCCGTAAACAGCGTATCACTGCGGACCCTGTCATTGCAGGTGGTTTGATCTACACTCTTGATGCCAACACTACAGTGACAGCCACAAACGCATCTGGTGCCCAAGTTTGGGCACGTGATGTCGGCGCTAGACTTGATGGGGCAGGTGGTGGAACTGGTGGCGGTTTGGCTGCGCACAAGGGTACCCTTTATGTATCTACCGGCTTTGGTGAGTTAATCGCGCTTGATTCAAAAAATGGCAATGAGCGTTGGGTACAGAAATTAAATGGCACTGCTTCTGGACAACCAACGGTCAGCGGCAACCTTGTATATGTCGTCTCTGCAGATGACATAGGTTGGGCAATCGAAGCCGATACTGGACGTGTTGCATGGCGAATAAATGCCACAACTTCGGTTTCAAACGTTTTGGGTTCACCTGCGCCAGTGGTCGCTGGAGACTTCACCGTCTTTGCTTTCGGATCGGGCGAGCTCCAGGCTGTGTTCCGTCGTGGTGGTCTGCGCCGTTGGGATGCATCCGTGCTGGGCGCACGTCGAGGACAAGCATTGTCTAAAGTAGACGACGTGACCGGATCACCTGTTGTTAGCAATGGTGTGCTCTATGCTGGCAATCAAGCCGGAAGCACGATTGCAGTTGATGTCCAAAGTGGTTCACTTATTTGGGCAACCACTGAGGGCGCTGTTGGGCCAGTTTGGCCTGCAGGCGACAGTGTCTTCTCAGTCACGGATAGAAACGAGTTGGTACGCTTGGATGCAAGCGATGGTTCAAAGGTTTGGGGCTATAAACTACCTTACTTTGTCAAAGATCGCCCACGCAGAGTTTCCAAAATTTTCACCCATCACGGTCCAATCTTGGCTGGTGGCCGCCTTATCGTGGCGTCCAGCGATGGCAAACTGCGCCACTTTGATCCAACTGATGGCAGCTTGATTGGTAGCGTTGAAGTGCCTGGTGGTGCAACAACTGCACCGGTTGTTGCAGGTGGAACTTTGTACGTTGTGAGTGGCAAAGGGCAATTGCACGCTTTCCGTTAGGAGCGTTATAGTCTAGAGGACGCGCTTGTACCTTATCCGGAGCGGATGACATGTCCTTTACCCTTGCCATCGTGGGCCGTCCAAATGTCGGCAAATCTACCCTTTTCAACCGATTAGTCGGCAAACGTCTGGCCCTAGTCGATGACCAACCAGGGGTGACTCGCGATTTGCGTGAAGGCGCAGCACGTCTTGCCGATTTGCGTTTTACCGTGATCGACACCGCCGGTTTGGAAGAAGCGACCGATGAATCCCTTCAAGGGCGCATGCGCAAGCTGACAGAACGGGCCGTTGAAATGGCCGATGTTTGCTTGTTCATGATCGACGCACGCGTCGGCGTGACTCCAACCGACCAAGTTTTTGCTGAAATCTTGCGTAAAAAAGCCGATCACGTGATCTTGGCCGCCAACAAAGGTGAAGGCGCGGCAGCAGATGCCGGTGTGATCGAGGCTTATTCTTTGGGTCTTGGCGAACCGATCCGCCTGTCTGCAGAACACGGCGAAGGCCTTAACGATCTCTACACTCATCTGATGCCAATTTCTGACCAATTCGACCTGCTTGCTGAAAAGGACGACATCCCAGAGGTGGACGTGACTTTGGATGAAGACGAAGATGGTTTGGGCGCGGTTCCGGTCCCAACAAATGCGAAACCTTTGCAGGTTGCCGTTGTTGGACGTCCAAATGCGGGTAAATCAACATTGATCAACCAAATCTTGGGCGAAGAGCGCCTATTGACCGGACCAGAGGCCGGTATCACCCGTGATGCGATTTCCTTGCGCATTGACTGGAACGGCACGCCGATGCGTATCTTCGATACCGCCGGTATGCGCAAAAAAGCCAAGGTTCAGGAGAAGCTAGAAAAACTTAGCGTTGGTGATGGTCTGCGGGCTGTTAAATTCGCTGAGGTCGTTGTTGTACTTTTGGACGCCGCGATCCCGTTTGAGCAACAAGATCTTCGTCTCGCCGATTTGGCTGAACGTGAAGGCCGTGCTGTGATTATCGCGGTGAACAAATGGGATATCGAAGACGAAAAACAATCCAAGCTTAAAGACCTCAAAGAAAGCTTTGAACGTCTGTTACCACAATTACGCGGTGCGCCACTGATTACGGTCTCTGCGAAAACCGGTCGTGGTTTGGATCGCCTGAACGAAGCGATCATGAAGGCCTATGAGGTCTGGAACCGTCGTATCACAACCGCGCAGCTGAATCGCTGGCTTGCTGGTCAGGTAGAGGCACACCCGCCTCCCGCGCCACAAGGTAAGCGCATCAAGCTTCGTTACATGACCCAAGCAAAAACGCGTCCTCCGGGTTTTGTTGTGATGTGTTCGCATCCTGACAAAGTGCCAGAAAGCTATTCACGTTATTTGGTGAATGGTCTGCGCGTCGACTTTGACATGCCGGGCACACCGATCCGTCTGTATATGCGCGGTCAGAATGACGCTAACCCTTACAAAGCTCGCAAGAAGGCACCGCCTTCTAAATTACGCAAACACACCGATGGACGCAAGTTCGAGGGTGTTAAGCGTAAGTAGGCATTGGCCTAACGCTGTGACTTGCTAAAATACTAAAAGAAGAAGCAGGCAATTTGCCTGCTTCTTCTTTTAGTAATGCTGAATTGCCGAGTTGGTTTTAGCCCCGTGTTCTGTAAATGGGCCAAAGCATTGCAATGGCACCCACGATAGCAACTGGTGCAACGCTGTCAAAAGCAAATTGGTTAGCCACCGCAATGGCGAACAACGCCCAGATGACAGAAATCCCATAGGTCGGTGCACGACGCAAACGCCATTGAATGGCAAAGCCCAAGACACTGGCAAGGCTCACGCAGATCATTGCCGCCGTTAGTTCGCTGGCCCATCCGTATCCCCCCAATAGCAGGCCGATCGCGGCGAAGCTAGCGGCACTTAACCAACCTGCATAAAGACCGATAGGCCAACTAGCCCATACTTGACCCTCATGTGGGCTGCGGAATAGTGCCACCAGGGATGAGATTAACATCAACCAGATAAGGATTCCAGCCCATACAGGGCTAAGGCTGGCAACAGGCAGCCATGCGGTGCCAATGGCGAGTGACACCAGCAAGGCAGGGCGCATGGCGGTCCATGTGGACGCAGTGGCGCGCTTCCACAGGCCATAGACGGCTGCGATCACAAGCCACGTAAAGATTGGGCCCCAGATAGCAAAGGCGTATCCCGCAGGTTGAACAGCGGCGTTCTGTTGGGGAATGGGGAACTGATAGGGTTCGAAGCCGCCAAATTCAGGCACCCACAGCGGCGAGCCTGCAAACGCCATGCTGGTGACAAGGATAAGGAACGCGAGTGACTTTGACATAAGGCAAGCTCCATTGGCTAAAGTGGCAAATAGGTATGGGAAACCCTCATTTACATCTAGCGCTGCCTCCCTAATGCCAATGGTAGCATAGACTATTTTACTTAGGGGACCAACGATGACGCGCATTACTATTTTCTGTGAGGAAACATGTAATTTCCCTGACCTCGACGAATCCACCGGCATTCATAAGTTGCAGGGCGCATTTTTGAGCGATCCATCGAAAGGGCCAGTCTGTGCATATTTTGCCGGAATCGGTACAGATGATCGCTTTGATGGCAGTCTTTAAAATTTCTTCAATAAATGGGGCTGCGGTATTTTCGGTTGGGATTTGGATGGCAAAGTCAAACAAGCTTATCAGTTTCTGTGCAAAGCCTATCAAGCAAACGACGAGATTTATCTGTCCGGTTCTCTCGTGGGGCTTACACGGTGAGGTCTGTTGCGGCTATGATTCGTAAGTGTGGGATAATCGACAATCCAACACCCGAACGGATCAATAAATCTTTCAAACTGTATCGGCGTAATGGCAGCCAAAATAGTCCCGACAAACCGCATATCATGGTAGAGCGAAAACGCTTCTCCCCGCGGTTTGCCACCTCTGTCAAAGATGCTGATTGGCGGGGAAGTGGCGCAATTGTTAAGATAACTTATGTCGGTGGGTTTGACACTGTCGGCGCAGTTGGCATGCCGCCTTCGCTCCCGGGCCCATTAACGATGGCGTGGCACAGCAAATATAAGTTTCACCACATGGCGCTGCCAGCTTAGTCAAAAGTGCACGGCATGCTTTGGCGATTGATGAACAGCGGGTGTTTTATGTGCCCGCGAAATGGGACAATCTGGACAAGCGGGGGTTAAAGATCGGCCTCAACAATGGGGATGTCAGTGCCACCCGACCATACCAGCAGACGTG
>Ga0206127_1004135_pt1 | contig 12951 bp, 11 predicted proteins | sample Helgoland_Spring_6_FD_148646 | JGI IMG/M metagenome (GOLD analysis project Ga0206127, IMG submission 148646) | Pelagic subsurface seawater microbial communities from Kabeltonne, Helgoland, North Sea - Helgoland_Spring_Bloom_20160419_1 | ecosystem: Environmental > Aquatic > Marine > Epipelagic ...
AAGACTTGGCGCAATTAAGTATAGCCCATTAGTTACATTACCTAAGCTGCCAGGATTCTCTCTAACACCATAAAAACCAGCAAGATTAACTGACAACTCAGTAGTATTTGTAATATTAAAATCTATATTACTTCTAAAGTTAAATCTATCATATCGATACTCTCCTAAATAACCTCTTCCACTATCATATCTTCCTCCATCAAAAATATCTTCTACTGTTTGGTAAGCTAAGCTACCAAAATATTTAGCCGTTTTATTACCACCTCGCACAGACAAGTTAAACCTATGATCTTGTGCGAAATCTTTTAACAACTCATCTTCCCAATTGACATTGGGATAAATATAACTTTCCTGTAAACTGGAAGGATTACGATATCTATCAATAATATCTAATGGAGTAAAATTATTCCATGTATTAGGCGCTTGAGCCATCCCTCTTAAAATAGCGCTATTTGCCTGTAATAAAGCATTATAAGAATCTAATTTTTGTGGTAATTGAGAAACCATTTTAACGGTTGTATTAACACTTAGCGACAGTTCCGCTTTTCCTGTTTGACCTCTCTTGGTAGTAATTAATATTACCCCATTAGCGCCTTCTACACCAAAAACCGCCGTAGCAGAAGCATCTTTAAGCACGGATATGTTTTCAACATCGTTCATATCTATGTCGTTCATTGACCTCTTAACCCCATCCACAAGTACAAGAGGATCGCCATTACCATTCCATGAACTTCGACCACGAATAAAAATCCTAATATTATCTTCACCAGGAACACCACTACCTTGTATAGTAGTAACACCCGGCAAGTTCCCTTGCAATGCTTGTTCAAGATTAGGAGTACCAAGTGCTCTTTCCACCAAATCCTTACCTTTCATCTGCGTGATAGCAGCTACAACGCTCTCTTTTTTCTTAGTGCCATAACCTACAACAACAATTTCGCCTAAACTTTCAGCTTCTTCACTTAAAGTTACATCAATTACTTTCCTATTACTTACAGGAATCTCTACTGTTTTATAACCCAGGTAAGAAAAAATCAATACTTTCTGACCTACAGTTAATTCCAAGGAATAATTACCATCAAAATCTGAACTATTACCATTTTGAGTTCCTTTTTGGAAAACAGTTACTCCTGGTATAGGATTTCCTTCTTTATCTGAAACAGTACCCGTTACTTTCTCCTGAGCTAATCCATTAAAATTTGTAAAACCCGAAAGTATAAGAATAAGTACAAACGTTAGCCCTGATAAAGGATTTCGTTTTTTAAAAGTTTTTTTCATTTTTAAATTCAATTTAAAATAAATTATTTTGTTGATTAACTACGCTGTTAAAAAATCCATAATATATAGTTTTACAATTTTAAAAAACGTATACTCATAATGTATCCTGTACTATACTGAAATATATATTATTTCACCCTATTTATATTAAATATTGATAAATCCCCTACATTATAAGTATAGATCAAAGGTATTATATTTGTTTAAAAATTTGTGTCATTAAAAACTACTCTGTAGAAAAATATAAAAATGAAAACATTTCTCACTCAAGATTTTTTACTTCAAAACAATTTTGCAAAAAAAATCTACCATACTTATGCGAAAGATTTACCTATCATTGATTATCACAATCATTTATCTCCAAAGCAAATAGCAGAAGATACTCAATTTAAAAACATTACTCAAGTTTGGCTCTATGGAGATCATTATAAATGGCGTGCAATGCGTGCTTTTGGTATTGATGAAAAATACATTACTGGAGATGCTACCGATAAAGAAAAATTTTTAAAATGGGCAGAAGTTGTGCCTTACACGATTAAGAACCCTCTATTTCATTGGACTGCTCTAGAGCTAAAAGCCTACTTTAATATTGATGAAATTTTAACTCCTGAAAACGCTGAAGAAATCTATGATAAAACTTCAAAAATTTTACAGCAAAAAACACATTCTGCTAACGGATTGCTAAAAATGCAACGTGTAGAAAGTCTGTGTACTACTGATGACCCTATTGATTCTTTAAAATATCATATTGCTATTCAAAAAGATACCTCTAAAGTAAAAACCTTTCCTACTTTTAGACCCGACAAATCTTTTGCTGTTGAAGATCCTACTTCTTACAATGAATATGTATCAAAACTTGCATCCGTTTCTGGAATACCTATCAATTCTTACAATGATTTATTAAACGCTCTAAAAAATAGAATTCACTTTTTTAATGAAAATGGAGGTAGATTGTCTGACCACGGTTTTGAGCAATTGTATTTCTTTGAAAAGGATACCTATGATATCCATTCATTATTTGATAAAGTAAAAAATAATCAATCTTTAAATGATGATGAAGTAGCTTTCTTTAAATTTAAAACTGTTATTGAATTGTGTAAGATGTATCATACAATTGGTTGGACGCAACAGTTTCATTTAGGCGCTATAAGAAACAACAACAAAAGATTACTTGATGAACTAGGCCCTGATACAGGTTTTGACTCTATAGGTGATTTCTCACAAGCCAACCCTTTAAGTGGCGTTTTAAATAGTTTAGATAGTACAAACCAACTGGCAAAAACAATTGTTTATAATCTAAATCCAGCTGATAGTGAGGTTTTTGCAACGATGGCAGGTAATTTTAACGATGGTACTGTAAAAGGAAAAATGCAATATGGTGCTGCTTGGTGGTTTTTAGACCAAAAAGATGGAATGGAAAAACAAATAAATGCACTATCTAATTTGGGGTTATTGTCTTGTTTTGTGGGAATGTTAACTGATTCTAGAAGTTTTTTATCTTTCCCTAGGCATGAATATTTCAGACGAATTCTGTGTAATATAATAGGTACTGATGTTGAAAATGGAGAGTTGCCTGCTGATGAGAAGTTTTTAGGTAAAATTGTGAGTGATATTTGCTACAATAACGCAAAAAATTACTTCAACTTTATATAATCTTATATGAATACTATTCTGTGGGGAATTATTGGTTGTGGTGATGTTGCTGAAGTAAAAAGCGGGCCTGCTTTTCAAAAAGTGGAAAACTCTGAATTGGTTGCAGTAATGAGAAGAAACAAGACTAAAGCTGAAGATTTTGCTGAAAGACACCATGTTCCTTTTTTCTATAATACTGTAGATGACATTATCAATCATCCAAAAATTAATGCGCTCTATATTGCTACTCCTCCATCTTCTCATTTAGAAATTGCAAAAAAATGTTTAGCTGCTGGTAAATTTGTGTATTTGGAGAAACCAATGACAATAGATGCTGATGAGGCAAAAGAATTGGAAAAAATCGTTACTGATAAAGATAAAATAGTCATTGCGCATTATAGAAGAAATTTACCTGCTTTTCAAAAGGTAAAAGAGCTATTAGATGCAAATAGTATTGGAAAAGTACATTATGCTGATATTAAAATATTGCAATCATCAAACCCTGTTATTATCACTAAAACAGAAGATGATTGGCGATTAAAACCTGAAATTTCTGGCGGTGGATATTTTCATGATATTGGTCCTCATCAAATAGATTTGATGCGCCACTATTTTGGTGAAATTAAAAATGCGCAAGGTTTCGCTACTTCAATTCAAAACAACAAAGTTGCAGACATTGTAAACGGAATTATAACATTTGAAAACGGAATTCAATTTAGAGGAATTTGGAATTTTACTGCCTCTGAAAAAGAGGTCAAAGACGAATGCAAAATTTATGGAGAAAAGGGTACCATTACTTTTTCTTTTTATGGTGAAAAAGTATTTTTAAATACTAATGATAAAGACGAAGTATTTTCATTTAAAAATCCTACACACCTACAACAACCTTTAATTGAACAAACGGTGAACTACTTTTTAGGAAAAACTACAAATCCTTGTACAGTTAAAGATGGAGTTGAAGTAATGAAAATATTGGATAGATTTACAACCTAAGGTTAGAATAATTTTAGACTGATTTTCTTTTGAGATAGATGTTATAAATCAACCCTGAAAGAATGAGAAGAATACCTAGCAACGTCCAACTATTATAGATATCACCAAACCAAAAAGTTCCGATTATAATTGTGAAAATTACTTCTAAATATTTTATAGGAGCTACTAAATTTGTTTCTTCTGCTTGAAGTGCTTTAGTCATATACAGTTGTCCAAAATACCCAAAAACACCTGTACTTATAAAAAGTATCCATTCTATTAATGTTGGTTGTTCCCAATATTTAAAACACATGAATCCTCCAAAAACAAATGCCATTATCATAAAGTAATTAATAATCACTAAAGGATGTTCTGAGTTGCCAATTTTACGGATCACAACAAAGATAATTCCTAGAAAAATAGCAGAAGTAATCACAAAAAACAATCCTATTAATTCTATATCTGCTCCAAAGCCTTTTATAATAACAACACCTAAAAAGGCAGTCAAAAATAAGAACCATTGTATGGGTTTAATTTTTTCTTTTAAGAAGAAGAGTGCAAAAATTGCAGCGAATATTGGTGCGGTATATCTTAGAGAAACCGCAGTTCCTATACTTAAATAGTTTAAAGATTGAAAAAAACAGGTTAGTGAAATAACACCTGTAATTCCTCTAATAATTAACCATTTTTTATTTGTTCCAAAAAATGACACTTTCTTCAGTTTGAGTACTAAAGGTATTGTAAATAATAATGTTCCTACAGATCTAAAAAAGACAACTTGATATACATTAAATGTACTTAAATATTTTACAACAGAACCCATTAGTGAAAATGCAATTGCACTAAAAATCATGTATAAAATAGCTTTGTTTTGTGTCATATAAATTGACGTAAATATAATGTAATAAATAACTTATTACATCTTGGAATAAAGGAAATTGAGATTTACAACAAATCAAAAACTCTAGGCAACCAAAGCGTTAAGTCTGGAAAATAGGTAATTAATAACAACACAGCAATCATCACTAAAAACAAAGGTAGTAAGGGTCTAATTACTTGCTGAATTTTTAAATTGGCAACACTACAGCCTACAAAAAGTACAGAACCTACGGGTGGTGTACATAGACCAATACATAAGTTCATAATCATGATGATTCCAAAGTGAACAGGATTCATTCCTAATTCTGTTACAATGGGTAAGAAAATTGGCGTAAATATTAAAACTGCTGGAGTCATGTCCATAAAAACACCTACAAATAATAAAATTAAATTGATAATGATTAAAATGATTATTGGATTATCACTAATTGCTAATAACGTACTACTAATCTCTTGAGGGATATTCTCATAGCTCATCACCCAAGACATGGCAATAGAGGTAGAAACCAATAGCAAAACAATTGCGGATGTTTTAATGGTTTCCAACAAAATTGGAGAAATATCTTTAAATGTAATTTCTTTGTAAACAAAGCCTAAAACCAATGTATAAATTACTGCAATTGCAGATGCTTCTGTGGCTGTAAAAATTCCAGCTACAATTCCACCAATTACAACAACCAATAACATTAAACTAGGAAAAGCATCTATAAATCTTTTAAAAAATTCTTTAAAACCAACCATTTTATCAGTTGGATATTTTTTGATGATAGAATACACTAAAGCAACAATCATCAACGCCAAACCAATTAACAAACCAGGAATGTAACCAGCAATAAACAAAGCTGCAATAGAAACACCTCCACTTGCTAAAGAATATACAATTAATACATTACTTGGTGGTATAATTAAACCTGTTGTAGCACTTGTAATATTTACAGCCGCACTAAAAGATTTATCATAACCATCCTTTTCCATCATCGGATTCATAAATCCTCCAATTGCGGATGCTGCTGCCACTGCCGATCCAGAAATAGCTCCAAACAACATACAAGAAATAATATTTACAAAAGCCAAACCACCAGGAAGTGGTCCAACTATGGCTTTGGCAAAATTTATGAGTCGAACGGCTATCCCTCCTCTATTCATAATTTGTCCTGCCAAAATAAAAAATGGAATTGCAGACAATGTAAAACTATCTAATGAAGTTGCCATTCTTTGTGCTAAAGTGGTTACACTTGGTAAAAATGGCATTGCACTTAATAAGGTAAATAATGCTGCTAAACCAATAGCAAATGCAATAGGAACTCTTAAGGATAAGAAAACTAAAAAGCTAAAAACTAAAATGAGGACTTCTACTAAATTCATAATTTATGCTTTGTTTAATCTTCTTTGATTTATAAGTGTATCTATGCTGTAATAGGAAATTAAAATCCCAGAAATTGGCACTACCAAATAGATAAATCCTAAAGGGATTTCTAAGGTTGCAGATGTTTGACCGAATTGAAAACTTAACTGACACAATCTTGCTCCTCCAATAATCATTACGGTAAATGCAAAAAATGCAATGGATAGAAATACAATTCCGTTGAATAAACCTTGTCTTTTTTTAACAACGCTCTCAGGAATTAAGTCAATGGCTAGGTGTAAATTTTTACCTGCTGCATAAGCTGCTCCTAACAAACCTACCCAAATTAATGAGAAACTTGATATTTCATCTGTAATGGTACTTGGTGCTTGTAAAACAAATCTCGAAAACACTTGCCAAACTACACTTACAAGCATTAACACTAATATAATCAGCACTAATTTTTCTAAAATACTATCTATTTTTGCTCTCATTATTGTTGCTTTTTTATAGCAGTAATTAAACTTTTCATTTCTTCATCTCCATCAAATAGTTCTAAAATTCCTTTGGTTTGTTCTTCAAAAGGTTTTTTTTCAGGATAAAAGATTGTTACACCTGCTTTTTGTACTGCTGCAATAGATTCCTTTTCAGAGCTTGCCCATAATTTTCTTTGGGCTGTGGTACTCACTTTTACAGCGGTTTTTACCCAAGATTTTTCTTGCTCATTTAATCGAGACCAAATATCTGTTCCAATTAATAAAACATCGGGTACAGCTGTGTGTTCATCTAAAGAATAAAATTTACAAACTTCATAATGTTTTGATGTATAAAAACTAGGTGGATTATTTTCTGCGCCATCTACAACTCCTTGTTGTAGAGCGGTGTACAATTCTCCCCAAGAAATGGGTGTTGGCGCACCTCCTAAGTCATTGACCATAGCAACTGCCATGTTACTTTTTTGGACTCTAATTTTTTTCCCTACCAAATCTGATGGCGATTTTACAGGTGCTTCTTTCATATAAAAACTTCTGCTTCCTGCATCATAAAACGTTAATCCACGAAGTCTAAATTTTTCCCCTTTTAACAATAAATTTTCTCCAATTTCACTATCAAAAACACTAAATGTATGGGCTTTATCTCTAAACATGTAGGGTACACTAAATACTTTATATTCAGGAATAAAGTTTTCTAAAACTGCTGCAGAAACCTTGGTAATATCTAAACTGCCTATTTGTAACAACTCTAAACATTCTCTTTCTCCTCCTAATTGACCACTTGGATAAATGTTTAATTTTAATTTACCTTGTGATTGTTTTGCTAATTCCTCTCCAAAAATCACCATGGCTTTATGTACAGGATGTTGTGTATCTAAAGCGTGACCCAATCGTAAGGTTTTTATTGATGATTCTGATTGACAACCAAAAAAGAATACTGAAATGGTTAAAATGAGTATGGATTGAAAAAAATGTTGTTTCTTCATTTTTTAAGGTTGAATTAGAGTTTGGTAACTAGTAACGGATTACTTATTTTTTTAGAAAAATTGGTTAAATAGTTTTCCCATTCTTGTTGATTACGATATTGCTTACTTTTTTTCCATCCAAAACCACTGTAGAAAATTACTTTTCCATTTACTACATTTAGATGTAAAAAGTGATTACTCTCATCTTTTTTAGAAGTGACGTACTTTTCTGAATCTGAAAAATAGGGCTTTATCGTTACAATTCCTGTTCCTAGTTCAGAATCATCTAAGGTTTCCCAATGGCTTATCCAAAAATTTGCATCATCTTTATTAGTAACTCCTGTTTTCTTGTGCAAAGTTAAACCCGTAGAAATGGTTTCGGTTCCTTTTACATCAATTTCAAAACGTGTTAAATTTTGACCATAATCCAAAGAAATGTGTTTGGTCTCTTCAATTTTCTTTCCATTAGCATCCCAAGTTGCATAATTTAATACAAAGCTTGTTCTTATTGTACCCGTTGTAATGGTTTTATAAGAGGTAAAGTTTTTAGAGAAATAATAAGAGGTATCTACTTTTACAGCAGTTCCACCAACTCCACGGCTGACACCCACATGAAAATTATCTAATCCTTCACCATGATCTTTATGATACGCTCCTTTTTTAGCATCATTTCTTTTGTACCACGTGTTAATAATAGGATATTCTACACGTTTTAACCAGGCGTCAATTCCGCTAGACAACGTTCCTCCTTTTACACCATCTTCTACCATTTTTTGTGCTACTGGACCAAAAGTTCTAAAGGCAACTCTGTTGTTTTCCCAAGTATAATCATCTGTTCTTTCTGGCACAAAACGAGAATAACAGTAATTTACGAGGGAATCTCTTTTTTTATTAGAAATGGATAAGGTATATGTTTTCGTTGCGTTTGCTTTAACTTCAGGTTGAAAGAGAATAACATCATTTTTGCCATCTAAATTTGTATCTACTAGTTGAGATGTGAGTTGCTTATTTTCTTCATCTAAAACAATCAAATTAACAACTTTTTCTTGTGCAATTGCAGAAATATCTACTTCAATCGTTTCAAATTCTCTATTAATATTTAGTGTGTTTTTCACATCTATTGTAGCAAAAATTTCCACCTTTTTATTACAATTGATAAAAAAAATAGTTAAAAGAAAAAGGGTGATTATTCGTTTCATAAAATGTAGTTGAATACCTACAAGGTTTTAAAAACCTTGCAGGATAAAGTTACTCTTCGTTCGATGGTTTACCAATAGTTGCTAAAATTCCTCCATCTACATATAAAATATGACCGTTTACAAAATCACTCGCTTTAGATGACAAGAACACAGCTGCTCCTGCCAAATCATCTGGATCCCCCCATTTTTTAGCTGGAGTTCTGTTTACGATAAAATCATTAAACGGATGTCCATCTACTCGAATTGGAGCCGTTTGTGAAGTTGCAAAATAGCCCGGACCAATTCCGTTTACTTGTATTCCAAAACGTGCCCATTCTGTTGCCATATTTTTGGTAAGCATTACCAAACCTCCTTTTGCTGCAGCATAAGCTCCTACAGTATTTCTACCAAGTTCGCTCATCATAGAACAAATGTTTATGATTTTTCCTTCTTTACGAGCCATCATTCCTTTTATAACGTGTTTAGAAACGATAAAAGGGCTCACCAAATCTACATCAATCACTTGTTTAAAGTCTTCCACTTCCATATCTGCAAGCGGAGTTCTTTTAATAATTCCTGCATTATTAACTAGAATATCAATAGAACCAACTTCTGCTTCTATTCTTGCGATATTCTCTTTTACCTGAGTTTCATCCGTTACATTAAATTTATAACCAACCGCATGAATGCCTGCTTCTTTATACAAAGCAACAGCTTTGTCTATTTTCTCTTGTGATGAGTTTCCATTCACAACAATGGTAGCTCCTGCTTTTCCTAATCCCAATGCCATAGCCATTCCTAAACCATGCGTAGAACCTGTAACCAAAGCTACTTTCCCTGTAATATCAAATAATGCTTGAGACATCTTTTTATCTTAAATCTGTAATTTTTGCAACATCCATATCATTGTAATCTAGATTTTCACCTGCCATACCCCAAATAAAGGTATAGTTAGAGGTACCCGAACCTGAGTGAATAGACCAAGGTGGAGAAATTACTGCTTCGTGATTTTGCATCCAAATATGACGTGTTTCTTGTGGTTGTCCCATAAAATGACATACAGCTTGTTCTTGAGGAATGTCTAAATAATAATAGATTTCCATTCTTCTGTCGTGAACATGAGCAGGCATAGTGTTCCACACCGAACCTGTTTTCAACTCTGTCATCCCCATTTGTAATTGACAGGTAGTTACGATTCCGCCAATAATCATTTGGTTTACAGTTCTATGATTTGCCGTTTCTAAACTCCCTAATTCAAGTTTATTTGCTTCTTTTTTAGTTACTTGTTTTGTAGGATGTGAGGTATGTGCTGGAGCAGAATTCATATAAAATTTTGCAGGATTGTTTGCATCTTCACTCTTAAATACAACATCTTTTACACCACTACCAATATATAACGCATCTTTATGACTAAGTTTAAAAGTTTTTCCATCTACATAAATAATTCCATTACCACCAACGTTAATGATACCTATTTCACGACGTTCTAAAAAATATTCTGATTTTAAAGGATCTATTGTTGTTAATTTTAAATCAGATTCAGTTGGCACTGCTCCACCAGCTATATAGCGATCGTAATGTGTATATACCCATTTAACCTTTCCTGCTTGCATTAAATCAGGAACTAAAAACTCGTCTCTTAATTCTTGTGTATCGTATTTTTTTACTGCTTGCGGACTTGAAGCATATCGTGTTTCGAAAGTTGTTGTCATTTTTTATTTCTCTTTTGTTGTATTTGATTAATTAATTATAATGAACGTCTAACCCCTAGTTCTAGGCCTCGTAATTCAGCCAAACCACGCAAGCGTCCAATTCCTGAATATCCTGGATTGGTTTTCTTTTTTAAATCGTCTAACATTTTATGACCGTGATCGGGTCTAAAAGGCATTCTTACATCTTGCCTTCCGTTAGCTATTCTTTTTTGTTGTTCTAAAATTAATGCTTTCATTACTGCATACATATCAACGTCTCCGTCTAAATGATCTGCTTCATGAAAGTTTCCTGCTGCATCTCGTTTTGTAGCACGCAAATGAATAAAGTGAATTCTATCTCCTAAACGTTCTATCATTCCTGCTAAATCATTATCTGCCCTCACACCAAAAGAACCTGTACAAAAGGTTAATCCGTTATTTGGAGAAAGTACCGCATTGTAAATATCTTTAATATCCTGTTCTGTAGAAACCACTCTAGGCAATCCTAAAATTGGAAATGGCGGATCATCTGGATGAATACACATCAAAACACCTGCTTGTTCTGCTACTGGTATAATTTCTGATAAGAATGAAAACAAATTTGCTTTCAATTCTTTAGAACCAATATTTTTATAGGTTGCTAAAATCTGATTAAATTCTTCTAAAGTGTATCCTTCTTCTGCACCAGGTAAACCTGCAATAATATTTCTGATTAACTTTGTTTGATCTGCTTCTGATGTATTTTTGATAAACTCTGCCGCTTTTTGCTTTTGAGCATCTGAATATTCATTTTCAGCACCTGGACGTTTTAACAAATACAATTCAAAAGCCGCAAAAGCAGCTGCTTCAAAACGTAATGCTGTAGATTGATCAGAAACTTCATAATCTAAATTAGTACGCGTCCAATCTAGCACTGGCATAAAGTTATAACAAACAATATCAATTCCACATTTACCTAAGTTTAAAAGGGTTTGTTTATAATTCTCGATATATTTTTGATAATCGCCAGATTTCGTTTTAATATTCTCATGGATTGGTACAGATTCTACTACAGACCAAGTCAAATCAACACTTTCTATAATCTCTTTTCTTTTGGTAATTTCTTCAACTGTCCAAACTTCTCCATTAGGAATGTGATGCAAAGCAGAAACAATTCCTGTTGCCCCTGATTGTTTTACATCAGATAAAGAAACAGGATCATTAGGTCCGTACCAACGCCACGTTTGTTCTAAATTTTGTATCATTATTTATTGTTTAAACACCACTATATGCTGCAAACCCACCATCGATAGGAATTACAATTCCTGTTACAAAAGAAGATGCATCGTCGCATAAATACAACGTAGAACTTATTAAATCATCAGGAGTTCCATATCTACTCATTGGGGTTTGATCTATAATTTGCTGTCCTCTTTGTGTTAAACTTCCATCTTCATTGGTTAACAAAGCACGGTTTTGATCTGTTAAGAAAAACCCTGGTGCTAAAGCATTTACACGAATTCCTACTTTAGAAAAATGAACTGCCAACCACTGAGTAAAATTAGAAATTGCAGCTTTTGCACCACTGTAAGCTGGAATTTTAGTTAATGGAGTATATGCATTCATGGAAGATATATTTAAAATAGAACACCCTTCACGTCCAACCATGTCTGTAGCAAAAACTTGCGTAGGAATTAGGGTTCCTAAAAAGTTTAAATTGAATGTGAATTCAATCCCTTTTGGATCTAAATCGAAAAAAGATTTAAAACCTTCTGTAGTATTTTTTAAATCTTCCATCGCAAAAAACGGATTAGAAGTTGTTCCTAATGGATGGTTACCTCCAGCCCCATTAATTAAAATATCTACTTTTCCAAAAGCTTTATTTACAATCTTTTTTGCTTTTTCTAGAGATTCTTTTTCTAATACATTTGCAGTTACACCTATTGCTTCTCCTCCTGTATCTTTAATCTCGTTTGCTACTTTGTCTGCTGCTTCTTTTCTCAAATCTAAAACAGCTATTTTATTTCCTTGTTTTGCAAGCGCTTTCGCCATTGCACTACACAGTACGCCACCTGCACCTGTTAACACTATTGTTTTAAGCATATGTTAGTTAATCATTTAAAAAAAGTAAATATAAATAGACAACAATATTTTAATATCCTGTACTATCTTGTTTTTAGATTGTATTACTACAAAGTGAACTCGGTTAAACTAGCGAGTTCAGTTATTATAATGATGACGTAAGAGAATATGATACTAATTTTTGTTTACTATTTCTGAAGCATCTTAGGAGTTGCTACAGTTCTAAAACCCACATGATCAGAACCAGAATCTATTGCCACACCCATTTTAGCTGAAATTCTAAAACTAGCACAATAAGATTCATGACATAAAAAAGATCCTCCTTTCATAACATATTCTATTTGGTAAGGATTGCTTGGACTATAAGATTCTTTTGCTCCTTTTGGATTTTTAATTGGCTTAGAAATGTCAAGTTGTTTGTAATAGTTTACATTGAATAAATCCGATGTAATCTCC
>Ga0206127_1004136_pt1 | contig 12950 bp, 10 predicted proteins | sample Helgoland_Spring_6_FD_148646 | JGI IMG/M metagenome (GOLD analysis project Ga0206127, IMG submission 148646) | Pelagic subsurface seawater microbial communities from Kabeltonne, Helgoland, North Sea - Helgoland_Spring_Bloom_20160419_1 | ecosystem: Environmental > Aquatic > Marine > Epipelagic ...
CGATATGTTCATTGAACTTGCCGTGGAAACCCCTGTGAACCTGACAAGCCGTCAGAAAGAATTGTTGAAAGAGTTTGAAGACCTCTCTGAGGACAACAACCCTGAAAGCAAAACCTTCTTTTCTTCGGTGAAATCCTTCTGGGATGGCATGAAGGGCTAAACGCCTTCACATGAAAATATTAGCCCGACCAGCCATGCTGCGTCGGGCTTTTTGTTGAACTGGGATAAGCGTTAATTAAAAATTTATCGAATCGGTTGATCACTGTTGTTATGAGTATGCAACACACACAGTTCACCGATATCGCCGCCCCAGCATTCAACCCGCGTCTTGCGGATGAGAAGGCGCGCAAACGCCTTGGGCTTTATGACACCAAGCTACGCGATCATCATGTCGCTTTGCGTGGGCGTTTCCAAAATCACGGTGCGGAACACCTAAGCGATGCCGAGATGCTCGAACTTTTGCTCCTCCACGCCTCGCCACGCAAGGACACGCGACCCACTGCGAAGAAAGTCCTGTCAGAATTCGGTGATATTGCAAGCGTGCTTGCAGCGGATACAGCACGCCTCGAAGCGCTCATCGGCGTCAGCGCGACCCAAGATTTGAAACTGGTGTTCAGCGCATCAAAGCGCTTGGCGAAAGCGCGTATCGCGCATCGCCCTTTGATCTCTAGCTGGGATGCTGTGCTTACCTATTGTCGCACAGCTCTTGCGCATAAAGAGACCGAAGAATTTCATGTGCTCTACCTTGATCGCCGTAATATGTTGATCGCGGATGAAGTGATGGGCGTTGGCACTGTAGATCATGTCCCCGTCTATCCCCGTGAAGTCCTCAAGCGCGCGCTAGAATTGAATTCCTGTGCGATTATCCTCGTCCATAACCACCCCTCTGGTGATCCAAACCCATCGCCCAGCGATATAGAAATGACGAAGCTCATCAAACAAGCCGCAGACAGCCTATCTATCACGCTTCACGATCATCTGATTATCGGAGCAAGTGGCGAAACCAGCTTTGTCAGCGAAGGCCTGCTTTAGCGCACCCACACCTCAACGCGACGGTTCACTTGTCTCCCCCAAGCGCTGTCGTCACACGCCATGGGCAACGCTTCGCCAAAGGCTTCGACCGAAATATTAAGCGTGTCGAGATCAACTGTTTCCGCTGCTTTTTTCACGGCGGCCAAAACAGTATTTGCGCGTCTCAAAGCAATCCGCTTGTTGCCGTCAGCAGGCCCTTGCCCGTCGCTAAACCCAACGAAAGTGACTGAGCGTTCGTCATAGACACCTGTCTCAATCGCGCGGGCAAGCTGTTGCACGTTGGACAGAGATTGAGCATCTAGCGCGCTAGAACCAGCGCGAAAACGAAACGACGTGCTCAGACGCTTCATCGGTGAAAGAACAGTGACCAAGCGCTTAAGATCGGCCAAAACGATCTCTGTGCCGATCAGCGAAATCGCATTCGCAAAGCGATCGCCTTGTTGGTTGATCGATAGCTCTTCTGGCGCTTGATCCACGAAACCTGCGCGACGAATAACGATTTGAGCAGAAGGGGAGCGCGTGAATGTCAAAAACTCGCGCGCCAACTGCGGCAAACGGCGCGCCGGAATATAGAGAAACATAGGGGCAGTCAGTGGATAATCTTCGGTCTTGATCGTGACGCGACCCGCCCGCAGGGAAAACCCACAGGTGCCTGTCAGCACCAAAACATCCGCGTTTCCGGTCTCTGAATAACTCGAAATGCCAATCGCAAACGGATCTTCTGTCACAGCTTGCGTAAGTGCCTTGTTCGTCGCGTGTCGAATAATGTTACTGTCCAGAACCAATGCAGCCGGCCCCATCAAGCGATCCTGAACCGCTTGCGACAGACCTGATTTAGGGTCGCGCAAGTGCACAGAAATTGGCGCATCAGGTCCGCCCAGATCTTTCCAGTTCGTCACGCGGCCTGCGAAAACCCGCGCGAGCGTGGCTGGTGAAATAGCATCCACAGGATTGCCCGGCGCGGTGATTGGCACCATCGCATCCAGCGCAAGCACGCGGCTGCGGTTCGGACCGCGCAAATCGCCAAGCCCCGCTTCATTCGCGCGACGGTTTTCAGTCAATCGAATTTCACGCAGCGACATCACAATATCCGCTTCATCCGCGAGCAAATCCGCAAAACCTTCATCCGTGTTGGTCACACGAAAGATGAATTTTCCAACAAGTGCCTCGTCTTTTTTGTTGCGCAGGTTGTAAATGAAATGGGTCGGATCAATAATTTCTCGCTTAGCGACATAGCCATTGCGCAACGCGAAACCCTCGATCAACGCTGGCATCAAGACTTCGCCAATCGTGGCAGAACCAGAAATCGATAGTTCAGCTACATAGTTTTGAAGATCAGGACAGGCAGGGCCAGCACAGTTCACGCCTGTGCCATCCACCGTCAACTCGCCATAAATCGTCTCGACGCGATAGAAGTCGCCATCAAAACCGAGCAAGGTTCCGTTGACTTCAACTGAGCCATCCGGCGACGTCAAAGTCACATCTTGCGCCGCGAGCGGAGCCACCAGTACCCAAACAAAAAATGCGGCGAGGCTCGCCGCACATTGCATCATCATCAATCAACAGCCCCGAAGTGTCGCGCGCTTAGTTACGCGCGACTTTCAAGTCTTGTATCAGGTTTTGCAACACCAGAAAATCACCAACCGCATCGCAGCCAGGAATTGGCAAGGACAAGTCCTGAACCTTCATCTTGCCAGCGCGGCTAACCTCAAGGGTTTGCGCTTCGATGCGAAGCCCACAATTGGCAATTGTTACGTTTGCATCAACAGACACATGCACATCGCCCTGCGCCTGTGAGGTGTTTGTCGGGAATGTATAGACCTCTGCAACAAGGGCTTCGCCCTGCGCTTTGTCACCCAAAACTGTGATAAATCCGCCAAGACCTTGCTCGGCGTGCTCGATCGTGCGCTCTGACTTGACGTTCACATGCCCGTCTTCACGAAAGTTCGCGCCAAATTCGAAAGCATTGATGTGCAAATTGCTCTTGGCTTTTGACTGCACAACCATGCGATCATAGTCAGCGAGCGATGGCACTTTCGCGTTCGCAAGCGCGCCCTCACCATTGGCAAACGCAACGATGATCACCGCATTTTCTGACAACGCAGGGATGCTTAGATCAAGGTTACCATCACGGTCTGTCGCATGGGTAAACATCATTCCATTGTGGTGGAACGTAACACGTTCATTCGGATAGCAGTCTGCTTTGAGCGAAACATCAACCATCGCAGCTGCGGACGGCACAGCGTTCATGGAGATGTCACATAGGGAAGCAGGACCAGCAATCTCAGGCTCTTCGATCTCAGCTGCGCTGGTGGTCTTCAAGGCGATGTCGCCAAGCGCGGCAGTTCTTACAACTGGCTCGTCGATCTCTTGCGCAGGCGCTTCAATTGCTTCGGCAACACTCTCGGACATGGGTTTCGTCGTAGGTTTCGTCGCAACAGCTTCGCTGACAATCGGTTTGGACGTCGCGGAGGTCAGCTTGATATCCGTCACTTCCATTGGATCGCTTTGAGTACCTGAAATGTCAGGTACGGGCGCACCCGCGTAGCGCGCTTTTGCAGATTCACCGTTCTGCATAACAAAGCCGATGGCACCCGCTGTCGCGAGCACGCCGCCAGCCATTACGATTCTTTTGATGTCCATTTTCTCGCCCTCCGAGGGGATAACCGTTCGGAGGACTAATCGCCCTCAATCAGGGCGAGAATGGGACGACGGCAAGGACTCTTTCAGGCCGCACGTCCAAGTTGTGCCTTTATTCAAATTAGACAATCTTACCGTGGCAATGCTTGAACTTCTTACCAGAACCGCATGGGCAAGGGTCGTTTCGACCAGGATTGCCCCATGTAGAGCTGTCATTCTCATCAAAGCCCTCAACTTCTGGCTCAGGCGCTTGCGACGCTTCAGAAGACGCTTCAGACGCCGCATCTTGCAAAGCTTCTTGCTGTGCTTGGAACTCAGCTACCATTTGCGCTTGCTCTTCGTCCGTCATCGGACGCACTTGACCAAGCTTTTGCGTCACTTCTGTGCGCAAACCATCAAGCATGCTCTCAAACAGCTGGAAGCTTTCGTTCTTGTACTCATTCAGCGGATCTCGCTGCGCGTAGCCACGGAACCCCACGACAGAGCGAAGATGCTCAAGCGTCACAAGGTGCTCACGCCATTTGCCATCGATCGTTTGCAGCAACATCTGCTTTTCGATCTGGCGCATGTTTTCAGGACCAAAGGCCGCAACCTTTTGCGCCATCGCCTCGTCTGCCGCCTTTTCTAGACGCTCACGGATCACATCGTCATCCGCGCCCTCTTCGACGCCCCATTCCTGAACGGGAACATCAATGTTAATCGCTTCCGCAATCGCGCCGTGCAGACCTTCCATGTCCCACTGATCCGCGTAGGATTTTGGCGGCATGTACTGATCAATCAAGTCATCAATCACCTGATACCGCATGTCCTGCGTGATTTCGGACACATCCTTGGATTCCATGATCTCACGACGCTGCGCAAAGATCACTTTACGCTGATCGTTCATCACATCGTCAAACTTCAAAAGCTGCTTACGAATGTCAAAGTTACGCCCTTCAACCTTCGCCTGCGCGCGCTCTAGGGATTTGTTCACCCAAGGGTGCACAATTGCTTCGCCCTCTTTCATGCCAAGCGTGTTCAGTACTTTGTCCAAACGCTCCGAGCCAAAGATGCGCATCAGATCATCATCCAGCGACAAGAAGAACGCAGAGCGACCCGGATCACCCTGACGACCGGAACGGCCACGCAACTGGTTGTCGATACGGCGGCTCTCGTGACGCTCGGTCGCGATGATATAAAGACCACCTGCATCAAGCACTTTTTGACGCCAAACCTGATGCTCGTCCTCGATGCGCTTGCGCACCGCTTCTGGATCAGCGTCTGGCTCTGCAGCGAGGGCTTCAAGGACCTTCAACTCGACGTTGCCGCCAAGCTGAATGTCGGTACCACGACCCGCCATGTTCGTCGCTATTGTGATCGCACCAAGTTTGCCAGCGTCACCAACAATCTGCGCTTCTTGCTCGTGCTGACGCGCGTTCAGAACATTATGCTCCAAACCAGCTTCTTTCAGCATGTTGGAGAGGAATTCAGACTTATCAATAGACGTCGTACCCACAAGGCAAGGCTGACCCTTTTCTTGCGCTTCCTTTACGACGTTTACAATTTCTTCGTATTTCTCTTTCGCGGTACGGAACACTTGGTCGTGCTCATCAACTCGCGCGATAGGACGGTTCGTTGGAACCTCGACCACGCCAAGACCGTAAATCTCAGCGAATTCTTCCGCCTCTGTCATCGCTGTACCGGTCATGCCAGACAGCTTGTTATACAGGCGGAAATAGTTCTGGAAAGTCACAGAAGCGAGCGTGACGTTTTCTGGCTGAATTGGGCAGCCTTCCTTCGCTTCAATCGCTTGGTGCAGACCATCAGACAAACGACGACCGCTCATCATACGACCAGTGAACTCATCGATCAAAACAACTTCGCCATCGCGCACGATATACTCTTTGTCTTTCTCAAACAGCTTATGGGCACGCAAACCTTGGTTTACGTGGTGCACAAGTGTCGTGCTTTCAGGATCGTAAAGCGTCGCGCCTTCCTCAAGCATACCTTTCTCGAGAAGCAGGTTCTCAAGAAACTCGTTGCCTTCTTCCGTGTAGGACACGTTGCGGGTTTTCTCGTCGAGCTCGTAGTGCTCTTCCGTCAGCTCGGGAATGATCAAGTCCATCGCCATATAAAGCTCAGAACGATCCGCCGCAGGACCAGAGATAATAAGCGGTGTACGCGCCTCGTCGATCAGGATCGAATCTACCTCGTCCACAATCGCAAAGTTATGATCGCGCTGATACATCTGGGACAACTCGGACTTCATGTTGTCGCGCAGATAGTCAAAGCCAAGCTCGTTGTTCGTGGCATAAGTCACGTCACAGGCGTAGGCCGCTTTCTTTTCAGCGTCGTCCTGGTTTGGATAAATCACACCCGTTGTCAGACCCAAAGCGCCAAACACTTTGCTCATCCATTCCGCGTCACGTTTCGCGAGGTAGTCGTTCACCGTAACAACGTGCACGCCTTTACCCGTCAACGCGTTCAAATACGCAGGCAGGGTCGCCACAAGGGTTTTACCCTCGCCTGTTTTCATTTCCGAAATATTGCCCTGATGCAGAAAAATGCCACCCATCAACTGCGTATCAAACGCGCGCAAACCAAGCGCGCGACGCGCACCTTCGCGGCAATTAGCGAACGCTTCTGGCAGAAGGTCATCAAGGCTTTCGCCACCAATCGCGCGCTTTTTCAGCTCTTCGGTCTTTTCGATCAGACCCGCGTCAGTGAGTTTTTCGAACTCCGGCTCCAGCGCATTGATCTTCTCGACCAGTGGGCGCGTGGCCTTCACTTTGCGATCATTCGGCGTTCCGAAGATCTTTTTGGTGATTTTTCCGAGTCCTAGCATCTGCGCTCATCCATTCTTGACGTCTTTGTGCTCAGGCTCGACTTGCTCGCCCTGCAACCAACCCATAGATAAAGGGGTGAAAGACGGCCTGAACCATGGCTTAAAATCGATGTAGTGGTCGGGTATCCCAGTGTCAACGGCGCGCACGAAAGCGGCCAAAAACAAGGAAAAAACGATGTTAAAGCGCACTTCATTTTTGGCCACAGTTGCTGCGACAACACTGCTTGCACTGCCTTTGTCCGCTGAAACCGGCGCAGATCAAGTTATCGCGACTGTGAACGGAACAGATATCACGATGGGTCACATGATCGTGGTGCGCTCTAGCTTGCCTGATCAATACCGTGATTTGCCTGATGAAGTTTTGTTCAAAGGCATCTTGGATCAGGTCATCCAGCAGACTGTTCTCGCCGAGCAAGAGGGTGACAACATCCCGAACCGCGTGCGTCTCGCGCTTGAAAATGAACAACGCGCGATGATGGCAGCCGAGCACATGGATAAAATGCTCGCGGGCGCTGTGACGGAAGAAGCCGTCAAAGCCGTTTACGACGAAACCTACGGTGGCGCTGCGCCAGAAAAAGAATTCGACGCCTCACATATTCTGGTCGAGACCGAAGAAGAAGCGAAAGCGCTTGTGAGTGAACTAGAAGGCGGCGCTGATTTCGCGGAGCTGGCCAAGGTCAAATCAACAGGCCCCTCCGGCCCTCGTGGTGGTGCATTGGGTTGGTTTGGCACAGGCCAGATGGTCCCAGCCTTTGAAAATGCTGTGAAAGACATGGAAGCGGGTGCAATCTCTGCTCCTGTCCAGACGCAGTTTGGCTGGCACGTGATCAAGCTCAATGAAACTCGCACCAAGGACGCTCCAAAAGTCGAAGACGTGCGCGAAGAGCTAGAGCAGCAAGTCCGCATGAACGTCGTGGATGCCTACATTGAGAAGTTGACCGCCGCTGCGACCGTTTCTAGAACAGCGATGGACAAGATTGATACGTCAAATCTCAAAGACCTCACTCTACTGGAGAAGTAAATTATGGCAGGCACGCCGCCCCGCTCCCCGCTCGCGCCGGAGCAGTTTCCAAATTTGCCGCGAATTGGCGGCGTGTCTTTTTCCGCTGTTGCTGCGGGCGTAAAGTATCAAGGGCGCACCGATGTGATGCTCGCGCAGATCGCGCCTGGTAGTTCTATCGCCGGAGTCTTTACCAAGTCCTCCACACGCGCCGCGCCTGTCCTCGATTGTCAGGCGAAGATTGGCGGCGATAGCGACGCAGGTGCTGCGGTCATTGTGAACTCTGGCAACGCCAACGCTTTCACTGGCAAGAACGGGATTGAAGCGACACGCGCTGTCACAAGTGCAGTTGCAAGTGCGCTCGATCTCCCTGAAACGCGCGTGTTTTCCTCCTCCACTGGCGTCATTGGCGAACCTCTCGCGCATGATCGGATCACCGCGAAGATAGTCGAGCTGCAAGCGACACTAGATGAGGACGCCATTGAAGCCGCCGCCGAAGCGATCCGCACGACTGACACCTTCGCCAAGGGTGCTGGTGCAGAGATTAATTTACACGGCAGCAAAGTCTCCATCGCAGGGATTGCCAAAGGGTCTGGCATGATCGCGCCTGATATGGCGACGATGCTCGTCTACATCTTTACCGATGCCCAAATCGAACGCGCTGACTTGCAAGCGATGGTATCCGAACTCAACGAAGTGACCTTCAATTCCATCACCGTGGACAGTGACACATCTACCTCTGACTCTCTCTTGATCGCCGCAACAGGCGCGAGCGGTGTCGATGTAACAAACAACGCCGACTTCAAAACGGCACTCCACGGCGTGATGAAAGACCTCGCCTTGCAAGTAGTGCGCGACGGTGAGGGCGCAACAAAACTCGTTGAAATCCAAGTGACGGGCGCTTTGAATGACGCAGAGGCACGCACGCATGGCCTGTCCATTGCGAACTCCCCGCTCGTGAAAACGGCCATCGCTGGCGAAGATCCCAACTGGGGCCGTATTGTCATGGCGATTGGTAAATCCGGTGCCACTGCAGATCGCGATTTGCTGAGCATCCGTTTCGGCGATGTGCGCGTCGCTGATAAAGGGTGGGTTTGCCCTGATTACCACGAAGATGACGGTGCCACGTACATGAAGCAGTCCAACCTTGTAATCGGCGTTGATCTTGGCATCGGTTCTGGCAAGAGCACTGTTTGGACCTGCGATCTCACCCATGGCTACATCACCATCAACGCGGACTATCGTTCATGAAAACTGTTCTTGTTAGCGCCGTTGCGCTCATCGATGTGGATGGCCGTGTGCTTTTGGGTCAACGACCTGAGGGCAAATCAATGGCCGGTCTCTGGGAATTTCCCGGTGGCAAGGTTGAAGAGGGCGAAACACCCGAAGCCGCGCTAATCCGTGAGCTGCAAGAAGAGCTGGGCATCGACACATGGGCAAGCTGTCTGGCGCCATTAACCTTTGCGAGCCACAGCTACGATGACTTCCATCTATTGATGCCACTGTTTGCTTGTCGCAAATGGGATGGTATTCCGCAATCGCGTGAGAATCAGGCACTTAAATGGGTCCATGCCCGCGATTTAAGCAAATATCCTATGCCAGAAGCCGATATTCCGCTGATTCCAATCCTTCGGGATTGGCTCTAGCCGGGGAAACTTCTGAACAAAGTGTCACATTTGATAAAATTGTTATGGAAATGTTAACAATTATGTGACAGCATGATTTTGCAATATCGCATGTTCCGGTACTGCACCGGTTTCTTGGGGGAGAAGACCATGCTTCGTACAATTATTATGGGAACTTGTGTTCAAGTTCAGGGTGCCTTCGTTCGCGCGCTTAGCGATGGACGGATTGTTGTGTCTGTTGGGGATCGCAACTTCGCTGGTCAACCCATCTCCGCTGTCGCGTAAGCAGCGATTTTTCTAATCTTCACGTAAAAAGAAGGGGCCCAAGCAATCGCTAGAGCCCCTTTTTCTATGTCATGGTTGCAAGAGCTTACTCAAGCGTACGCTCAACAGACTCGCGCTCAAAGATCTCGATAACATCGTCTGGACGAATGTCTTCGTAGTTCTCAAACGCCATGCCACATTCCTGACCAGACTGCACTTCAGCAACCTCATCCTTGAAACGCTTCAGCGTCTTAAGCGTGCCTTCGTGGATAACAACGTTATCGCGCAGCAAACGCACACCCGCAGAACGTCGCGCGACACCTTCGGTCACGAGACAGCCTGCAACTTTGCCAATGCCAGTCACCTTGAACACCTCTTTGATGTTTGCGTAACCGATAAAGTTCTCACGAATTTCCGCAGACAACAGACCAGAGGCCGCCGCTTTCACGTCATCAACCAGATCGTAGATGATCGAATAATAACGAATTTCGACACCCTTCTGATTGGCCGTGTTACGCGCAGATGTATTCGCACGCACGTTAAAGCCCATGATCGGCGCGCCAGATGCTTCAGCCAAACCAATGTCGCTTTCCGTAATCGCGCCAACACCAGAGTGCAGAACGCGAACACGGACTTCATCGTTTCCGATTTTCGCCATCGCCTGAACAATCGCTTCCGCAGAACCCTGAACGTCAGCCTTAACGAGAATAGGCATCTCAGAGACGGTCTCATCCGCTTTCGCGTTTGCCATCAACTGCTCTAGCGTCGTCGCAGCACCAGCTGCCGCACGTTTGTCTTTCGCTGCTTTCTCACGATACTCGGCGATTTCACGCGCCTGTGCATCCGTATCAACAACGTTCAAAACGTCGCCCGCTTCCGGTGTACCATTGAGGCCAAGAACCTCGACAGGAACCGAAGGACCGGCTTCTTTGACGCGCTCACCGTGATCATTGATCAACGCACGCACTTTACCATGCTGTTCACCGACAACAAAGATGTCGCCGACGCGCAAAGTACCGGTCTGGATAAGAACCGTCGCGACAGGGCCACGACCTACGTCTAGTTGAGCCTCGATCACGGCACCAACAGCGGCGCGATCTGGGTTGGCTTTGAGTTCCAGAATTTCGGACTGGAGTGCAATCGCTTCAAGCAGTGTATCAAGACCTTGACCCGTGATTGCAGAGACTTCGACGTCCTGCACTTCACCAGACATCTTCTCGACGATCACTTCGTGCTGGAGCAAGTCAGTCCGCACTTTGTCAGGGTTCGCACCCGGCTTGTCGATCTTGTTGATCGCAACGATCATCGGAACGCCCGCCGCTTTCGCGTGGTTAATCGCTTCAACCGTTTGCGGCATCACAGCATCATCCGCCGCAACCACCAGAACAACAATATCCGTCACCTGAGCACCACGTGAGCGCATCGACGTAAACGCAGCGTGACCCGGAGTATCAAGGAAGCTGAGAACAGCGCCCGTATCCGTCGTCACCTGATACGCACCGATGTGCTGCGTAATACCGCCAGCTTCGCCAGCGACAACTTTCGCACTACGGATCGCATCAAGAAGCGATGTTTTACCGTGGTCAACGTGGCCCATGATCGTGATAATCGGTGGACGGCTCTGAAGGTCTTTTTCTTCATCAAGGATTTCCATGATGACATCTTCGACGTCCGCATCAGAAACACGCACAACCTTGTGGCCAAACTCTTCGATGATCAGCTCGGCTGTATCCGCGTCGATCGTTTCGTTCTGTGTGACCATCATGCCGTTGTTCATCAACGCCTTCACGACTGCGCCGGTCTTTTCAGCCATACGTGCGGCCAACTCAGAGACGACAATCGCAGGAGGCAACTGAACGTCGCGGATGATCTTTTCACGCTCAACCGTGCCACCCATCGCCTTTTGACGCGCGCGCTCTTGCTTACGCTTCATGGCTGCCATGGATTTATGACGACCACCGCCGCCACCAAGCGCTTGGTTCAATGTCAGCTTGCCAGAACGACGTCCGTCATTGGCACCCGCTTGCTTGCGTGTATCGCGCTGATCGCGTTCACGGTCTGCTTTACGTGGCGCAGCGGTTGGCGCTGGCTTGTTCGGAGCTGGGCGCGATGCTGGCGCTGGCTTGTCCGCGGCAGGTGCCGCAGCAACACGTGCTGCATCTTCCGCTGCTTTCTTCGCTTCGGCTTCCGCTTCGGCTTTTGCCTTGGAACGTTCAGCGCGCTCAAGCTCTTCTTTTTCTTTCGCTTCAATCTCGGCACGGCGGCGGTCGCGATCTTCTGCGCGCGCTTTTTCTTCTGCCTCACGGCGTGCCGCGTCTTCGACTTCGCGTGCTTTCGCAGCTTGGACCGCTTTTAGACGGCGCTCCATTTCCACATCGGTGATACCCGCCGGACGCTTGGCAGGGTTTGCACTCACCGTTGCACCGCTCGCCACAGGCTTAGGCGCACCAGGCTTGGGCACAACAATACGCTTGCGCTTGGTTTCCACCACTACATTCTTCGTGCGGCCGTGGCTGAAGCTTTGCTTTACATTAGAGGGACGCGAGCCGGTGCCGCGCAGTCCCAATGTCTTTTTGCCGTCGTTATCGCTCATTTAGCTGTCTTTTCCTTTCGGACGGCCCCTGCCGTCGCTACTTCTCGTATCTCTTTTAATCTTTGGGCTTCCTCTACTACACGAGAGGTGAGTCCGCCAGAGCTTAGCGCGCCATGTATCACAGTCTGTCGCCCAAAGGCCAATCCAAGCTCATCTGCTGTTAACCAACCGATGAAACTGCCGTAGTGTGGCGTGCTTAATTTCGACTTGCCGCGCTCTGATCCGTCACTAGCCTGAATTAGCACTTCTGCTTCTTCATTCATCAGCCAGCTTTTAACTTTTTCGTAACCCGCAACCGCGCCGCCGCCTTTACGTGCAAGGCTGATCAATTCAACCAGGCGTCGCGTTACTTGCTTCTCGACTTCTGCCACCAGATCATCCGGCACTTTGACCGGCATCTTGGCGCTTCTTGCAAATAAATTCTTGCTTGCTGCCTTTTCAAGGGCTGCTCTATTCGCAGACACCCATATACCATGTCCGGGCAGCTTTCCCAAGATATCGGGAACAATCTGCGCATCTGGCCCAACAACAAAGCGGATCATGCTCGACATAGGAAGAGTATCCTGTGTCGCAATGCACTTGCGCTCTGGTCCGTTGGACCGATCTTTTTCTGTGCCGCCGCGCGTCACTCTGAGAACCTACTGAGGCCTGAGATCAGACCTCAGCCTCCTCAGTTGTTTCAGCATCGTCTTCTGCGTCTGCTTCCAACTCAGCAGGATCAACCCAACCAAGCAGAACGCGTGCAGTCATAATCATCGTCTGGGCTTCCTCAAGCTCCATTCCGAATTGCTCTAGCAAGCCGTCATCTTTGACACGCTCGCCGTCCACTGTCGTCCAGCCGCCGGCCAATTCCCAGTCAGCACAAGTCGCGAAATCTTCCAGCGTCTTAACGCCATCTTCCGCAAGCACTTCTGCCATTTGTGGTGTGATGCCTTCAAATGTGATGAGGCTATCCTCAGCGCCAAGTTCGCG
>Ga0206127_1004141_pt1 | contig 12937 bp, 11 predicted proteins | sample Helgoland_Spring_6_FD_148646 | JGI IMG/M metagenome (GOLD analysis project Ga0206127, IMG submission 148646) | Pelagic subsurface seawater microbial communities from Kabeltonne, Helgoland, North Sea - Helgoland_Spring_Bloom_20160419_1 | ecosystem: Environmental > Aquatic > Marine > Epipelagic ...
TTGATATTGGTATGGAAGGCGGAAAAAATGGTGGAAAAATACTAACACAAGGAACCCCAGAACAAGTCGCCAAACATAAAACAAGTTATACCGCAAAGTTTTTAAAAAAAGAACTATTTTAGGAGGCTGAATTTTAAAAAAATAAAACATAATGATTGAAGATAGAAAGATAAAAGAAAAATTTCAACCAAAAACTTGGAACGAGATCAAAACTAACGATTCTTGGGCTATTTTTAAAATAATGGCTGAATTTGTGGAAGGATATGAAAAATTGAGCAAAATTGGGCCTTGCGTTTCTATTTTTGGATCAGCCAGAACAAAACCGGATCACCCTCATTATAAATTAGCAGAAGAAGTTGCCTTTAAATTAACCCAAAGTGGTTTTGGGGTAATTACAGGTGGAGGACCAGGAATAATGGAAGCTGGTAATAAAGGCGCACGCAGAGGAAAAGGACTTTCTGTTGGTTTAAATATTGAACTCCCATTTGAACAACATGATAATCCTTGGATAGACCAAGGAAAGAGTCTAGATTTCGATTACTTTTTTGTTAGAAAAGTAATGTTTGTAAAATACTCTCAAGGGTTTGTAGTAATGCCAGGAGGTTTTGGAACTATGGATGAACTTTTTGAAGCTATAACATTAATTCAGACAAAAAAAATTGGGCGTTTTCCAATTGTTTTAGTCGGAAAAAAATTCTGGGCTGGTTTGCTAGATTGGATTAAAAACACACTTTTAGAAGAAGGTAATATTAGCGAAGAAGATTTAAATTTATTTAGAGTTGTAGATACTGCAGAAGAAGCTGTAGACCACTTTAATAAATTTTATGCGAAATATAAACTTAAGCCAAATTTTTAATGCCAATTATAATGAGTCTTTACGTTTTATAATGGGTGTTGTAACTACAATTAATTGTTTAAATATTGGTTAAAATGATACAATGTTGTTTTCAAGATCAACTATTGCTAGAAATGTAATAACTTTAGCCATGAAAGAAAAAATATTTAATTTTCAATTGCAATCAATTAAACCGAATTATTTATCAATAATAAACGGTAAAATTGAATTGAAAATTAATATGAATTCTTTTTCCAAAGGAGTATAAATTCTTAAAATAGCATAATTGTAAGCTTATAAAATTTGTCAAAAATTAAATTGAAAAACTTCTATCTTACTTTTTTAGCTTGCTTTGTTTGCAGCTGCTTCTTGGGGCAAGAAAATAAAATTTCTATTCAGGCAGATCTAGATGTAGACAAAAATGAAATATTAATAAAGCAAGAAGTTGTATTTGTAAACACCACAGATACAATATTATCAGAAATCTACTTTCACAATTGGCCTAATAGCTTTAGAGATAAAAACACGCCATTATCCAAAAGATTTATATTAAACTATAGAAAAGATCTATATTTTGCAAAAGCTGATAAGTTGGGCAAGACAGATATAAAAAATATAGCTGTAGATTTTGAAAATGTTGCGTTTAATGAGTTACCAGATAAAGCAGATATACTAAGTGTAACACTTCAAAAACCGCTTCCTAAAAACGATAGTATTGCAATAGCTTTAACGTATTCGGTTAAAATACCAAGCGCATCTTTTACTGGTTATGGTAAAACCAAAGAAGGCTATCATTTACGTTTTTGGTACATTACCCCTGCCGTCTATAGAGACGGATGGGAATTAATGAGCAATCTTAATATTGATGATTTATATGAAAAAGCAACCAACTTTAATATTGAGATAGATATCCCGAAAGCATATCAGTTAAAAAGTAATCTTTACCAATACAAAACAAAAAGAGGAGAGAAAACAAATTATTATTTAGTTGGAAAAAAGAAAACAGATATCATTTTAGCCATCAATAAAACCAAAACATTTAGTATTTACAAAACTAAAAATATTGCGGTACATACAGATGTTTTTAAAAATGATAATGATATTAATTACAAAACTAAAGTGAGTATTTTGGATAGAAATATTCAATTTCTGGAATCATATTTGGGTAAATACCCACACAAAGAAATATTTATAGACAAAATTACTCAGAAAAAAAATCCTGTTTATGGCTTAACACAACTACCAGATTTTATTGAACCCTACAAAGAAGGTTTTAAAGAAGAGATTATAATGTTTAAAGCACTAAGCAGTAAATTCATAGAAAACACTTTACTCTTAAACAAAAGAAAAGATTATTGGCTTTTAGATGGTTTACAAAACTATTTAATGATTGAATATATTGAAGAATTTTATCCGAATACAAAAATATTAGGTAAGTTTTCTGACAAGTGGTTTTTAAAAAATTTCAATTTTTCAAAAGCAGATTTTAATGATAAATATCCATTAATTTATCAATTTGTTTCTAGTAAGTTTTTAGATCAGTCATTGTCAACATCTGCAGACTCTTTATCTAATTTTAATAGGAAAATTGCAAACAAATACAAAGCAGGTTTGGCTTTTAGATATTTAAAAGGATATTTAGGCGACAGTGTTTTAAACAATTCAATAAAAGAATTTTATCAAAATAATCAAACTAAGATTATAACAAGTAAAGACTTTCAAAATCTAATATTAAAAAAGACTGATAAAGAAATCAATTGGTTTTTTAATGATTTTATAAAAACAAACAAAAAAATAGACCACACCATAGAAGACGTTGTAATAAATGATGATAGTGTAGCTGTAACAATAAGAAATAAAAGAAATATAACTACACCTGTGTTACTTTACGGATTAAAGGATAAAGAAGTAAAATTTAAAAAATGGATAACAGGTATAACAGACACTACCACTGTAAATATTCCTAATAAAGGAATTAATAAAGTTAGTTTAAATTATGAGAACTTTTATCCTGAATTGAACACACTAGACAATTGGAAAAGATTACGAAAAAAAATTTTTAATAAGCCCTTAAAATTTACACTAATTAAAGATATTCAAGACCCTTACTACCATCAACTCTTTTATCAACCTAACTTTAGTTATAATTTTTATAACGGATTAATTTTTGGGTTAAGTTTGCACAACAAACCTTTAATTAAAAGAAATTTAGAATTCTCTTTAGCACCCGCACTTGCCACAAAAAGTGGTTCTGTTGTAGGTAGTTTTTCAGTTCGTTATAATCAATATTTTGAGGAAACAAATATTTATAAAATTGTTTATGGTATGGCAGGTGGCACATCAGATTACGCTCCTAACCTATCTTACAGATCATTTATACCTTTTGTGAATTTAATCTTTAAAAGAAAAGATTTAAGAGATGCTACTCAAGAATTTATAAGTGCAAAAATATTAAGCATCAATAAAGAAATACCCATCGACCAACCAGAAAGTCCTGAAGACAATTATAATGTCTTAAGTTTACAGTATAACTATATGAACCCAGATATTATTCAAGAATTTAGATACAATTTTGGCTTGGAAATTGCAGAAAATTTCTCAAAAGTTTCAGCAGATATCAGATATCGTTCTTTATCATCTTCTGATACGCAATTAGATTTTAGACTTTATGCAGGTACTTTTCTAAGCAATAGATCTTCTGGGGATTATTTTAGCTTTGGCTTGGATAGAGCCAATGACTATTTATTTCAATTAAATTATTACGGACGATCTGAAGATTCAGGTATCTTCAGTCAACAATACATTATAGCCGAAGGCGGATTCAAATCAGTCTTACCGACTAGATTTGCAGATCAATATATGCTAGCTTTTAACTCTAGCATTGGTTTATGGAGATGGGTCGAAATCTATAATGATGTTGCCTTTCTGAAAAATAGAAATAATCCTCTGTATTTTGCTTATAACAACGGAATCCGTTTTAATTTTATTCACAACATTTTCGAAATATATTTTCCGCTTTATTCTAATAATGGATGGGAAATTTCTCAAAGGGCATATGCAGAGAAAATTAGATTTACCTTAACAGGAAATATCAATGCCATCTACAACTTCTTTAGAAGGGGATTTCTATAATTTTAAACAAATTCATTTTTTTTGTAAAATTACTAACAAATTAAAGTTTTCTAACCATTTTATTAACATATTCTTAGTAAAATTAAATATTTTTAAATATCAATTAAAAAAACTATATTTGCAAAAACTTAATACTCTTAAATTATGCTGCAAAAAACGGTTCCTTTAAACAATCAAGAAATTACTTTCAACGAATTTAAAAAGGAAGTTTTGCAAGATTATAGAACTGCAAAAATAAGCAGAGAGTGTAGTTTATTAGGAAGACGTGAAGTGCTTACCGGAAAAGCGAAATTCGGTATTTTTGGAGACGGAAAAGAAGTACCACAATTAGCCATGGCTAAAGCTTTTCAAAAAGGTGATTTTAGATCTGGATATTATAGAGACCAAAGCTTTATGATGGCAATTGGTGAGCTAACCGCTCAACAATTTTTTGCAGGTTTGTATGCACATACAGACATTAAGGCAGATCCTATGTCTGCAGGAAGACAAATGGGAGGTCATTTTGCAACGCATAGTATAGATGAAAATGGAAATTGGAAAAACTTAACAAAACAATACAATTCTAGTTCAGATATTTCTCCCACTGCAGGACAAATGCCACGCTTATTAGGTTTGGCTCAAGCTTCAAAAATATATAGAAACGAAAAAAGCGTATCCAATAAAACTAATTTTTCTATCAATGGAAATGAAGTTGCCTGGGGTACAATAGGTAATGCAAGTACAAGTGAAGGTTTGTTTTTTGAAACCATTAACGCAGCTGGCGTTTTACAAGTACCTATGGTAATGAGTGTTTGGGATGATGAGTATGGTATTTCAGTACATGCAAAATACCAAACCACAAAAGAGAGTATTTCTGAGATTTTAAAAGGCTTTCAAAGAGATGAAAAAAATGATGGCTACGAGATATTTGTAATTAATGGTTGGGATTATGTTCAATTGGTAGATATTTATCAAAAAGCAGCAAAAATTGCAAGAGAAGAACACGTGCCGGTTTTAATTCATGTAAAAGAACTAACACAACCACAAGGGCATTCTACTTCTGGTTCTCACGAAAGGTATAAAGATAAAAAGAGATTAAATTGGGAAAAAAGTCATGATTGTATTGCTAAGATGCGAGAGTGGATTTTAGATTTTGAATTGGAAACTGAAACTGGTGAAGTTTTACGTTTTGTAAATGGTGAAGAAGATTTAATCTTATTAGAAAAACAAGCCAAAAAAGAAGTTACCAATGCCAAGAGAAATGCTTGGAATGCGTATTTAAATGAGATAAAAACCGAAAGAACAATAGCTTGTGAACTTTTAGAAAGAATTACTGCCAAAAGTAATAACGGTACTTTTATAAATAAATACAGAAACGACTTACTAGCAATTGCAGAACCAACTCGAAAAGATGTTTTAGCGGCAGTAAGAAAATGTTTGCGTTATTTAAAAGATGAGATTTTTGTAGAAAAAGTAGAACTTCAAAACTTTATAAAATCTGCTTTAAAGGATGCACATTATAAATATTCAACACACTTAACTAGTGAAACTGAACTTAGTACTATTGAAGTTCTAGCAGAAAAACCAATTTACGCGCAAGACAAAAACTTAGTTGATGCTAGAATTGTAATGCGAGACAATTTTGACGTGCTCCTAAACAAGCACAAAGATGTTGTTATTTTTGGAGAAGATGCGGGTTATATTGGTGATGTAAACCAAGGTTTAGAAGGTTTACAGGAAAAATATGGAAACATTAGAATTTCTGACACTGGTATTAGAGAAGCCACTATTTTAGGGCAAGGAATAGGACTTGCAATGCGAGGTTTAAGACCAATTGCAGAAATTCAATATTTAGACTATCTTTTGTATGCACTGCAAATAATGAGTGATGATTTGGCTACTTTACGCTATAGAACTTTCGGCAAACAAAAAGCACCTTTAATTATTAGAACGCGAGGCCATCGATTAGAAGGCATTTGGCACGCGGGCTCACCTATGGGCGGAATTATAAATAATCTAAGAGGAATTCATGTTTTAGTACCAAGAAATATGACCAAAGCTGCTGGATTCTACAACACGCTTTTAGAAGGAGATGATCCTGCTTTGGTAGTTGAATGTTTAAATGGTTACCGATTAAAAGAAGAATTGCCTACTAATTTAGGTGAATTTAAAACACCTATTGGCATTGTAGAAACTGTAAAAGAAGGAAAAGATATTACCGTTGTTTCTTATGGATCTACTTTAAGAATTGTAGAAGAAACTGCCAAAGAATTAGCACAAGTAGGTATTGATATCGAAATTATAGATGCGCAATCTTTGTTACCTTTTGATTTGAATCACGATTGTGTAAAAAGTTTAGCGAAAACAAATAAGCTGATTGTAATTGATGAAGACGTTCCTGGAGGAGCCTCGGCATACATTCTTCAAGAAATTTTAGAAAATCAAAATGGATATCATTATCTAGACAGCAAACCATCTACATTAACCTCTAAAGCACACAGACCTGCTTATGGTACTGATGGTGATTATTTCTCAAAGCCTTCGGCTGAAGATATTTTCGAGAAAATCTACGATATCATGCACGAAGAAAATCCGCAGAAATTTAAGAGCTTGTATTAGAAAAACATGCTATAATTTACTTTATTAGTTTAACAAAGTAAAATTGGAAATAGTTATTTATAGTTTTCTGGTATTAAAAAGCTTAAACTATTTGATATTGAGTCACAAAATTATCAGTAATGTCTCTATAACTATTAGTGCAATAAATATGATTGATAGTTTCTTTTAATTCCTCAAAACCATAATTAAATTGTGCATGTGTAACGTATAAGAAAACCTTATTTGCACCTTGATCTTTTAACTCTATAGCCAATTGCTTAAAAGTTCTTCCTCCATCTGCTAAATCATCTATAATTAAACAATTTTTCTGTTTTACATCTCCCTGAATTTTAATTTTTGGCACTCCATTAATTCTTACTTTATTTGATGGTATGATATCCGCATTCAGTTTTACAGCAAACGAATGTGTAATTTTATAAGCGCCAGCATCAGGACTTACTAAAACTGGATTACCAATGTCATGAAATACTTTCTCAACATAATCAAAACAACTAATTTCTATTGAATTATTAATCAACGCTAAAGTAACGCTGCTATGGGGGTGTAATATTTCTACTCTATTAAATTGCATCGCATTAATAAAATTGGCAATAACCTTTAAATCAAAAGATTCATTGTCATTAAACCTTCTATCCGAACGTTGCCCAATTAAACAATAAATTGTTAAGACAGAAACATTGTTTGTATTTCCTATATCCGCATCCCATGCCTCTTTTACAGAAGCAATTTTAAATAAATCCTCATAAGTATTTCCTCTAATTTTAACATGAAGATTACCTCTTTCAATCATTTTAGCAGAAACTTGACCATCTTTAAAGTTCTTTATCGTGTACATCTTACATGTGTTAAATTATATTATTTATACTATTTCTAACTTCCATTAAATTGACCTGATTAAAAAATTTACCATTTTTATATATTAACTTCAATTCACCTTCTTGTTCTTCTATTTCTGATACTTTATCTACTAAAGTATATTCGTTATTTCTAAGCGTTACCTTAAGTAATCCTTTTGCGGATTTTTTAATGCCATCGTCCGTAATTGGATCTTTAAAGATTTCTCTTCTTTTACCATTTACGACTACCGATGTTGCTTTCATTGCAAACCCAAAGGTATCTCTGGTATTAAATTGATACGTAAAAGAACCAATTCCTAAAACCACATTGGTAGATGCAAAACCTTTATCAAACAAACGTTTACATATTTCTTCCGCTCTTTCTGTTGTAATACTATCTCCATAAATTGCTCCTATTTTAGGATTAAGTATTTTAAAGCCTTGCTCATTAATTGTTCCTCCAAAAACATCCCAAAGCAACTCTATAACTCCTTTATCTTTTGGCAAATCAGTACTTAAACTTCTATTTTCACCACAGATAATATCTGCAGGGTTTCCACTGTCTGGACGAATTACCAATTTACCATCTCTAGATAAAATTTCTTCTTTTAACTTTGGCAAATACATGGTTAATACTTTCCACAAATCCCAAGTATCACTTACTACTGATAAAATACCAGTTGGATAAATTCTCATTAAATTTCTAAAAGTTTCAATTTCATCAACTTTTGTTCCTGCACACATTACAGAATGTTCTGTTGCATTTACAGAACCAACCACAAAGTTTTTAGCGTTGTAATATTTTCTTAAACTACGTATTACAGGTAAAGAATCTGAGCCTAAAAAGACACTGGAGTGACCTATTCCAGACAAAATTGCACTTTGTAAACCTCCCATTCCTCGCATAGAAAAATCGTGACCTTGAAACTCAATGAACTCCAAATTATTTTGGTCCGTTATATTTACCCATTTTTTAAAAATTCTCTTATAACGAATCGCTATTGTTGCTGATGTCATTGGCTGCCATAACATTGTAGATAAAATAGTTTCTAAGAAATTAGTAATCCAATAAAAATCTTTGTGTGTATTTACCACTGATAATATTGGCACACGCATTGGTACTTCTACCCCTTCCTTTATCGATTTTATTCTTATTGGCAGGTATTGTAAATCGTGTAATCTTTCAAAATGAGAAATATCATAATCCGTATTTAAATATAATGAAAGTTCCTCTTTTATCTCATTGCACACTGCTGATTTTTGCTTCAAAAAGAAGTTTTGTTCAAAATAATTATGTAACCACTTTATCACATATTGCTGACCAAAAGAAACTACTTTATCACAGCCTTTTGGTGCATATTTATTACTTCTAGGAGTCCAATTAGAATAAACCTCTTCCGTACCTTTTGGGTATTGTTGATGATGTCCTGTTTTATAGCCGTCTGTTAAAAATAATGCATTCATAATATATTTTTTTGCGTAATTATGACACAAATATATAATGAATAAATAAATACACAAAACTTTATTTGCGTTTATTTTACACTAATAAATTAAACCATTATATTTCAGCATTTTAAATATCGAAAACAATCCCTTCTTTCTTGAGTTGAAAGTATCTTTTTGGGTTGAATTGAAATAAATTGGCAGGTCTTCCAGAGCCCTTAGATACTTTTTCATCCAATTCATCCAATACATTTAAGCCAATTATTTTCTTTCTAAAGTTTCTTCTATCTACCTTTCTTCCTAAAAGTGTACTGTATAGTTTTTCTAAATCAGAGAATGGAAACTTTTTCTCTAATAATTCAAACCCAATAGGTTCGTAGGTAATTTTTCCTTGCAACCTATTAATTGCCACTTCTATGATCATATTATGATCAAAAGACAAATCAGGTAGTTCACTAATAGAAAACCACTGTGCGTCTTCTGCATCTGTAGAAGCAAATAATTTAAAAGTATCTGGTCTTACTAATCCAAAATAGGCGATAGAAACAATTCTTCCTCTTGGATCTCTATCTGGCTGTCCAAAAGTATATAACTGTTCTAAATAATTAATTTTCACACCAGTTTCTTCAAATAATTCTCGTTCTACAGCTTCTTCTAAAGATTCGTTATCCATAATAAAACCTCCAGGAATTGCCCATTTGTTTTTAAACGGTTTATATTTTCTTTTAATAAGCAAAACCGTAATTTTACCTTTTTCATAACCGAAAACAACCGCATCTACCGTTAGTTTTAGTGATTGACTCATAAATATGTGTTTATAATACACAAAAATAAGCAATTCAATTTTATAAGAATCTACCACCACAATTCATATTTAATTATTGTAATTTAGTAAGCGCTTAAATCACTATTAATCACATAAATTATGAATATTTATACGCACATATTATTTAGTTTTTTATTTCTTTTTTGTACAAAACCTGTATCGAAAGAATTTGAAATAAATACACGCTCATCAGCAAAGAAAACAGAAAAACATCCAGACTTTAATGCGTATTGGTATGCTGGTAAAGCAGAAATTACTTCTTATCATTTATCACAAGTTAGGTATGGAGAAATTCACGAGGGAACAGCTGTAAACATTTTTGTTACTGAAGATTTTTTACCTGAAAAACAAGTAAAAGCAGATTATCAAAATAAGAAAAACCTTCCTATTTTAAAGTTGAATAGTACCAAAAAATTTACCACGGGTATTTATCCATATGCTTTAATGACGAGTACCTTCTCTCCTATTGATACCCACAAAAAAACAATCAAAATTTCCTTTTCCTCACAAGAATGGTGCGGAAATACCTTTGTCCAATTGAATAACAGAACCGATTATGAAATTCAATTTTATTCTTATTTTGAAAGTAATTCTGATAGGAAAATCAATTTAAAAAAAGATATTTTAGAAAATGAAATCTGGAATCAATTGCGAATTTCACCAAAGCAACTCACTACTGGAAAATTAAAAATGATTCCTTCCTTTGAATACTTAAGTTTAAATCATAAAAAGTTTAAAGCTTATGAAGCAGATGCAAGCCTCAAAGAAGATAAAAATTTTATTGTTTATCACATACAGTATCCAAGCTTAAAAAGAACCTTAACCATCAGAGCATCTAAAACATTTCCTTACACCATTGAAAACTGGGAAGAAACAATTTCTAGCCGTGGAAAACTATTAACTACAAGAGGAGAAAAAATAAAAACGATACAATCTGCATATTGGAACAAAAATGGAGTTTTAGATATTGAAGAACGCAAACAATTGGGTTTAAAATAAAACCTACCTTAAATCAAGTAAAAAAACATACTAAATTCATAAACTTTCTGCATCATAATTCATTTAATATCAATAATTTTGCACGCAATTTTGAAAACAAATAAATGAAACGCATAAAGCAATACAAGAAACTTTTTAACGTAGAAGGAGCTATCGATTTAAAAGATTTAAAAAAAACCTATAGAGGTTTGGTAAAAGAGTGGCATCCAGATAAATTTCAAGATGAAGACAAAAAAGCAACTGCAGAGATAAAAAGTACAGAAATTATAGATGGCTATCATTTTTTAGTGAGCATTGCTCCTGAAACTAAAGAGGCGAATCTTGACGCTTATAAAACTACAATTACAGATTTTCAAGTTGCAGACTGGCATCATAAAAGCATGTTGTTAGAAGTAACATTTACTGATGGTAATTCCTATGAATATTTTGGAGTAAGTAAGATTCTTTTCGGAAAGTTTATAAATGCAAAATCAATGAACAATTTTGGAAAAAGAAATATTTTTAACAAATTTACTTATAGAAAATCGATGAAGGCTTCTGAATTGGTTTAAGTACTTTTCAAACAAAAAAAAGAGATTACTCCACAAAGTAATCTCTTTTTTTTGTTTAAAATATAAGGCTTTATTCCAAAGCACCTAAATAACGTTCTGCATCCAAGGCAGCCATGCAGCCTGTACCTGCAGCAGTAACAGCCTGTCTATAATCTTTATCTTGAATGTCTCCAGCAGCAAACACCCCTGGTAAGTTGGTATGTGTTGTTTTACCTTTAGTAATTAAATATCCGGTTTCATCCATATCTAAAACACCTTTAAACAAATCTGAATTTGGTTTATGGCCAATAGCGATAAAAACTCCGGTTACAGCAATTTCTGTAGTTTCTTTAGTTTGGTTGTTTATGGCTCTAACACCTTCCACAACATTACCTCCTAGAACCTCATCAATTTCTGTATTGTACAATACTTCAATATTTTTTGTCTTATTTACTCGATGTTGCATGGCTTTTGAAGCTCTCATATAATCTTTACGAACTAATATGGTAACTTTACTACAAATATTAGCTAAATAAGTTGCTTCTTCAGCTGCTGTATCTCCAGCTCCAACTACTATAACATCTTGTCCTTTATAGAAAAAACCGTCACAAGTAGCACAGGCAGAAACACCACCTCCAATTAGGCGTTGTTCACTTTCAATACCTAAATATTTTGCAGTAGCTCCTGTAGAAATAATAATTGTTTCGGCTTCAATATGTTTAGTTTCATCAACCACAACTTTATGAACGCCACCATTTTCTTCGGATAAATCTACAGATGTAACCAAACCAAAACGCACTTCAGTACCAAAACGTTCTGCTTGTTTTTTCAAATCTTCCATCATAGCAGGGCCTTGAGTTCCGTCTGCATAACCCGGAAAATTATCTACTTCAGTAGTTGTGGTTAATTGCCCTCCCATTTGCATACCTGTATACATTACTGGTTTCATATCTGCTCTAGCAGCATAAATTGCTGCGGTATATCCTGCAGGGCCTGAACCAATAATTAAACATTTTATTTTTTCTACCGTATCTGACATAATCTTTATTGCTAAAATTCTAGTGACACAAAAATATTGTTTTTTAATTCTTATGATAACGATTGTTTATAAGTTTTAATAATGAAAAAATAAACGAAAAGAATACTTAATTTGTAAGTAAAACATTACTTAACCACTCATTAAAAAATAGCTGAACTAGACAGGTTTACTTCATTAAATTTTCATAAATGATGGTCTATTTAAAATGTACCATCCATATCGTTCATAGCGCTGTTTTAAGCGATATCGTTCACTTAATAAAAGCTCGTTTTAAATTACAGACCAATAAGTCTAAAATTCACAAAAACTACTTTCTATTTTTTTAATCCATTTCGCAGAAATTATAATATAAATTAGAGCCCATATCTAAATATTATTCTATATTTGCAGTCCTAAAATTGATGACTACTTTCGGGGTGTAGCGTAGCCCGGTCATCGCGCCTCGTTTGGGACGAGGAGGTCGCAGGTTCGAATCCTGCCACCCCGACTATTTTAAACATAGAATTTGCATAAAACCTTGGTATTCTTATCAAGGTTTTTTAGTTTTAAAAATCCTGCACAAACCATGGAATTTTAAAGACTATTTGCATCATGCTATAAATAGGAAACCCCAAAAAAAATCGCCGAATTAAATAAATTTTTATTTTGCTAAAAAAGAATTGTTACAGCAATTGCAGCAGCAAAAATTAGGAGTAT
>Ga0206127_1004151_pt1 | contig 12925 bp, 3 predicted proteins | sample Helgoland_Spring_6_FD_148646 | JGI IMG/M metagenome (GOLD analysis project Ga0206127, IMG submission 148646) | Pelagic subsurface seawater microbial communities from Kabeltonne, Helgoland, North Sea - Helgoland_Spring_Bloom_20160419_1 | ecosystem: Environmental > Aquatic > Marine > Epipelagic ...
CGCCCCACACTTGGTCGATATAACGGGTGGGGTTCTTACGCCCACGGCGATTGAGGCTGGTGAGCCCCGTCCTATCAATCAATCTAGCAAGGCCAGACTTATCGTTGAGCACCGACTTGACTACCTCAGCACGCTTGTTGTCAGCGTCAATCTTCTCAACCAGTACCTCCGCCATATGCGGTAGGAATCCGTTCTCGATATTGTTGGCTACGCGCAGTAGGTTCTTTAGCTCTGCGTTGTCTAAACTCTCGATGCCACTGGTCTTGATAAGCTCATTAAACTGACGGAGCAAGACGTTTTCATCCCGCGTAGGGAACTTATGTGTCAGCTCAGGGATACCCTCTACTACACCGAGGAGGAACCTCTTCTCATTCTCCCTCTCCTGCTGTAGCTCGGCCTCGTCTTTCCCCTCTGGCTCAGGGAACAGCTCGCCCTGATACTTTCGCAGCAGCTTGGCTTCGTCCTCAGTGATGACGCCAGCCTCGACCATAGCCTTTATGGTCTTGGCAATACTCACCTTCCCGCTATCGTCACGCACCTTACCATCGAAGTTCTCGAACTCAGCCAGCAACTCGTCCTTGGCGTTCAGCTCTTGGTCGATAGCATCGATGATGGTCTCAAGCTTATTGCGTAGAGATTCGCGGTTCTCTAAGTTGAGTACGGCCTTGCGCTCAGACAACTGCGTTATTACCTCGGTGTATTCTTCGAGCACCTCTTCGGGGATAGCCTCGGCGTTGATACCAGCGATAGCCCTGATGACATCGATGACATCGGTGTTGATACCCGTCTTCTCCTCCGCATACTTCAACGCCCGCTTACGCATCTTGTTGAGGTCGTTCATCCTCTTGGCGTAGTCGGCATCCATAAACACCTTGTTGGCGTACTCGACGAACGAGTTTACCGAGGCTTCGTTGAGGGGGTTGGTGCGGGCCATGCGGTTAAGCAATGCCGTAGCCTGAGCGGTAGTCAGCGTTCCGTCCTTACGCAACTTAGCTACGTCTTTAGCCAGCTCCCTATTCGCCTGAGCTATAGCTGCTGCGGTGGTCCTTGAGCTTCGGGCCATGTCCCGAATCTTTTGTTTCAACCCCGCCTTCTCTTTTGCTGAGAACCCCTTGTCGTTATCAAGCGGTCCGTTTAAGAGCCTGCCTACCGAAGGTGCTGACTTAACCCTGATGCCAAGCTGTTTCTTGACACTACGTACCATAGCCTCACGGCCTACGTCAGATGCGTCTTTATAGAACTTACTCTTCTGTAGGTACCGAAGCACATCGTTCTCCAGCCTAGCTAACGCCGCTGCATCACGCTGCTTTACGGTAGGCAACCCTTGGATATCCTTGTCCCCACGGATGCGCTCGGTGGCCTTCTTGATTACGCCTTCAATCTCTTTGATTAAGCGCGTCTCCTTGGCTTCGTAGGCGTCGATAGCCTGCTGTGCTCCGGGCCTGAACTTCAGGATAGCAGCGTTAGAATATCCCCTTTCCTTAGCGAACTTAACCACAGAATACGTGGCGTCGTTCTCGGACATCTCATCGTCAAGGCTGTCCCTTTGCTCACGGGCAGACAGGTTGCTTGGAGGAATCATCCCCTCCGGGAAGTCAACAAACTCTTCCCGCATCTTTTGCAGCTCCTGCTCTACCGCCTCCTCGGCCTCGGCACGGGCCATGCTTTCCTTGGCTTCGCTCTCCCGGACCTGAGCCCGCTGCTCCATCTCCACCTTCTCGTCAGCGCGGTCTTTCGCGATGAGCTTCTTGGGGTCGACCTTACGGCCCGTCTCGAGGTTGACGATATGGAAATCGTCCATCCGTGTGCCGAACTGCTTGACACCAAAGCCATAGCGCTTCAGGTTGCGGCGCAGCTCGCCGGCTAGGCTAGACTCCTTCAAGCTTCCATTGGGGCGGAACTCATACCGCTCCACCACATCCGCCACCCGCTGCTCACGGGCCTTGGGCTGAAGCTCTGCCTGCGCCTCGCTCTGAACACGGTCGTAGTACTGGAAACGCTGGTCTTCTATGCGGAAGAAATCTTCTACCGCCCACGCCTCCGGCTCAGAACCAAAGTTTACCCTAGGGTTGAGAGCGCCCTCATCGACCAATACGATGGTTCCGTCCTCCCTCATGCCCCAACTATCGGCCCTCTTGAAGTCTCCGGGCAGAATTTCGTAGTCTGCGAAATTGCCCATGCCCTCCTTGTACGACTCCAAATACGCCTGTATCTCTCCCAGCCCTTTGGGGTAAGCCTTTTCGAGTCCATTGAGGAACTTACTCAGGACGTTCAATCCATTCGGCCCCTCCCATTGCTCGGGTTGGGTTACGTTTTCTACTACCAGATAGTCCGGGCCCTCCTCAAATACAAGCGGTACAAAGCCCTTGAGGTTTGTCTCCACGTCCCACGGGTCAAGGCTTTGATTCTGCTCCAATCCTTTGGCGTTCAGTGCAACCTTCAGCGCCCTTCCGTCCCCAAGGTCATACACCACCCGAGACGAGCCTCGTCCTATCTCACGCAACGAAAACAAGTCGAACCTCTCGGCTGCAATCCTCTGGTCCTCAACCCGCTGCTCACGAGCAGATGGAACCGGAGTACGAAGCCGAAGCGCCTCATCTACCGACTTGGTTTCAAGGTTATCTAAGAAGGTTTGCGCCTCCTTCAGTCGCAGCTCTGCGTCGCGGAGCGGTTTCCTTTCCTCTCCCTTCTTACCCTTCAGCTCCTCCTTTAGCTTATTGACTTCGGCCTTGGAGTCTTTGACCGCTTTCACGGCCTGCCGAGACAGCGCGTCTTTCCGCTGCCGCTCTACCGCCGCCTCCCGCTTGGTCATCTCCTCCACGCTGACGCCCTCGACCTCGGCTCTTTTCTTCAGGGCTTCTTCGCGGTCTTTCTTTCTGAGCTCAGCGCCCCTCTCGTTTGTTCCGTCTAACTCTCTCCTCTGCTCACCAAGATTTGCGAGCTCGTCAACTATTTCATTGAACCGAGGGGACTGAGCACCACCAGTTGCCTTGAGCTCTTCGTTAAGCTGCTTGATACGCTGGTCAATCTTTTCGAGTTCGGTAAGTTCCTTTGCTTTCTTTTTCGGAACAGGCTTCTTTTTTGTGGCAGGAGCAGGCTTTACTTTGACAGCCTTTTTTTCTGACTTCCTTCTTTCAATAACCTTCTTATCCTCTACCGGAGTGTCAACAACAGGCGATTCAGCCTTCGCTGGTCTGTCATTCGTAAGGGATTCTATCTCCGCTCTGATGCTCTCAATGGCGCTGTTAGCCTGAGCCTTCATGGACTCTGTAGCCCCAACGTCTTCTAGCTTTAGAAGCTCACGAGTAGCTTGAACCAGTTTATTGTTTAGAGTCCGAAGGGTATCCTCTTTTTTCGCCCTTTCGGCTGCGGCCTTATTCTTCGCCCGCTCCTCTCGCATCCTAGCCTCGGCCTCCCTCTTGTTGTTGACCCGCTCTTGAACGAAATTCTGCACGACGGCTTGTTCGGCAGGTGTCATCTTCAGTTCGGCGACAAGCTTGTTGACCTTGGTATTGCGTCTTGTAAGAGCGTTCTTCTGACCGCGAGTGGGCTGCTCACCCACCTCATCGGTGTACTCCAGCAGGTTTCGCACGGCAGTCTCAAGCGCACTATACTTCTCTTTGCCCACCCTCTTCCTTACGGTGGACACGGTCACCTCCTCCTCCGGTGTCACCTCCTCTACTGGGGCAGCTTCAGCTTTCTTTACCTCGGCTTCGAGCTCTTGAATTGAAGACTCGATATCGGCTACAGCCTTCTTTTTACTATCTCTCTCTTTCCTTCCTTTCTTCTTCTCCTCACGAGCTTCGAATGCCTTCAGGTCGCGCTTGGCCTCGGCCAACTTTTTCTTTAGACCTTTCAGCTTCTCTTTCTCTTCGGCTAAAGCCTCTTTCGTTTTGGCTACGTCATCAACCGGGACCTCCGGTGTCACCTCCTCTGCCTTCTTCTTCTCGCCACGCAGCTCTGCAATTTCGTCTCGCAAGGCAGCACGCTTGGCGTCAGCTTCCTCAACCAAGTCAGCGATATACTCCTTCAGCTCCTCGCCTTCGAATACTTTCTTGGCGTCCTTCTTGTCCTTGTCAAGCTTCTTGGTAATAGCAGCCTGCTTCTTTTTGATGTCAGCCAGACCCGCCTCCTTACGCTTTTTCTCAGCGATGGGCTCCAGCTTAGACATGGCCTCTTTGATGCCGGGCTTAGCGTCTTCTCGAGCCTGCTCTAGACGAGCGACTTCTTTCTCCGCATCCCGCTCTAACTTGGCTACGCGCTCAGCCTTGTCAGTATCAGACAGCTTCTTCGCCTTCTTGACATCGCGAATCTTTTTCTCGATAGCCTTAAGGTTACTGTCACCAACATCTTTGAAAAGACGACGCATAGCAACAGAGAATAAACTCCCGTCTCCCTTGCCAGATTCTTCTAGCAAAACAAACAGGTCTGAAAACAAGTCGTTGGATTGACCAACAGCCTTACGCCTAAGCTCCTGAATGCGACCGATAGCAGCGTCAACTTCCGTCTCCGCCTTGACCTCACCGGCAGCCTCCTCAGTGACTTCAATACCACCCACGTCCTCAGACGTAATGGCCTCACCGCGCTCAACCTTGCCAGCCAGAATCTCCATGGCGTCAAGGACAGCTTGGTCACCCTCAGACCAAGAGGCGCCCAGCTTACGACCGAGTACGCTCTCGATTAAATTCTTGATGGCAACCTTAATCTTTGCCTTTACCTGTGGCCCGAGACCACTGTATCCACTTGCGATATAACTAAAGACCTCAGCCAAAGCTTCCTCGCTGATGTCCTGCTGGTCATACTGAGTAAGGAACCTATCGATACGGTTCTTCAAAACCGACTTCGGAGGCAACGCCTTAGCAATGGTGTTCAGAAGCACCTTCGCCTTAGCCTGAGCATCGGGGTCGCCGTCTTTAATCTGCTCCAAGAAGATGGCATGGAACGCCTCGTGGAAAGCAGTACGGCTGTTGGCACGGCTGAGGTTGATGTGTATAGTCTTTCCCTGTGTGTCAGAGATATATGTTCCCCTACCCCTCATACCTGTAGCTGCCTCGTACTGCAACTGCGTTTGGTGGGCGATAACCTTGATGTCTGGGATGAGAGACTTGAGCGAGGTAAGGACGTTGTTGGCTTGGTCGACAACGCGCTGCTGCTTCTTGGTCAGGTCGGACCCCTCCTGCCTTTCCACGTTCACACCAGCCTCGGTGGTCTCGGTCCTATCGGGCGTACCCTCAGCCGCAAACGCCGCCTCGAGCTCGGCTGCCTCCTCCTCAACCGCCGCTTCCTCCTCGGTTGCCGTCTCCGATTCTACAGCGGGCTTGAGTAAAGCTTCAAGACCCTGCTCATCCATGAGTATGGACCGGCGCAACTCCCCTTTGAAAGAATCGATTACGCCAGCTTTCTCAAGCTGGTCTATAATCTGTGTCGCACGTTGGTAGCCGATTTTAAATTTCCTCTGGATAAAGCTTGAACTAGCCTCGCCAGATTCAATGATTCGCCTTGCTACATCTTCAAATAAAGAGTCGCGCTCTACTTCTTCCTCTTCGGCAAGCTCTTGCTCGTCTTGTACTTGGCCTCCCACTTCTGGGCCAGCTTCGGTTTCGTCGCGTGTAGGAACCTCCTCTTGGGTAGTGCCCTGCTCTACGGAGTCAATGAATGCGTCCCTTTCTGCCGTATGGCTGTCTAGCTCATCCTTAGCAGCCTGCTCTTGCTCTGTACCCTTAGCCGCTTGATACGCGTCCTGAAGCCTATTCGTCTCATCGTTAAACTCAGCAGCCTTGTCGAGCTGCTCCTCGGACATAAGGTTGGACACATAGTTTAGACGGGGCCTAAGCACGTCGTCCTTTGCCCTCTGTATCTCTTCCTTGGTAGCACCCTGTTCTTCTAGCTCGGACACCCGGGCCAAAGCCTTGTCGTATTCCGCCTTAGACTTTCGTACGCGACGCTGTTGCAGGCGGTCGCGCATACGGTCTACTAGTCCTTTCTTTTCGTCTTCTGGGGCGGCTTCGGTTTCGTCGCGTGTAGGAACCTCCTCTGTGCTTTGCTCTTGAATGGCATCTGCTATCTCTTCTTGTTGGATTACTAGGTCGTCGATTTGGCTTTGCAACCTCTTCTGAAATGGCTTGGCCGTACCATTCATGCGGCGCTCCAGCTCCTGCTTACGAACCTCAAGGGCAAGGGCCTTCTTCTTCTGCTCAGAAGACATGCCCTCTACATCGCGGATTCCGTCGAGGGCTTGAACCGTACTCTCGTATCCGTTCAAAGCTTCCTTGGCCTGCTTACCCGTGAGCTCCCCTTGGTTGACAAGGTTCTTGAGGTGAGCAGCAATCATAGGCTTGGTAGCACCACGGTTGCCGGGGTCGGATAAGAAGTCAAGGATAGCTACCTGCTCGTCGCTAAGACTGGCATAGTCAGCCTTTTGGAAAGCCGCGCCGACCGCTGCTGGGGTACCGAGAACGAAAGAACCGACCGCCTCTTGAGCACCGGCGTTGACGACCTGACCAAGCATTTCGTTAAGCGCCGGAGTATCTAAATCTGGGTTGTCGCTGACAGCGTTCCAAACTTCTTTGGCTCCGATATCGGCAATCTCTTGAGCCATACCCGTCTCAAACTCTGCGGCACCAGCGTTACCTATGGTGAGTAGGCCACGGGCTATAGCGTTGTTTACCTCGAGGGCAACGGTCTCCCTAAACGACCTTTGGCCCACGCCGAGAGAACCTTTACCCAACGCCTTCATCAACCAGTAACTGGCAAAACCTTTGTTCTGCATCACGTTGCGGAACCCGATGTTTTCCAATACCGAAACGGTAGCGCCGAGGGGTACCTTGAGCAAGAGCTTGTCCTGCTCAGTGACGCCACGCAACTCCGGGTTGTCACGGAACTCTTGGTCTACGTGGTCGGTGACCTGACCGAACATACGGGCGGTACGAGAAGCAGCCTTAAACCCTGTCGTAAACAACTTCTTTCCGAGACCAACGAAAGCAGGTATCGACTCGATGGCACCAAGGATGGAGCCACCCCACCAATTCTGCTGAGCCATCTCATAGGCGTAAGGAGTCTTTTGGTCCTCACCCGTAGCCCACATGATGCCCTTATAAACTTCTTCCCCTAGTCCTTCTCCAATAAAATCTTTACCATCTTCATCAATCAATAGACTCTCCTCCAGCTCTTTGCCCCCATACTTCTGCGCCTTGCGCATATCGTCAAACATCTTCATGTCGACGTCGTGCCTTAAGTCGTCGGGTAAACCCTCGTACCAGCTATCAAAATCTTTTGTTGCTTCCTCAGAGATGGTCCCGCCCATGTCGTCATAGGTCTGAAGGAACTGCGCACCGTAGTTTTCGTGGTTGCGCATATCAATCAAGAGACCGGGAGAGGCGGCGTCCAAAACAAAGTCCGTCATACCCCGCGCCATAATGGCTGTACCCCGAGACAACGCTGTCTTTACAAGTCCGGGCAAAGTGGAGATGCCACCTTGTACCTCTACGAACTCTGCTGCCGCACGGTTAATCTCTTGGTTGGCGTATAGCAGCCGTTGACTTTGGTTCTGAAGTTGACCGCGTAAATCTTGGATGCCCTGAAGTTCAGCGTTGTACTCCCCTATACGCGCGTTGTATGCGTCAATCTCGTCGGGGTTGGCACGCAGGTATTCCTCCGTGTACTTATCTAGTCCGGCGTACTTTTCGTTAAACGCCGCCTCCACTTCACCGAGCTCACGAGAGAACTGCTGGAAGCTGTCCATGTCAGAAGACAATTGGTTGACACGCTGGTCAATCTGCTCTTCCGTGGCAAACTTCAGCTTAGCTGCCTGATAGTCGTCTTCTTGCTTGAGCAAGTTCTCTGACTCCTTTCGGTTTTGTTTGAGGAAGTTGTTAAGCTTCTCTGCCTCAGCGACCTCAGTCTTACTGCGCCATGGGTCGAGGTCTACCCTCAGTGTCTCACCATTCTTTGCAGTGACGGTCATGGCATCACCCAAGATGTTTGCCGTCTCAAAAGAAAAACCATACTGACCAAGGAGATTGTTCATCTCCATCACGGTATCGTCGTCGTCCGTTCTCCCTATGAGCTCTGGAGTAACGCCCTCCAAAGCCATCTCAAAGAACTCATCCGACTCCGTTCGGGGACGCATCTCTTCTGCTACCGGCTCCTTCCAACTGCCCTCGGCAAAGGCGTTAGCATCGTCGGGAGTATCGAACTCGAACACCTCTCCGCGCTCCACAGCCATATCGTACGCCTCCATACCATTAAGCTCTATCCAGCTATCGGCGTCAGACGTGACGTTATTGGGGTCCTTTGGAAACAGCGTTGGTATAGCTACGTTCTTTCCGTCGACTTCCATAGAAGCCATAAGCACTGTGGACTCAGTGCCGTCCTCGTTTAGGCGTGCAGTGGGACGGAGGTTGCGGGCCCGCTCATCGAGCCCCTCAACAACGGGTGGCTCCAATGAACCATCCTCCGATACAGATTCCGTATCGTCTTTTTTTTTTTGCTCCGTGTCACTCCAAGCAGACATGAACACCTCGTCTGTCGTAGCCTCAGAAATCAAACCTTTAGCACGCCCTTGCTCCAGCAAAGTCTGTCTCACCGACTCCGGCGCACTAGAGAATTGAGATAGGTCTGTAGTCTCACTAAGGAGTCCCGCGTCGATATAAGTCAAACGAAGTTTACCTAGCGTTGACTGTTGGTCCTGAGTTCCGTTCATACTTAGATTGGGTTTCCGAATGCGTCCACCTCAGGGGTTGCGTCAGGGTTTTCTACTTGCTCAACCTCAACAGGGTTGGCATCACGCATAGCCTGCGTGTTGTATATGTCGTAGTTGTTCACGCCGATTGCTGCCTTCAGTTGCTCAATAGTTACCTGTCGGTCCTGAGCCCTAGCCTTGGCAACCAGCTCGTTCAATCGTCCAACAGCATTGTTTGCGCCCTCCTCTGGAATAAATACCTGATATGGCATGACTCCGGGAACAAAGTACATGACGGCGTCCTCAAATCTGTTGCCTGCAACCCATGACTGGGTACCCGGAAGGTCTATATCGTTAATCCTATCAATATTAAGTACCGAGACCTGAGGGTTTGAGAAGTTCATCGTACTCAATGTGCTCAACGCCGCAGAAGTCACGTTCTCGGTACTCTTGTCTTTGTTGGTTGAAGCCGCATAGCTTGACCTTGGTGTAACGTCTATAAGTTTACCCTCGTCGTCAAACCCCTGAATTTCAGTGTCATATCCGACAACCGGCTCCTCGTATCCTACGGTACGCTCGCCTCGCTTCAGCTCAGTATTGCCGGCTGGTACTTTGCCCCCCTCATAGAACCGACCGTAGTCGCCCTCTACGCCATGGAACTCGGTGCCCTCGCTGAGCCACTGTGACCGGCTCAGGCGATTCCCCTCTTCGTCAACGAGAGATACGTTACGCGAGGTGCCGTCGGGATAGAAGAACGTTACCCTCTGCCCATCCGCGTCAGGAACGATATTGTCTACAATGCGCTCATCGGCTTCTTTGCCCTCGTTGAGCATGCCCACGAGGGCTTCTGCTGCTACGGTCTGGTCCTCGGGTGTGCCCGTACCAAGGACGTCCCAGTTGGTTACCATACGAGCCTCACGCTTCGCACGCTCGCGGTCCCTACGAGCCGTATCGGTGTCCCCTGTAGTCGTATCCGCCGTCGGGGTCTCAACGAATGGGAGACGGGCACGGAGCTGGTCGCGGACGGCTTCGAAAGACTCCTCTCGCTGAGCATCACGGTGGCGGCGTAGCGTAGCCTTCTCCCCATCGGTCAGGGGCTGACCGTCGCGGGTAGCTTGCTCATCGATATACCTTTCAAAATCAGCATCGTCCTCAACAGCGCCAACCATCCTATCTGAATTCCTAGAGCTCGGCACCATAAGCACGGCGTTGGGGTCGTTGATAGCGTCGTTGATATCGTGGGTCGTACTGTACAGCCCGCGCTTGAAATCCACCAGCACAGAGGTGTGGGCGTTGTCGCCAATCATAATGCCAGAGACAGCGTCGTTCTCGGCAGCCACGTAATCAGGGTTCTGCAATGCGCTCTCAAGGGTGCGTACGCCCCCGGCTTTAATGACGTTAACGGTTTTCCCCATCTGCGTTGCCACATCTGTGGTGCGCCCCTCTACGTCGAGCCTGTCGTACTGCGACATAACAGCTACGCCTAGCTGACTTACGCTGGCATACTTGGCTCCGTCCTCACCCACCAAAGCGATAGACCCTGTAGGCGCATCGATGACAGGGGTGAACCTACTGAAGTTACCGAAGTCTTCTACGCGGGCCAGCTCAGACACCTCTACGCCAGAGGCAATCTGCTCCTCCATGCGCTTGACGTGCTTCTCGTAGTTGGCCGCGTACTTCTCGGCCTGACCGAGGTAGCCCTCCGTATTGGTCTTGAAGTTATTGGTGGCAGCCATATACTCGCGGTAGCTCATCTCCCCACTACGCCACAGCTTGTTCATCATGAGCGAGTAATCCTGCGCGTCAGCCGCAAACTGTGACACCCGCTGGTTGGCATTGGTATCGGACCCCATCGGGGCCTCGGATAGGGTAGTCGTTACTTCGCCTTGGAGCTTTACGGCCTCGTCGAGCTTCTCGTTGCGAAGGCTCGTCTGCTCCTTGAGCATGTCGACCATGCCCTTGCTAATCTCGTTCCAATCTACCCGAGACTCGGCTGACCGTTCGGCGTACTTGTAATAACTCATTGAGAGAAGTAGTCAAGGAATAGTTCAGACGGAGGCATCATGAATGACGCTGACCCGTCTCTTTCGATTTTAGCACGGCGCAAAGCAATATCAACCTGAGCGTCAGTCAAACCAGCCTGTGCTTTCAGCTTCGAAGCCAATTTGTTTAGCGCGTCTTGCTGGTTAGAGCCTGCTGCATTAAAAAGATTTCCCGGGAAAAAAGGGGACGCGACATCTCGGAGTTCACCCTGCAACACCGCTGTAGGAGAGGCTGTCGTGCCAATCCCCCTCGGCACCAATGACTGAGGAGCAGCTCCCCTAGGGTTTGCTAGTGCCCCCGTCGTGGCTCCTTGCGACGGAAGTAGCCCGAAGGGAGCCATATTGTATCCTCCCAGTCCAGCAGCCGGAGTTCCGCTCACAGGGAATGCGTTACGCGGGCCTTCGTCATCCAAAGCAATCTCATATCCCTCAGAGTCAACGCCGTCCATGGTCACGGGCCGAAGAGCCGCGTTGCGCTGGGCAGCTCCGACTGCGCCCTGCGTAATTTCGTTTAGCCTAGCCTCCTCTGCAAGACGTTGCTGACGGCGCGTGTTAGCCTGACCAAAGTTCCCCTCCGCATAATTGGTAGCCAGTCCCTCGGCGATGCTGCCCAGTGCGCCCACGCCCTGAGTGAGGTACGCAGCCCGGTCCTTCTCGGCGTCGCGGATAGCGGCCTGAGCTCCCGCCGTCTCTTCCATGGCGATACCCGCAAGCTGCTGCTGCCGCCGCTTGTCCTCGTCAGCCACGAGCCTGTTGAGCTCATCCATCTGCTGGCCCATATCAGCACGGACTTCACCCTCCTTTAGGTTCTGCGCCATTTGTATGCGCCCCGCTGTAGCAGCAGCCCCACGCGTCTCGCCCTCGACACCAGTTTGTAATCCCGTGGCGCCTGCGGTGAGTAGCGCGTCACGCATAAGCTCGTACGGCTCCTTGGCGATAGACAACTGCTCGTAGGCGTTGACATCGACACGCCTCCTTGCCTCCTCAATAGCCTTGTCCGCAGCACGCTGCGCGGCATCACCACGCTTACGTGCCTTGTTGGCATCGCTGAAAGACTTAGCTCCCCCGTACAAGGTTGTGCCCGCGCCGATACCGGCGGCTACCAGAGCCCCGGTGCCAACGGCAGTACCTCCGATAGCTGTAGCTAGAATTACACCTGACATAATTTCTTTTGAATTACGGCCTCCGGCAACTCCCGGAAGTCCATGGTATATACCTCTTTCTCCGCCTCTTCAATGGTCTTGGCATCGGTCCGATACACGCACGCCCACTTTGTGTCCTCGTGGATGTATGCCACCCTTTGCGTACCCACCTCAGTGTGTACCACCATGGGCGCCTTGACGCGCTTGACCTCGCCCGTATCCATCAGCAAAGACATCTCGCCCTCCAAAAAGAAAGACGGGTGGTTCTGCTTGTGGATGAAGCTCACAACGAGCTGGCCAGCGGGCATAAAAATCTCACGTGTATACAGTCCGTTCTCAAGGTGGTGCGTAACAGGCATCAAGTCCTGCATGGCATCGGTATGGTGGTGGGTGGTGTCCGCCAAAGGACCAAGAGCCTTGGTTAAATCCTCAATGGATTCCCAGAGCAACCCCCTCTCCGTATGGATGTTATGCAGAATCTCTTCCATCAACTATAAAAGTAAGGCTTAGCCGGGATACGACTTCATCACCTCACTCTTAGCCACAAACATCTCCACCGCCGTGGTGTCCTCGTTGGTAAGCTCAAAGACTCCGTAGTGCCCAAGCAGTCCATTCGACTCAGCCTGCTGGTTCTTGATGCCCAGCCAAAGCGGGTCGTTGATGCCGGGAGCAGCACCGCTACCGTCATGGGTAACGCGGTTGATTCCGTTAGGGATATCGACCTCAATGCTATTGACATACCCAGCGAAAGTGATGGCCGGGTATTCGACCCCCACAGGCAACGCGAAATAAAAGGCGTCACCGCTGCCTACTTCAAGCGGGTCACCAGCGCTAAGGATACTGCCGATGTCTGTGGTAAGCGGGAAGTTGACTACGTTGCCCACTACCGTTTGGCTCAAGCCAATGCCATTGAGTGAGCGCAAGGCATAGTCGTCAGGCTCAGCGGGGTTGTTGTTGACCGTACGCACGAAAGCAAACCAGTCGCCCTCCTTCTTCTCAAAGAACCCTACGTCCATAAACCTGCCGTCCTGCTGGTCAGAGATAAACGTAGCGGCCCAAGG
>Ga0206127_1004160_pt1 | contig 12904 bp, 12 predicted proteins | sample Helgoland_Spring_6_FD_148646 | JGI IMG/M metagenome (GOLD analysis project Ga0206127, IMG submission 148646) | Pelagic subsurface seawater microbial communities from Kabeltonne, Helgoland, North Sea - Helgoland_Spring_Bloom_20160419_1 | ecosystem: Environmental > Aquatic > Marine > Epipelagic ...
AATTCGTGAATAGTTAGTTAGTATTAATGTATTGTAAAGGGAGCTTTAAACCTGCCTATATTTGAGTTTAAGGCATAAAAAAAGCGAGTATAGTTTCGACACAAACACTCGCTTTGGTATTTTAAAGAAAAAATAAACGCATGAAAAATAACGTTATATTGTTACTGCAAATTTACAAAAATTCGCTAACATGCTAAAGCAAAATTATAGCTCTCTATAAATTCTAGAGGGTTACTTTTCGCTAAATATATTTCGTACTCTTTCAAGTTTGGATTGTTGAAAAGTATCCAACTAGATAAAAATACATTGCCCTTTTTAATTGCATCAGTTTCAGAGCAATTTAATACACTGCCTTTTAAATCTAACTCGTAATTAAAAGCCTCTTTTGTAGATAAATTATATTTTGGTTTTGTGGCATCTTGTAGCGTTTCTCTCATTTGCTCCAGAGTTATATTTTCTAGCATTACAATACGCTTATTAGAGCGCTTAAAATTCATGTTATTGCTATAGTCGATATAATACTCTACTTTGGTTTTTAAATCGCTTAAAACGTCTGTATTTGGTTTAAAATTCAAATACTCTCGTATGATAGTTTTGTGAATTTTTGTATCCCTGTTTAGCTCTTTTATGCCAGGCTCTTTTTTACAACTTTTTGCACCGCCTATATTGGTTGTGTACGTAGTATGCATTTTTTTATACTCCCAATAATCTGTATTTGCATTTAGCCATGTAGCAAGCTCTACTTTTTTGTGATAGTTGTTTATAGTCTTACACCCTAAAACCTTTGCATTATACTCTTTAATTAAGCTCCAAACAAAAGGGTTTGCTTGTTTATCTTTTAAACCTATATCGCTAGGCTTTATATAATATTTGCCGTTTAAAAGTGGCTCTAGTTTTACCAAAAAATTACGTGTAGAGTATATCTTTTTATCATTGTTTAAAAAAGGTAAAAACTCTTTATACTCAATACGATTATTTCCAAACCTGCGCCAATTACGAAATTTCATGTATTCGCAAACATCGTTTTTGTCGTTATCCCACAAAGGAATTAACTCGCTTATTATATACTCCCTGTTAAACAGAAAATTTGATTTTTCAAGCAAATTATTTAAAACAGTTTTAAACGATTTTTTAATATCTGTATTTGGGTTTAATTCCTTTAGCACTCTAAAGGATCGCTCTAGCCTCTCTAAAAATATTGCCTCTGTTACTTGCGTATATTTGCCCTGAAATTCATGCCACTTGTTAAAATCTACGTTTGCGCTCAATACATCAAAACTCTCATTAAAAAACTCGAAATTGTTTGCTTTAAAGCCTCTACCTTTTGCGTTATCCCAATAGTATATTAAGCCTAGCTCTTTCGTTACTGGAGCGCAAAATCTGTTTTTAGTTTTAGCCTTTACGCTGAAATTTAAACTCTGCGCGCTTACCTTTATTTTACCCTCTGATATTGCGTTTAATTCGTTTGCAATTTCGTTACCTATTTCGGTTTCTAAATAGTCTACAGCATCGCTCCCTTTTGTGCCTTTATTTTCTACTATTTGAGATACAAACCAATTTTGTTTTTTACCTATTTCGTGCCATTCGATAGCGCCGTTATCGGGGTATAGGTAAACATCTCTATTATTTAAAACGCTATAATCTAAAGACTTTAATTTGCCTAAGCCTCCAGAGGCTATAAAAACAATCTCTTTAAAAAGTAACGATAGTATTATAGCGGTTTTTTCTGCCTCTACAATTACAACGGGTTTGTTATTACCTGCTAGTAAATGCTCCCCAAAAAAGCAAGTTATACGCTTTGTAATTTTATCCTTTAAGCCTAGCTCTTTTTTAATTGGCTTGTAAGCATGAAACCAACTATTTGAATAAGCGCCTTTATCTCTTTTGCCTGTTTTAGTATTGTACTTTACAATCTTTGCGGTCTGAAAATTATTGAAATAATCTATGTAAGGGAATAACGTTGCATTTTCTAAATACCCCGTTTTTATCCCTCGTATATCGTAAAGATTTTCTTTTGTGTATTGCTTTAGAAATGTAAAAAAATCATTCCTTGCTTTTGTGTTTTTCTTATAATCTGAAAACGTAAAATTGTGAGTTTTCTCTATTTCTTTTATTATAGGTTTGTACTCAGTATATACGTACTCAGTACCTAGAATTTCTTTAAAGGTATTTGTGCCAGACTTAAACGGCGCTACATTTTGAGCGTAAAAATAAACGCTAAAATCGTTTAAAACCCCTGCCTTTTCTTTTCGATTGCTGTTACTAGAGCGCTTAAAGATTTGCCCCCTATTATCTACTATAAACCCACTAGACGCGAGTCTTTGTATTATACTATTTTTCATTTTTTTAAATTTTCTTTGAGGCTAGTGTCGAAATTCCCCTCTGTTATAAATTTACGTTATTATATTATCAATCTGTTTTTTGTCTTTATCTCTTATTAACATACTTATAAACGTTTTTAAAAGCCTAGATAGGGAGCTTTGAGGCTCGAGGTAACTCCCTATCATTACTGGCTGATAACAAGGCTAAATTGAGAGGCGCACCGAAAAAAGTAAATTTAAAATCCAATACAAAAAAATGCTACCTCTCAAGATTTTACGCCTCTATGCTAGTAAAGTTTATTGTGGGAATAGCCACTTGTTTAACTTCAATATTATTTTCAACGCTTTTCATCTTTGGCACTATAAACCCTGCTAAATCAATTAGTATTTTTAACCTGTCTTTTGGTTCCAGTGCGTCAATATCGCTTTGCAACTTGCTGAGGTTATTTTCTAGCAATAGCGCAAAAGCCTCTTTTGTCTTTGCGTTACTTTTGCCTACAGCTCCAGGAGTACGACCGCCTAAATTATTACCTTTTTTAAACATATTATTTGTGTTTTGGTTTGGGTATATTAGTCTTTGGAGCGTTACTTAAATTCGCTTTATTTTGCATTATTTTACTCCTAGCGAGCTTGTTTAATATTGTAAACCGCCTACCCATTATTTTTAATTTTTCTTATTACATCGTTAACGTTTCGGTTTGGCTTATCGGTCATTAATTCGAGCGTTTTAGATAGCGCCAAAACCTGCTCTATTGTACTCCCTTTTGAGGCTTTATTTTTCTGTAATGTTACAGTAGCCTTAAACTCCTTCGAGCGGTTACTTATACTATCGATACCTAAATTTAAAAACACCTGCTCAAGGGTATGCTTTACAGATTTTAAATTCTCTGTAAAGAGTATTTTTTGCGATAGCTCGGCATCGGTCATTTTTACGTTTGGATTTGAAACCATACCATTACGCACCGATATTGCTTTGCCGTCTGTTAAAATGTAATCGGCATCTGCAGGCTTAACCTTTTTGCCTTTATAGTCTAGTAAGTAAACGATTGTATCTTTCATTAAAGTTATAGCGTCATAATGCAATACAACCCCGTTTATAGTTTCAACTTCGTTCTTGAGTAGCTTAGCTCTCGTGTACTGCGCAACGCTCATGCCTGCCTTTTTTGCTGATAATTCAAGACTAGCTTTAAACCCCTTTGTTACTCTCATTCCGATATTAGTATTTTTATTCATATTTATTTATTTGCGTTAATTATTATAAAGACTACTATTAAAAATATAATCTCGTAAATGTATTTTTTTATGTACTTCATGTTATAGGTTTTTAAATTCCTGTTGCAATGCCTCTAGCTTTTCAGTAAATCGGTTGTCGACCTCTTTTAAAATAACAGCTATTAAAATTTCGTCTGTTATTTCTGTTTGGCTCCAAAAATTCGTTTTAGCTGATATTTTTATACACTCTGGTAATATTTTGCCGAAACCCATATCGTCACGAAATTGCCCGTGCTCTTTTTCAAGCCGTGCTATTTGCTTGCTAATTTCATTACCCTTTTTTAATTGCTGTTTTTTCATTTTTCAGTATTTGATTAGTACCCATCTATTATTAAAACAAAAAGCCTCTGTTTTTGTTATTCTTTTTTTATGGTTTGTTAGTACTCCCTACTATATAAACGAAAATAGGCTCGTATTGTTTCTATATATTTATCAACATGTTGAACATTACTGATTATTTTAAAAGGTTATTACACCCGCATATAGATGTTAAACCAGTGTTTTTTTATCTGTAATCTGCTTTAACTTTTACTTTTTGAGGTTGACCACTTTTGACCATTTTTTGTCCATCTTTTGACCAGGGGCAAAATTTCCTAAAAACTCTGTTAAGTACTATATATAGTAGTATTATATAATATATTATTATAAGTTAAAGCATTATTGACTACCCTGCCTCCATTTTTTAGAAAACTCACCAGAGATAATACAAGAATTGACTAGGGTGGTCAAAAAGGACAATTTTCTAAAGACTATAATATCTATAGGGGTTAACAAGGATTTAGGGTGGTCAAAAAGGTGGTCAAAAGATGGGTAATATGTATTAGGGTTTTCTTATATTTGTTTTATGCAGAGATTAAAAAAGAAACCAAATATTTTCAAGAATTGTTATATTTTTTTTTCAATTGTTACTGTGTTGCTTTTTTATCTTCATAATGATAGTCCTTCAAATCAACTATATATTGTTGGAATGAAAGTGACTTTAGGCGGTATGTTTATTTTATCAATTGGCACACTATTTATAACTGCCTTTCGAAATTTCTTCTTCACAAAAAGTTTTGCTTTAGAACCATTTACCATTTATATGTATGGATTTCATCTTATGTTCGTTTGTGTTTCTTTAATTCACCCATTATATGTACACATAAAATATGGTTTTTGGATAGACACTATAAATGCATCAATAGGTTTTGTGGTATTGGTTATTGGAACATTACATTTAATGGATAACTTTTTATCTCCTGACTAACAAATCAATTATTGATTATCGCCTTATTAACGAATCAATAATTTCCTGCTTTTTAAATATAACCCTACGATTAAATCCATAGGTGTGAATCTTTCCTTGTTTAATGAGATTATCTACAGTTCCAATAGAACATCTGAGCAGTTCAGCTACTTCAGGTTTCTTTAAAAAAATATGTTCGTATTGGTTTTCCACTATACTTAAGATACGATATGTAAATGGTATATTTGTGTTGGATTTGGGGTTGTTACCAACATTTTTTTCAACATTTTAGTATTAAATTTGAGCTTATACAAGGGATTGATTGTGGACTAAATCAACTAGAGTGTTAACATAAGTATTTACAAATCAAATAGTTAAAATACATGAGTAAATTAGAAAAACAAGTTTCTTACAAGTTTTCAACAATCTCAATAATAAAGGTATTTTGCGTATATATTTTAATTTATACTAGCATTCATAGTACCTAAAAGGATTTTACCTCTTCTACAATTACGCGTATTAACATCTAATTTCATATAATAACATGTAATATCTGTGGACTAATCTCGGACTAGTTTAAAAATAGATTGTATATTTGGATAACATCAACACTCCAAATATGGCAATTACTTTCTTTACTCAATCAATCAAACAAATAGCACCAATCTGGATTAGATACAGGGAGCTATCTGTTGATGCAAAAGCAAGAACTAATCTTTACATAGACAAAGATAGGCTAAAAAGCTCAAAGGTCATCAAGCATAAAATGTCTGCCAAAGACAATCAAGAACAGAAACTTCTCATTAAAGAAAAGAACAAAGCACTCGATAAGGTGCAGAATGAAATGCAACTTCTTGAGCTTCGGATAAGGTCTCTAATAACTGATGAAGCTCAAGTTGATTCTAAGTGGCTTAAACAGGCGTTAAGACCTCCAGAGGAGGTTGTGAAACTAAACCTTTTAGAATACTACAATGGACTTCTTGAGAGTGATAGTACGTTAGCTAAAAACACGCAGAAAGCTTATAGAGTTAATGCCTCTTTTATGCGTAAATATCAGAAGCATATTGAAAGGGAATTACAAGTAATTGACATTGATGGTAATTTTAAAGACGCCTTCATAAAGTACTGCAGAGAGCAAGGATATCCCGAATCAACTTTGAAAGGTCAACTAGGTAGATTAAAGGCGGTTTGCTTGTATGCAGAGCAGAGAGGAGAGATTATTCACAATCAAGTTAAGAATTTGACTAAGAACATTCGTGTACAACCCACTTTAAGCGTCTTTCTGACTTCTTCTGAGATAGATGATATCATCGCTCTAAATGTAAAAGATAGTGCTTTGGATATAGCGAGAGACTGGTTAGTAGTATCCTGCTACATAGGTCAAAGGTCAGCTTCTTTGTTTAAACTAACCAAAGACAATATTCATATAAAGAGTAACACAATAAGACTCAAACAAGTAAAGACTGGAGCTAATGTAGTGATACCTATATTGCCTCAAGTTCAAGCTATTTTAGATAAGCACAAAGGGAGCTTCCCTCCTCTCTTTAGTACTAAACAACACCACAACTACAATCGTTATAATGACCTCATCAAAGAAGTATGTAAATTAGCGGGTATCAATGAACTATGCAAAGGAAGAAATAAGAATATCGGGGGACGTATGTCTAAGGTTATAACTAAACCCAAATGGGAGCTTATAACTTCTCACATAGGTCGTAGGTCATTCGCAACCAACTTCTATGGTAAGATAAACCAACAGCTCATTCAAAGTGTAACAGGTCACAAGACTGAGACTAGCTTTCTCAAGTACATTAATAAGGAAAGAGAAATTGACCCAGATGCCCTTAATAAAGCTTTCTTAGATGCAATGAAGGAATATTGAGTTTTATTTAAGGCATACCGTAGTTTACCATATTTAATATATTATATTTGGGTAAACAACTAAAAAACATATGTATTATGACAAGACATAGAGAATTATTTGATGAAAAATATAAAGATTTTACCGATAGTGAAATTCAAAAGGAATTGTTATTTGTTCAAATAAATGCTAATTCAAAATTAAAGTCGATTAAAAAAAACACAGCTATAATAATTGGTTTAATTATAATACCACTCATTGCTGGTCTTATTATTTCTACTAATATGTAACCCATAACTAAACACCAACTATTATGAAAAAACTACTATATATTTTTTTAACTGTGCTTATCGTTGCTTGTAGTGGTGAGGATGGAGATAACCAATCTTCTTGTAATGGAGATAACCCCGTTTATTTAGCAGATAATGGTGTTACTATAAAGGCTTGTGATGATGCAGAGGTGTACTCGACTGGAATTATAAACGGTGAAACCTATACCGTAGTAAATGAGATAGTATTAAGAGATATGCTTGAAAATGAAGAAGATGTATCAAGAGTAGTAACCACTAAAGTAACTGATATGAGTAGTATGTTTCCTTCATCATCATCAGAAAATGAAGTGGGTTTATTTAATCAAGATATTAGTCATTGGGATGTGAGCAATGTAACCAATATGGAAAGAATGTTTTATACTCTTTTTTCTTTCAACCAACCACTAAATAATTGGGATGTGAGTAATGTGACAACAATGAAAGAAATGTTTCTTGATGCCTATTATTTCAATCAAGATATAAGTTCTTGGGATGTAAGTAATGTAACTGATATGGAAGCTATGTTTGGTAGCACTGGGCAGTTCAACCAACCACTAAATAATTGGGATGTAAGCAATGTAACAACAATGAGACAAATGTTTCTTCAAGCCGATGCCTTTAATCAACCCATTGGTAATTGGGATATGAGTAATGTTACTAATACTGGCTATATGTTTTTAAAAGCTTTTAGTTTCAATCAACCATTAGCAAATTGGGACGTAAGTAGCGTAACTGATATGGGGCATATGTTTAAAGGAGAATACAACTCAAGTTCAAATATGAATTTCAATCAAGATTTAACCGCTTGGGATGTGAGTAATGTGACTGATATGCGTTATATGTTTTCCGATAATTCTGCCTTCAACCAAGATTTAAGCGCTTGGGATGTTGAAAGCGTTGGAGGTAATTGTAATAATTTTAACCAACGTACTCCTCAATGGACTTTACCAAAACCTGATTTATATTACCAATGTTTAGAATAAACAATTTGAATACCACCATAAACCCTTGCAAAAATGTGAGGGTTTTTTATTTATTATATTTGAGGAACTTAAGCTTATTCAATGCCTAAAAAATTACTTGCCGAAACTCATCCTGAACTTGCTGAACAATGGCATCCTACTAAGAATGGTCGCTTTTTATTTGATGACAAAAACCTAAAAAAATACATAAAGTATTGGTGGAAATGTAATTTAGCAGATGACCACGAATGGAAATCAAATATTTACAACCGATTAGATGGGAAGGGCTGCCCTGTTTGTGCTGGACAAAAAGTTGTTACTTCTAATTGTTTAGCCACTACAAATCCTAATTTGGCTAATGAATGGCATCCAATAAAAAATGAGACTTTAACCCCATATGGTGTTTCAAAAAAATCTAACAAAAGTGTATGGTGGAAGTGTGATAAAGGAGATGATCACGAATGGCAATCAAAAATCAGTAATCGTTCTAACGGAAAAGGTTGCCCTGTTTGTGCTGGAAAAAAAGTTGTTACTTCTAATTGTTTAGCCACAACCCACCCGAAAATTGCCAAACAATGGCATCCAACTAAAAATGGGAATGACAATCCCAAGAGTTTTACAGATGGAAGCAATAAAAGTGTATGGTGGAAGTGTAATAAAGGAGATGATCACGAATGGAGGACATCAATTGTAAATAGAACTAAAAGAAAGAGTGGTTGTCCTGTATGTGGAAATGACAAAATAGTTACATCTAATTGTCTCGCCACTACAAATCCAGAATTATTAAAAGAATGGCATCCCACAAAAAACATTAACATTACCCCTTACGATGTTACAAAAAACAGTACAGTTAAAATATGGTGGAAGTGCGACAAAGGTTATGATCATATTTGGAGAACAAGCCCTGTAATGAGAAAGAAAACATCTTGCCCTGTTTGCTCAAATCAAAAGACTGTTACTTCTAATTGTTTAGCCACAACCCACCCGAAAATTGCCAAACAATGGCATCCAACTAAAAATGGGAACTTAACTCCAATAGATATTAGCGCTGGAAGTGGTAAAAAAGTTTGGTGGAAATGTGATAAAGGTGAAGATCACGAGTGGAAAACTTCTTCTGTAAAAAGATTATATGGAAGGAATTGCCCTTTTTGCACTCTTACCCCTCAATCCAAACAAGAACTTACAATTACTTTTGAGTTAATGAAACTGTTTAAAAACATTGACCCTAAAGGACTAAAGACAAAGTTAGAGGGTAGATTAAGAGCAATAGACATATTCATCCCTAAACTTAATTTATGTATTGAATTTGACGGTTCTTATTGGCATAAAGACAAACGAGATATAGACAAGATTAAATCCGAAATGCTCTTTAAAGAAGGGTTTAAGTTAATACGAGTAAGAGAAGAACCACTTAAAAAGATATACGATACGGATGTTATAAGTAAAAATCCATACAACGGCAAACAAGTCACTAACGACATACTATCAATGATTATGTCTATATTTGAATTAGATGCTAAATTGGTATCTAAAATTAAAGAGTATCAATCAAAAGAGGGCTTACAAAACGAAAAAGGACTTGACAGATACATTGATAAAATACTAACCGAAAAAGCAGAGAAGAAACAACTAAACATTGTTTAAATAATCAACATAAAGCTTTAATAAACAAAGCCTTAGCATCTAAACACCCTATTTATAGTCCACAAGTAGACCTCAACTACTTTTTTTACGCTCGCTTTTAACAGTACTACGAGATATCCCCAAAGCCTCAGAAGTCTCCTTAATTGAAAAACCTAATTCTTGAGCCTTTAAGACTTTCTCAGTTCTATTCAATCTTTTATCATTAGTAATATCCTTGAGGTTTGCCTTTGCGCTTTTATCTGAAAACAATTTATTGTGACAATGCAAATAGTAATCACATAGCCTTTGAGCCATCTTTACATACTTAACACCCACCTCTATGTCATTCTCTCCATGTAATATATGTAGCAATAAGGAGAATTTTGCTCTATAATCTTCCATCTTGGACAATACAGCAATCATTGAAGAATTAGTACTGGGTTTACTGCCATATCGCTTAAACTTGTTTGTAAGCTCCATAAAGTACTCCTCAGCCTCTTCTGTATAAACGTGAGTAGGTTTATTTATCAACCTTCCATCGCTATCATACTTCCAACTAAAATACTTAATGCCTTTGTCATCAAACAGCTTACCAACATAATCATCGTATTTGTCTACGCTTACCATTGCCTCTCTCCTAGCCTTTCTAGATGGTGTTCTTAATACAATTTTAGGCTCTGGAAATGCAAATAAGAATCTAGCCATTAAACCATTCGCTTTACCATCATCATAGTTCTTATACAAAACTTCAGGTTGTATACCTCCAGATATGCTAAACCCAGCTTTTACAACAAATCTATCTTTTATATTTTCTGAGGCTCTCTCTTGCTTCAAGTCCTCGTTACTCCAAGCAGATAACAAAACTGATGAAGTATCTTCTTTTTTACCTTGCTCAAATATTGTAGCCAACTCGTCAACGCTTTGATGTATACCCCTATGTATAGATTGTAATTTAATAAGCCTCATTTCTGGAGTTACATCATTAATCATATATGATTTATTTAAAGGCTTAGGCAAATCAGATTTATAGTCATGTTTCTTAATTGCATTCTTATAAGTTTCAACTTCAACATTATCCCTAGACTTGAAAGGTTTTGATGCGTAGTTACTCGCAGGTGTCTTACCATCTCCTGATTTACCTACATTAGCACTATACATATTCATTTGGACAGTTCTCCCATATTCAATCTCAAGCCTTTTAGAATTACCTAACAAGCCTGCAACCTCAGTTAAGAACGTGGTTGCCATAAAATCAATATTCATGCCCTGAGCCTTATTAAGTGACTCAAAGTATTTACGAGGTATTTGTGGTAAAACATCAATAGGAAAAGGATTGGTTGTTCTCTCAGCTTCAACAATTGTTGGCTTAGTGCCATAACCTTGTGAAGAGATACTTTTGATTGCACTTTTTCGGTCTCCATCATGATAGAGTATTCGATAGACATCAAAAACATTGTAAGATGTCTCTACTTCAAATTCTGTTGAACTGGAGAACACATACAGTTTTCCATTTCGAAAAACATTACCGCTTGTGTCTGAAGTTGGGTTACCTGGTCTTAACACCCTAGTTCTTCCTTCAGCATCTTCATTAAGTATTTGCCAATTCTTACGAGCTAATAAATCTAACGTACTTACCCTAGCCTTAAAATCATCAATAGGGAGAATTTCTCCCTGAATTACTTTTCTCTTATCTTGCTTATGCTTAAACTCTTTTACAGGAGCATCTACAACCTCATTAAAGTTCCTACAGGCTTCTATTAAGGCGTTTCTATCATTTTTTAGTATATACCTTAGCTTTGTGTAATCTCTAGCCACAAAGTCATCATACATAACCACATAACCTCCTTTACCTCTAGTCTCTATTAATGCTTTGTTGTCCTTATTTTTAGCTAGTTTAAGATTACCTTCAATATTCTTTGCCCTGTAGATTATATGGTAACCCATATTCTTAGTTTTAACAATCATAACCTTATCATCAAACTTATATATAGACTGTCTGAGTTGGGCTAATATTTGCTTCCATTTTACATCTATGCTAACAAGCTCTTCATGTGTTGGACTTTTAACATCGTTGCAAAGAATTTTTAGGTCAACATCTATAACTTCAATATCACTAAAGCCACAAACCAATCCATATGCTTCCGATTTTCCTAAACTAGTTACAGGTTCAGTTTGATACTGCTTCCAGCTTCTTTTAGCTTGCTTATTGTTGTTTAAATTAATGACATTAAAGTCTCCCTGAGACACAATATCCTTTGCCTGATGATAGCCTAGCATTTTAGAGATTATTTAAAATTATAGTTAGATTTAGGTACTAACAATTTTACCTTCCTATTTAAGATAATGTTTTAGAGTTTTATTTTGAATTTGTTTTGTTCAACTTTATCAACAATTGGACGTTTTACGGACTATATACTGAATATTAACCACCTATCTTATTGATTTACAACAAACAAACACAAATAACAAAACAACAATGTCTTGTTTATGTCTATAAATAAGGCTAATTTGAGGGTTGCACCGAAAAAAGTAAATTTAAAATCCAATATTGCTCCCCTCAAATTTTTACGCCTCTATCGTTGTAAAATTTATCGTTGGTATTACTGCTTGCTTGACCTCAATGGCACTTTCAACTGAACGTAATTTTGGTATTACATAACTCGCTAGCTCTAGCATGATTTTTAGCCTGTCTTTTGGCTCCAGATTGTCTAGGTCGCTCTGTAATCTGCTGAGGTTATTATTGAGTAATAAAGTAAAAGCCTCTTTTGTTTGCTTATTGCTTTTGCCTACGCTCCCAACTTTGCGACCGCCTAGTGAATTCCCTTTTTGAAAAGCCATTTTTACTTATTTTTTGGTTTTGGTATATTAGTCTTTACGTCTGTATTATAGGACGTCTTATTCTTCTCTAGTTTGCTTTTAGCTAGTTTATTTAATTGGTGGTATCTCCTAGCCATTTTTCAACTTTCTTATTACATCGTTAACGTTTCGGTTTGGCTTATCTGTCATTAATTCGAGCGTTTTTGATAGCGCCAAAACCTGTTCAATTGCACTCCCTTTTGAAGCTTTATTTTTCTGTAGTGTTACTGTAGCTTTAAACTCTTTTGAGCGATTATTTACGCTCTCAATACCTAGATTTAAATACACCTGCTCTAGCGTATGCTTAACAGATTTTAAATTTTCTGTAAAGAGTATTTTTTGGCTAAGCTCGGCATCGGTCATTTTTACGTTTGGATTTGAAACCATACCATTACGCACCGATATTGCTTTGCCGTCTGTTAAAATGTAATCGGCATCTGCAGGCTTAACCTTTTTGCCTTTATAGTCTAGTA
>Ga0206127_1004161_pt1 | contig 12903 bp, 9 predicted proteins | sample Helgoland_Spring_6_FD_148646 | JGI IMG/M metagenome (GOLD analysis project Ga0206127, IMG submission 148646) | Pelagic subsurface seawater microbial communities from Kabeltonne, Helgoland, North Sea - Helgoland_Spring_Bloom_20160419_1 | ecosystem: Environmental > Aquatic > Marine > Epipelagic ...
AATCACATTGTTGATGATACTTTTGTGGCTCAGCGTGGCGCCTTTGGGCCGCCCAGTGGTGCCGGAAGTAAACTGGATGTTTATCGCATCATCTGGATCAAGGCTGCTGCATATCCCATCAAGCCGCGCCTTGGGCCCCGTGCTGCCGCGCGTCATTACAGCGTCAAAAGACATCGCGCCAGGCATGGGGTCTGGACCCAGTTGCACCACGCGGCGCAGTTTTGGCAGAACGGCGCTGCGCAAGTTGCCCGGAGAAGCCTCTGCCAGTTCAGGACAAAGGGAGTTCAGCTTTTTGAGATAGTCGGAATCGCGGAAGTTCGGCGCTGAGATCAGTGTGCTTACCCCGGCATGGCGCAAGGCATATTCCAGTTCTGCTGTTTGATAGGCGGGGTTGATATTGACGAGAATGGCGCCGATCCGCGCCGTGGCAAATTGTGCCAGCACCCATTCGGGCCGGTTTGGCGACCAGATGCCAACGCGGTCGCCTTTGTAGACGCCAATTGCCAGCAAGCCTGCGGCCAGCCGATCAACGCGGCGCAGCAGATCATGATAGCTCCACCGTTCGCCGGTTTGGGAGAACACCGCAGCAGTCCGTTCACCGTGACGGCGACGAACTTCGGCCATGAAATCGGGGATCGTCGCGTGGATCAAAGGGCGCGTGGCGTCTCCCCTGACATGTGAAAAGCCATTGATCGGTTGTGTCATAGGGCCTCTTACATTGTGCGCCAGTCGCCCGCCTGTTCAAACGCAGACGCCGCACGGTAGATCGTGCTTTCCTCATAGCGCCGCCCGATGACTTGCAACCCCACAGGCAAGCCATCAGACATCCCGCACGGCACTGACATCGCCGGATGACCGGTCACGTCAAAAGGCGCTGTGTTTGAGATGTTCTCAAACGCGCGCTGGCACCACAGTTCAAGCGTGGCATCCGCCTCCGGGATTGGTGGTGCTTTCATCGGCGTGGTAGGGGTGATCAGTAGATCATAAGAAGCAAAGACTTTGTTGAACTCTTCACGCAATTGCCGCGACAGGTTCTGCGCCTTGGCGTAATAACGCCCGCGCGTGTGTTTCAGATGATATTGGCCGACCAGCATTGAGATCTTGAGCGTATCGCTCAGCTCATCAGCCCGCGTGCGCCAGTTGGAGTGATGTTCGAGCAGTGAGGTCGTATAGAGCCCCTCCCACCCTGTGCCAAAGCCATTGCCCAGCATCATCTGTTGAGTGAGTCCCTCAAGCGCGATAGGGGTCCAGATCGACAGCCCGTGCTGATGCCAAGGTATGGATATTTCATCCACGGATGCGCCAAGACCGCGTAGGGTTTCAGCAGCGGCACGGACCTTGTCGTTGACATCTGCCTCAGCCCCTTCCTGTTCATAGCCTTCTTTGATGACGCCAATTCGCAACCCGGAAACACCCCGCCCAACGGCCGCCGTATAGCGATCTGTCTGCACATCGTACTGGCGCGGGTCCAGACCGTCTGCACCGGCAATCACCTCCAGCATGAGGGCGTTGTCCATAACGTTCTGTGTCATCGGGCCAGTGTGATCAATCGTGGCCTCAATCGGCATGATGCCGGAGTATGGCACCAACCCATGGGTTGGCTTCATCCCGTAACAACCACAATACGAAGCCGGCATACGGATCGATCCGCCCTGATCGCCCCCGATTGCCATATCGACCTCACCTGCGCCGACCAAAGCACCTGATCCAGACGAAGATCCGCCCGCAGAATATCCCTGCTTGTGCGGATTGTGCACCGGACCCGTCGCGTTGGTGTGTGAACCACCAGAAAGGCAAAAGTATTCGCAATGCGCCTTGCCCGCGATGGTGGCCCCCGCATCCAGAAGCCTTGTTGCGACCGTGGCATCCAGATCGGGCGTATAGCCCTTGAGCGTGGCGGCCCCGTTCATCATCGGCACACCTGCAAGGCAGACGTTGTCCTTCAGTGCCACTGTCTTGCCCAGCAACTGCCCGCGCGGCGCGCCCTTGATCTCGGTCTTGACGTACCAGGCGTTCATCGGGTTTTCCTCCGCCGTAGGGCGGTGACCAGAGGTGCGCGGATAAAGCACAGGTGGCAGGAAATCTGGCAGGCTGTCGACCACATCATAGGCATCAAGCGTGCCTTGCATCACGTCCAGAAACTCCTGCACGCGGGCATCGGACATGTTCATGCCAAGCTCCGTGACCACGTCTTTCATTTGATTGAGGGTGGGACGTTGGACAGTCATGTAGGACATCCTTTCCGATAGAGAAACGGGGGGCATTGGGACGGTTGCTTTATCGAGTGGCGCGGGCGGGGCGTGCCCCTTTGACTCAGCAACGGGTGCTGTGGGCGGTTTCGCCATACCGCCTGAACCACCAAAACCAGTGAATTCTTCGATCAAAGCCGGGTCAGACGCCTCGGACCCTGAAATCTCACCAGTGATGGACCCTTTTTGGATCAGCAACACGCGGTCTGACAGGGCGGTGATGAAATCGAGGCTCTGCTCCACCAGAATAATCGTGATCCCGGTGCGCTTGTTGAGGGTTTGCAGCAGCTCAATGATCTCATCAATGATTGAGGGCTGGATGCCTTCGGTGGGTTCATCAAGCAAGATCAGATCAGGCTCAGAAATCAGGCACCGGGCCAAGGCGAGCAGTTGTTGCTCGCCCCCGGAAAGCGCACCACCGTCGCGATCAAGCAAGCGTTCAAGACGCGGAAAATCGCTGAGAACACGTTCAACCGCTCTCATCTCATCTATGTCATGAGCCGCAACCCCCATGCGCAGGTTATCAAGCACCGTCAAGTTTGGAAAAATCCCACGCCCCTGCGGGACATAGCCAATGCCGTAGCGCGCACGCGCAGCAGGGTTCAGGCTGGTGAGATCTTCACCATCGAAATTCACCTGCCCGCCGGTCGCAGGCACGATCCCCATGAGCGTTTTCAACAGCGTGGTCTTGCCCATGCCGTTGTGGCCCAGCACACCCAAAATTTCGCCCTCTTGCACTTCAAAGTTGATGCCGTGCAGCACCGGCACACGGCCATAGCCTGCCATCAACCCTTTGACCGTCAGCAGGGCACTCATGCGCGGTGCCCCAGATAAACTTCGCGCGCGCGCTTGTCTTTTGAGATCACTTCCATCGTGTCTTCCATCAAAATCTGACCTTCGTGAAACACGGTGACCTGTTGCGAGATCATGCGGATAAACTGCATGTCATGTTCCACAACGATCAAAGCGGCTTGGGTGTTTATCTCTTTGATCAGCTCGGCGGTGCGCGCAGTTTCCTCATGAGTCATGCCTGCGGCGGGTTCATCCAACAGCACCAGCCATGGTTCTGCGGCAACCACCATGCCCAGCTCAACCCATTGCCGTTGACCATGCGCCAGGCGCCCGACGATGTCGCGGCGGGTATCGCCAAGTTGCAGACGCTCAATCGTCTCTGATGTCACCGAACGCGCCCGTTTGGCTTTGTGCCAGCGTCGGGCAGAAAGCCAGATGTTCTCGTCAACGCTGAGTTCATCAAAGACATTTGGGACCTGCGTTTTGATACCCACACCCATGCCCGCAATGTCATGGGTTTCGGCATAGGTCGTGTCCTGTCCGCGAATGATCACCTCTCCGTGGGTCGGAGAAAGCTGGCCCGTCAGGCACTTAAAGAACGTCGATTTGCCCGCGCCATTGGGACCGATCAGGCAGCGCAGCTCATTGTCATAGAGGGTGAAATCCACCTGCTCCACAGCGCGCACACCACCAAAGTGCATCGACAGATTGCGAGTCTCGACAATCACCTCACGTCTGTCACGCTTGCCACTCATAAGGCGCGCCCCTGTCGGCGGCGGCGGCGCGTGACGCGTTGAGGTTTACGGCGTTTGGTGAACCAACCAGAGAGTGTTGGTGCCACGCCTTTGGGCACCAGCAGGACAAAGAAGATCAAAATCAGACCAAGCACTAGATTGTTGTTAAACAGCGATTGCCCGCCCAATGCCGAGGTCAGATAAAACAACCCAAAAGTTGCAGCAACCGGCCCAATCAATGTGCCGCGCCCACCAACGATCACCCAGATGATCGTCAGGGCCGCGTTATAAAGATTGAACACATCCGGCGTGATCCGCCCCACACCGTTGCAAAACAACACGCCACCAACAGCGGCAACCCCCGCAGAGATCGTGAAGATCCCCAGCTTATAAAGCCGCGTGTCATAGCCCAAAAGCTCTGCGCGCAATTCGTTCTCGCGGATGCCCACGCAGACCCGGCCAAAATGTGTGGTGACCAGCCAGCCGCAAAAGACGTAGCACAGGATCAGTGCAGCCATGGCGACGTAAAAGACCTGTTCAGGGAAAAGGAACGATGAACTATCCCACGGCAAATTCAATGGCGGTGAGGTGACGCCGTTAAATCCACCCATCAGCGCGTTGCCAATCTTGTACTCAGGTCCTGAGGTGCGGCGGATCAAGGAAAAGAAAATCAGAGTGACCGTCAGCGTTATAACGCCCAGATAGACATCAGACACCCGGCCATAGAACATAAAATAACCCAGCAAGGTCGCAAAAGCAGAGGCCGCCAAGATCGCGACTAAGATCGCCCAAGTGGAGCCTCCAAAGTTGATCGCGGCAATGGTGTAGGCATACGCCCCCAGCCCAAAGAACGCGACCTGGCCGAAACACAGGATGCCCCCATAGCCCCAGACCAGCGCAAGGCTCAGCGCCAGAACCGCCAAAGCAATAGCCGTGGTCAGATTGATGATGGTGAAAAGTTGCAGCACGTAAGGTGCTACAAACATGAACACCACACCGATCATGGCAAAGATGAACACGCCCCGCATTTGGCGCAATGAGCCGCCTCCGTTCATAGAGATTTACGGAAGAACCGCCCCGTGATCCCGCGCGGCATCAGGCGCAGCAGGAGGATGGCCGCGACCAGCAGGGCAACCTCTCCGATGGTGGGGCCGGTGATGAAGGCAAAAATGCCGTTGATTCCACCCAGCAGAATGGACCCGGCTGCCGTGCCGGCAAGGATCGATGCGCCACCAGAGATGACCGTGATAAAGGCCTTGGCAATGTATGTGGCACCAATCGTGGGCAGCACACCTGTGACCGGGGCCAGCAGCCCTCCGGCAAGGCCTGACACCGCAGCGCCCAAGCCAAAGGTGATCATGTAAACCCGCGTGTTGGAGACGCCTAAGGCTGCCGACATCTCAGGGTTCTGCATCGTGCCGCGCGCCACCAGCCCGAGCTTGGTCAGCTTCAGCGTGGCCCAGACCGCGATGAATAAGACAACCGTGACACCGATCAGGAACAGCTCATACCCGGAAGCGGAGTAATCCCCGATCCGGATGATACCCAAGGGAGGAGAGATCGTGGTCGCGGTAGAGGCACCAAAGATTGACGTCACCAACCCGATTAGCAGCAGCGACAACCCCCATGTGGCAAGCAGTGTGTCAACCATGCGGCCATAAAGCCAGCGGATGATCATCCGTTCGACTATCACGCCAATGATCCCCACCACAAAGGGCGCTAGGATCAGCATCGCGAACCACATGTTCACCCCATTGTTCGTCGCCACCACAACCGTGTAGCCGCCCAGCATCAGGAACTCGCCATGGGCGAGATTGATGACCCGCATCATGCCAAAAATGATCGCCAGCCCAAGGCTGATCAGCGCAAGATTTGCGATGCCGTAAACCAGCTGAAAAAGGACTGCGACAACTAGGTCCAAGGTGAACTCCCGTGAGGTATTTTAAGGGGAAGGGAAATTGGCCCGACGCACGCCGGGCCAAAAGGATCTACTTGATGCCGGCGGCCTCTAACCCGTTTTCAAACAGGAAAGTCGACTGGTTCGGGTTTGCATTCAGATCACACACCAGTTGCGTGTCTGCCGGGGGCTGGTTGTCAAAGGACTCGACGATATTCCATTTCTGATCCGCCAGTTCGCTGATGTAGACATTCATCGAACAGTGGTTCGTCTGGGCATCAATATTCACGGTGCCGGACGGGCCATTGTAACTGAGGCCAGAGCGCAGCGCTTCGATCACCGGCTCGCGGTCTGTAGTTCCTGCGGCCTTTACCGCTTCAGCCCAAAGCATGGCCCCCTCATAAGAGCGGATTGCCAACTCGTTCATCACCGGACGGTCAGGCCCAAGCTTTGCCTCAAGGCGCTCAAGGAAGGCTTTGTTCTCGGCGTTGTCGATGCCCTCAAAGTAGCCGTATGAGGCGATGATGCCGTTGCCTTCTTCTGCGGAAATCAGCTTTTGCTCATTTCCGACGCCAAAAGTGGTGGAGGCAACGGGGATTTCCTTAAGCATGCCTGCCGCAGCATACTGGCGGTAGAACGACACATGCGCCCCACCCACAAGTGCAGAGATGACCATGTCAGGCTTGGCCGTCTGGATCTTGTTGATGGTCGGGCCAAAGTTGGTGACATCCAGCGGAAAGAATTCCACGTCCAGCGTTTCACCACCATTTTCAGCCACGAATTTTTGCATCCACTGCGCCGTGATCTGACCATAGTTGTAATCCGCCGCAACGATGTAGACCTTCTTGCCCCATTTGTTCATCGCATGGGGCACAACCTTGGCGACGGTCTGCGCGGGCGTTGAGCCGGTGCAGAAGTTGTTGTAGTCGCAGACCCCACCCTCGTACTGGGTGTTGTAGAAATAGAGCGTTTTAAAACGTGCCAGCGTGGGCCGGATCGCCTCGCGCGAGGCGGAGGTGATACCGGCGTGAACCGTATCAGCGCGATCACCTGCAGCCGCTTGGGTCGCATATTGGGTGTAGAACTGGATGGTCGATTGCGCGTCATACATCTTGAGCTCAACCTCGCGGCCCAGCAGACCGCCCGCAGCATTGATGTCTTCAATCGCCAGCTTTGTGGTTTCCGCCATGGGCGCGCCGTAGATATCTAGGCCACCCGAGAGGTCCAAGATCGAGGCGAACTTGATATTGTCTGATTGCGCGCGCGCGATTGTCGCCGGAGCGGACAGAGCAAAAGCAGAAGTGCCCACCACAAATTGTCTACGTGAAATCGTCATATGTCTATCTCCCATCGGTGTGTGACCAGCGCTTCTTGGCGTCAGTCTTTTTTGTCGGACGGCGTGTCATCCGACGATTTATCCGGCGCATCGCCGTTTGAGTTGCCTTCAAGTGATTTCGTGAGGCCATTGACGCCATCGCCAATGTTCATGCCGACCTCTTCGCCCAGTTTTTGGACGGCGGGCAGTTGCAAGGCCATGCCCAGCACGGAATCGACAACCTGGTTCACGGTTGATTTGTCTCCACCTTCGCCGCCGCTTCCGCCAGTCCCACCGAACCCAGTGATCTGGTTAATGCGGATGCCTTCAATCTTCTCGGCTGGCTTCATCATACGCTCAACCACCTGCGGCAAGGTGCGCAGACGCGCCTCGTCCAGCTTCATAGAGATCAGCTCAGAGCTTTGCGCGTTCTCAGCAGAGATGATCGCGGCGCGCCCTTCTGCTTCGGACATCAGGCGATCTTTTTCGGCCTTAGCGTAATCCAGCGTCGCTTTTGCCTTGGCCACGGCCATAGCGGTGATGGTTTCGGCTTCGGATTTCACTCGCGTGTCGTCGACCTCGGATTGCTCTGCGGCACGGATCAGGGCGAGTGATTTATCGCGCTGAGCCATGGCAGTTTCGCGCACGGTGCGTACACGTTCTTCGGCCTCAACCTCACCAGCTTTGGCCGCGATAGCGGCGGCTTCTGCCTTGGCTTCTTCGCCCTTTTTCTTTGCCAGCGCGACAGCGTTGTCAGACTTTTTTACCGCAGAATTCAATTCGGATTCAAGCGTTTGGCGGCGCAGTTCGGTGTCACGCGCAATTTCAGAGGCGCGCACTTCTTGCTCGCGCTCAATGCGCGCCGCTTCACGGCGCTTTTCGGAGACCGCTTGTTCCTCGGCAGTTTCCGCTGCTGAACGGGACCGCGCGATTTCGATCTCGCGCTGTTGCGTTATCATCGCTTCTTCTTCTTCACGGGTAATGGTGAGCTTCTGCTTGGTCGCGTCCAGCTGGCTTTGACGCACGGACACTTCGGAGTCCGCCTCGATCACCGCGCGTTCCTTTTTGTTCACGGCAATGATCTCGGCCAAGCGCCGCATCCCCAACGCGTTGAACGCGTTGTTTTCGTCCAAAGCATGAAACGGTGTCTGGTCAATTTTTGTCAGTGACATAGATTCCAACATCAGACCGTTCTGAGCCAGATTGCTCCCCAGCATATCTGTGACCTCAGCCACGTAAGCCGCGCGATTATCTTGCAACTCATCCATCGTGTAGCGCGCCGCAACGGACAGCATTGCGTCAACCAGCTTACCTTCAAGGATTTCTTCAAGGTCTGCGGCCCGAAACGACTTGCCCGCGAGCGCTTGCGCGGCAGTGGCAACCCCGTCAGCATCGGCCTGTACCCGAACGTAGAATTCTGCGCCCATGTCAACACGCAAGCGATCTCTGGTAATGATCGATTTCGGCCCTGTGCGTTCAATCTCCAGCTTAGAGGTGCGCATGTTAACCTCAGCCACCTTGTGCAGAAATGGCAAAGCCAGACACCCGCCGTCCAGCACAACTTTCTGGCCACCCTGACCAGTCCGCACAACGCTGATTTCTCGTGTGGCTTTGCGGTAATAGTGGCTCATGAACCAAATGATGAGTATGACTGCGACAACCAGCAACACGATCGTGATGAACCACGCCATAGACAAGCTTTCCCACTGATTTATGGACCGCCACATCCCCCTCCCAACAACTGCCGGCGCGCTGTTTGCTAAGTCGTTGGTTTAATTTCAAGTCTACGGACGAGCAAAAAGTTCTGTCAAGAGATTCCTTTTAGGTTTAAAGTTCCTCCGCCCCAATGCCTATTTAACACGCTGTTCTTAATGTGATTTTCTAAAATGCCAGCGCTTAGAGAGTCCGCCAAGTAGAAGTCGAGGAACACTCAAGGGTTGCGCGACCGGCATTCTATCTTCTGCATGCGCTCAAAAAAGTGATCCGCGGTCATCTGCGCGACGAACCCCGGCGCGGATCATTGCGCGATCTTCCAACCACGTCCCAATGCCACTTGCAGGTTGGCCCACTCGATCGTTGCGCTTTGCACTTCTCCAGCCAGTGCCAAACGACGGGCGGAGGTCGTTCGCTCAGCGTCAAGCAACTCGATCAGCGAGGAACGCCCTGCCTCAAAGTTTGCTTTGTTGAGCGTTAGCGCTGTTTCGCTTGAGCCATGGAAACATGCGTGGTTTGGCATGCGGTTATGCAGCTGTTTGCCTGCTGAGGCCTACGGGTTCGCTAATAGCGCAACAGGGGCCGGGTGTGTGTTTAGTTTGGACGTGTAGAACATTCAGGAACGTCGTCTTTACTCACGCGTGAATTTTAGGCTGAACTGAGCCATTGTTCTTGCTACTCGGCGTCAATTGCTGGAAGCCTAGATTTAGGCACCATTAGCAATCCAATGCGATTTTTCATTGTCTGACAGCACCCTTAAGAGCAATGAAAGACTGGAAGTTGAGTTTAACCAAGATAAGCGCTTGTCAAAACAGGAAAGCTTGAAAAACCGAACCTTCCTTGTTGTTCTGCCACCTCAAGTTGCGCCTTCCAATCCGAAACTTCTTCTTCAGATATGCCTTGGGTTAATGCAAAATTTGCCATTACCGCTTCAGTATATCTCGCAGGTGAGTTTCCATCTCTTCTCGTTATAATAAAAGCTAGGGATTTATCTTTTATGTTTTTAAATCCTCTGCGCTCAAGCTTTCCAGGAAGTTCCATTGGGAGCATTTGATGGCTACAGTGAGCTTTGAATGCATCATGGATTTTTTCATTCAGCTTTTCATTGGCGCCGTAAAATTTAAAATGGTCCCACAAAATCGAAACGTTTACGAATGCACCACCAGGCTTCAAGATACGAGTAATTTCGTCTAAAGCTGGGTCAACATCAGGTATATATTCTAAAGCCTGCGTTGAAGTTGCTGAGTGGCACCAACTACTCTGTATTTGACTATCATCTGCACTTCGTTCGATTAACTTAATTATTTCAAATTCTGAGCAACGCTGATTTGCTTGTTCTAACTGGGCTTTACTCGGATCTAATCCATAAATAGTACCTGAGCGTCCTACGGCCTTAGCAAGATGTGGCAGTAAATGGCCGGCACCACAACCAACGTCTATAATAGAATCGCCGGCTCGGATTTGCAGTTCATTTAGTATTTCATTTCGTCGGGTAGTTCCTGCAATGCTCTCTGCCATGAGGCGTTGAAGTTTACCCAAGTCACTATCAAAATCTACGGCCATAAAAGCTCCGGTTCCAAAACTATAATCTTTTGAACTCAGAAATCTGGGGCGCCATTCCGCTACACTTGACTTTGAAAATTGGTGCTTAGGAGCTGTGGTTTGGTGCCTACTCTGGTGACTGAACTCTTCTAGGTATCACCTTATTCTTTAATCTCATGGGGTCAATTATCAAAACGGTGCTGTCATGTGTGGATGGCTGCATTTCAGATCTGACAAACTGGGGATAGCAAGGGTAAAGGTCAGAAAATCTAACTCGCAACTAACCAGAGTAACCAAGTAACCTGACGCAAAAACACTGTCGGGTACTCCGTGTACTTGGGTACTTCGGGTACTTACTGCCAAGCCTTTTCCATAGCCTGTCTCAGTACATCCAGAGTATAACCAGAGCCATAACGCGAAGCGACAGACCCGTCAGAGTGTCCAAGCAAAGCCTTGCCAAGTTCTTCTGGGCAACCAGAGTTACGCAACGCATCCTTCATAGAGTGGCGCAAGCTGTGGATGGATTTCTTGGGGTCTTTGACGACCTTCCGCAGACGCTTCATCAACATCTGAGATGCACTGTCAGCACCACGAGGGCGAGCATAACGAGTGAAGATAGCCTCGTCAGCTTCCTTGCCCTGACGCAACACCTGAAGTGCCTCCAAAGCCCTGTCAGACAAAGGGATTGTACGCTCCGAAGAAGTCGTTTTGAGGCTTCCACGAAGAGAGTTAGGACGGATAGTCACAGACTTGTTCTGGAGATCAACATCCTCAACAGCCAGATAGACGATCTCGCTTAGACGAGCGCCAGTGTCCCGCAAGGTAGTCCACAGGGCAGCGACATCATCTGGAGCTTCAAAGACCTTGTTAAGCTCGTAAATGTCTTCCTTAGACAGTGGTAGGCGGTCATCCTTGGTGGCACCAGCATCCTTGATAATGACACCTTGAAACGGGTTGCGCATGTTGAGGTCGTCTTCCTTGATACAGAAGTTCACCGCTGTCGCAGTATGCCCGAGCAGACGCTTAACAGAGCTAGGCTTCATCTTGGACAACAACAGATCACGACTTGACGTCCGTCCTGCTTGAGTACGGGTGGCTTTCACGTGGAGGAACTTCGTATGCTTCACCTTTTTCCCAAAGCAAGGGGGCAGCAGTACATGTGTATGATCAACGCGCCGTCAGCTTCACAAGCAGCGACGATGGGCGCGTTGGGAAGCGTACAGCGAGAGGATGGGTCACTTACGACGCGTGGGACGTGTTCGTCGCCTGCGAGCATGCTGGCAACGAGAGAGCGGCTCTAACGGATTACTGTGAAAGGTCGGGGTATAATCAATTGCGGTTGCGTGCACTTTTGAGCCGGTGGGGAGCAGAGTAATGGAGATCAAGAAATTGACACAGTCAGAACCCATCGAATTTGGCGACGGCCGCACAGCGCAAAGGCTCGACCAACTTAAGCTAGAAACAAATGATCACAGAATCGTGCAGTCGCTCAGCAACATAGTCACAATTCTGGACGGACTTTCCGAATGGAGTGGCGTCTTTGCTTTTAATGAACTGACTGAGCAGTACATAGTGACACGCTCTCTGCCGGGCAGCCGAGGCAATCCAAAACTGCATCGACCTAGACCACTGAGGGATGAGGATGTAGGCCACGTGAGGGTTTAGCTAAACCGTCGGCTCAAATGGGCAAAAGTAATAAAAAGCGATGTCTTTGACGCAATTGCTTTAGCTGCGCGAGAGCACAAGATCTCACCCGTTCATCACTACCTGCAGGGATTACAAAAACAGTCGGTACAAGACGCCCGTAAGTATCTCGACAGTGTTGTTGAGACACACTTCGGTATATACAAATGGAACGAGCATCCCGACACGTTGCGTTACTCAGAATTAGTGTTCCAAAAGTGGCTGATCTCTGCCGTCGCGCGTGCGCTCGATCCAGGCTGTAAAGCCGATCACGTTTTGATACTGGAAGGTCCCCAAGGCGTAGGAAAATCTACCGCAGTTCGTACACTTTGTGGCGATGAATATTTTGGTGATACTGTTCCAAGGCTCGATACCAAAGATGCATCAGATTACGTCCGAGGCAAATGGATCATCGAACTGGCAGAGCTATCCTCAGTATCCAAGTCCGCTGTAGAGCAGGTAAAAGCGTACATAACGCGCACGGAGGAGGAAATCACGAATGAGGTGGCCAATGCGCGAATGGCTGCTTTTGCGCGAATGGCTGCTTTGTGTTCATCGTCAGACGAACACGATTTACAGACACGTCTAAAAGAAAAAGGCCAGACCCGAAGGCCCAGCCAAAAAGTTTAGATGTCCAACAGGGAATTCAGAAGCATCGTATAAACTACGGCGTTACTTTGCCGTTGGATCAAATTGAGGTTTCAGAGCGAAATCTTTGTCTTGGATTCAGAGGTGGAAACCTGATCAGGTCGAAATCTTTGGTGATAATCTGTAGGGGCCCCGTGGCCTACCAACGAGCCTTCATCCTCTGCACCGTAGTGGCCTGCCATGTGGTTGAACGACCAGAAGGTGTTTGAACACCACGTTCAGTGAGGAACCTCGCAAGAACCTTTGCAGGGGCTGAGCCTCCCCCTTTGAAGTGGTCCGCCCCTATAGTTAGGAAAGCGGAGGACCAGAGATGGCGATTAAGAGACCCAA
>Ga0206127_1004162_pt1 | contig 12903 bp, 12 predicted proteins | sample Helgoland_Spring_6_FD_148646 | JGI IMG/M metagenome (GOLD analysis project Ga0206127, IMG submission 148646) | Pelagic subsurface seawater microbial communities from Kabeltonne, Helgoland, North Sea - Helgoland_Spring_Bloom_20160419_1 | ecosystem: Environmental > Aquatic > Marine > Epipelagic ...
AAAACCTTAAACTTAGTTGCCATTCAAGTGATCCAAACCAACGTCGGCTCTAGGATCTTTCATACGACTTCGGTGTTCCTAATTCGTGACATGGGAGTAGACAGTATTTCGGGAAACACCAAGTTGGCGAGCGGCCAAGGCAACGTTCCCGTTACAGTCGCGCAATGCCTTGCGGATTTCGATACATCTTAACTCCTTGATCATCTGCCCTACACAGCGCGTACATGCTGAGACGCCAAGCTGCCGTTGACCCAAAATCCGTGCCACACCTTCTTGCCTTATGATCCCTTCGTGGTGATGGATCGCAAGGGTACGCAGGTTTCGGTTTAGATCGGTTAGGTTGTGATCAGGGTTCATTACTTTGAGCGCGCCTATGCCGTTGCTTGAAATTGTGTGTTGAGGGGAGATTGTGGCAAGCATTGCGCAACACAGATGTCGAAAATCAGAGCGGTTTAAGAGTTTGGGTAGGTAGAGCGAAAACCCAGAAAGGCGATCGTATAAGGTGCGTAATGGGCCTATTGCGTCGTTCAAGCTGGCAGAATTCTGCGCGCTGCTGATTATGATCCATTCGCCGTCAGCAAGCAGCGGATTGCGCCGTTGAATGACACGATTGAGCAAGGTGTTCAGGCTTGGCGCGATTTCAATCGGCAGCAGATCAACCCTATCGAGATACAGCGTGCCGCCCTTGTTGAGGTCAATGGTATCTTGCTTTTTGGACGTCGCATCTGCTTTGGATTTCATCTGTGCGATAAGCTGGCCTTCGACCGCGTCTAAATTGAGTGTCTCACACTCGACAAGGACGAATGCTTGATCAGGGTGAAGTTGATCATGTATCTCCTCGGCCGTTGTGTTTTTCCCGGTTCCGGGTGCGCCAACAATCAAAACAGGCAGGCCTTGTTGGGCAGATTTTCTGCCTAACCGAAGGTTTTGGCGCAAGGCTTCATCTTCGAAAACACGCCCGGTCCCGATGTCTCCTGCTGCCTTTGGAACGCGATAGATCGGATCGGTTGGCAGCAACACCTGCGTGTTCGTGAGTTTTGTACGTGCCGAGTGGGTAAGCCTGAGGCGTGCAAAGTACCCAGACCTCAGCCAATCAGTAATTTGAACGATTTCGCCCCTACATATTTGTTCGATCAAGGGTCGGAACTGCCCCATAAAGACGTCTTGGAATTTGATCGCATTAGCAAGATTCAAACCTGTCAAAAGCTCCCCGGTGCGACGGTTTGCCCCCGTTATCTGGCCGTCTTCGTTGAACGCAATCATGCCGACATTTTGGGTCTTGAGGTATTCTTGACGGGGATGAAACTGGATGATGTGTTCACCGCGATGATCCTCTACGAACAAACGATTTTCAACGTTTTGTGCGGCAAGGTTCACCAACGCGAGGGTATGATACTGTCTGGCGGTCACTTCGGAAGAAGCATCCAGCAACCCTATTAATTGGCCGCTGCTGTCAAAAATGGGGGCAGATAGGCACGATACCGTACCTTCTTTTGCGAAGAAATGTTCGCGACCCGTGACGTTGCAAGACGCACCAGTGTGAAGTGCCAGCCCAAGGGCGTTGGTGCCGCGTATTTCCTCGCTCCAGATTGAACCGGGGAGGATGCTTTTGCCGCAAGTGGACGTGCGAAATTCTTCATCCAAAATTTGATCAAGCACGACACCCTCACTGTCTGCAAATGCCACCAAAAAATTCGATCCAGCGATTTGCGCGCTCAGTAATTCCAATTCCGGCCTGACAAGACGCATCACGCGATCTTGCTGATCGCGACGCTGATGAAGGTCGGTGTGCGAGACGACACACTCCTCGGGTTTACCCACGGGGTCGAGGCCAAGTCGCATACACCGCCGCCAACTATCAGCAATCGTTTCCGGAACGGCACCATAGGCGAACTTGCCGTTAACCTCGAGGGCGTTGCGGGCTTTATCAAATGCAGTTTTCAAGGGCGTCCTCCCAAGCGATAGCATTCACCATGACGACGAAAGGCCAATAAACAAACATAAATCCAAAGTTTGTTCATTTTTTGAACACACAAACATTAGCACTACGCAGAAACTGAACACGCGCAGGCACCCTTGTGGGCGCGGGGAGGGCTAAGCAGGACATCACAGATATTTAATCTCGGAGAGTCCCATGAAGGCCCAAGTTCTACATAAATACGATGACGATCTGACTGCACCGTCGTGGGTCGATTACATCGATGTGCCGGATCCTGTTATAACCAAAGGGTCTGACGTAATTGTTCGCATTGGTGGTGCAGGGGTGTGCCGCACTGATCTGCATGTCATCGAAGGTATCTGGCGGCCGCACATGGATCCAACCGGGAACGCTTTGTTGCCGTTGATTTTGGGTCATGAAAACGCGGGTTGGGTCGAAGACGTCGGACCCGAAGTCGAAGGCCTTAAAAAGGGTGATCCTGTAATCATCCACCCGAAGATTTCGAACGGCACATGCATTGCGTGTCGTCGTGGTCAAGACATGCACGGCGAAGGTACGTTTCCGGGTCTTGATTCTGACGGTGGCTACGCTGAAGCGCTGGTGACGTCTGAGCGCAATATCATCAAGTTGCCAAAGTCGCTGCTACCCAAAGAAGTTGCACCCTATTCCGATGCTGGACTGACCGCTTATCGCGCGGCTAAAAAGGCGACGCGCCATCTGCTTCCCGGTGAATACTGTGTTGTGATTGGTGCTGGTGGTTTAGGCCATATCGCGATTCAAGTTCTGCGCGCGATGTGTGCCGCAGAGATCATTGTTGTCGATACATCTGATACGTCGTTGGCCCTCGCGGGTGAATGCGGTGCTGATCATTTGGTAAAAGCTGATGGTGGCGAAGTCGAAGCAATCTTGTCCCTGACCAAAGGTTACGGCGCAGAAGCTGTGCTTGATTTTGTCGGTGAAAAGGGCACGACCCGTAAGGGCCTCGCTATGACGCGGGCAGCCGGCAGTTATTACGTCGTTGGGTACGGTGAAGATATTCAGGTTCCGACCGTTGATCTTGTGATCACTGAAAAGAACATCATCGGCAACCTTGTCGGCACGTGGGCGGAACTGACGGAACTGATGGAATTGGCCCATCGCGGGTTGGTCGATCTGACAACCAAAGAATACGCGCTGAGCGATGCAAATCTTGCGCTGCGCGATCTTCACGACGGGAAAATCCGCGGTCGCGCGGTTCTAATCCCCTAATTCCACCAAAACTGAATCAATTGCGCAGGCCACACAGCCGTGGCTTGTGCACGACCGGCGAGGAGCGGGTCATATCAATACCAAATGGGAGGACTAAAATGAAATATCGGTTTACAACTTCGGCCTCGGTGCTGGCAATTATCGCCTCATCTGCGGTGCCTGTCTCGGCACAAGATTACACACGTTTTGGCATCGAACAGGACCTGCCGAGTACCTGCAGCTATGCAGCGACAGACGCAAAGGATTATTCTGGGCGCACGCTGAACATCATCACCCACGCGATCCCTGTCATCGGCGAGCCAACAGCGCTTCATGCGGAACAGTTTGCAGAACTAACCGGTGCTGAAGTCAACGTTGTCCACGTCCCATTTGGTGACCTGTTCCAACGTATCATGATCCCGTTTCAAAGTGAGCAGAACGCCTATGATGTGATGTTTTATCCATCACTTTGGATTGGTGATTTCAGCCGCTTCCTTGCCCCTGTGCCAGAGGCCTATGTCAACTCAACGGGCATGATGGATGTCACCCCAAGTTTTACCGGTGTTGCGACGTGGAACGGTGAAATGATCCAGTATCCAATGGATGGTGACCGCCATTACCTGAAGTTCCGCACTGATGTGTTCGACAACGCCGATGTGCAAGCTAAATATTTTGCCGACACTGGCAACCAGTTGACCGTTCCCGCTACATGGGAGGAATACAATCAGGTAGCCGCATATTTCAACGCGTCCGATTGGGATGGTGACGGCGAACTGAACTATGGCTCTGCCGAAGTCGCCAAGCGCGATGACTTAATGTTCTCAGCCTTTATCAGCCGTGCAGCACCTTATGCAAAGCACCCAGATGTCCAAGGCGGGTTCTTCTTTGACCTTGAGACAATGGAACCGCTGATCAATACGCCGGGTTTCGTGCGCGGACTTGAACTGTTTATCGAAGCTCAGGCCAGTTTCCCTCCTGGCGGTACTAACTTTGGGTTGGGCGACGAGATCTTCTCGTTTGGCGGTGGTCAGACTTTGATGAGCTATAGCTGGGATGACGCCTATATTCAGGCCAATCAAGAAGACAGCCGGATCCGGAATATGGTCGCAGCCGCACCGTTACCGGGGGCTTCCGAAGTTTGGAATCGCACAACTGGTGCATGGGACACATTCGAGACACCTAACCGCGCACCATATATGACGTGGGGTTGGTCTTCAGCAGTATCTTCAATGTCCGAAGAGCAAGAGATGGGATTTGATTTCCTTTGCTTCTTCTCCAACGAAGCTAACGCTGAACATGACATGCAGATCGGTCGTTTTGGTGTGAACCCTTACCGCAACGCCCATTTCGATGTTGACTATTGGACTGGTCAGGGTTGGGCAGATAAAACAGCTCAGACTTACGTAACAACATTGTCTGAGATGGAAGAGAGCCAAAACCGCGTGTTTGATTTGCGTGTTCCAGGCGTCAGTCAGTTCATGTCGTCAATGGCGAATGGTGTAGCCGAGGCGATGGCCGGCCAGAAGACTGCACAAGAGGCACTTGATGATGTGGCCGAAGAGTGGTCCGAAATTACTGATCGCATCGGTAAAGATCGTTTGCGCGATGCATATTCCAACGTTGTTACACTTGAAGACAACGAAGGCTGAAGATGAGAGGTGGGCGTTTTGTAGACGCCCACCTCAAATTTCGAGGAACAAATCATGTTATCGTCTAAACACTTTTTCTTGTTGCCCGCCCTTTTGACGCTGGTCGCAATTATCCTTTTCCCACTGCTGTTCACAATCCGTGTGAGTTTTTCGAGCTGGGATGTGTTCCAGTCGGGTCTCGATTACATCGGCGTTAAGAACTACGGGCGTGTCTTTGCGGACGAACGGTTTTGGCAGAGCCTTGGACGGTTATCATTGCTGTCATTGATCTCGGTGTCTTTGCAGTACACCTTAGGGTTTGCGCTTGCGCTTGCAGTTTGGAAACAAGTTCGCGGCGGGCGGTTCTTGCGAGTTTTGTTCCTCATTCCGATGATGACCACACCGGTGGTTATGTCCGTGATCTGGCGGACAGTTTTTCACGAAAGCCTTGGCCCCGCGAACGACATTCTGGGAATGTTTGGCATTGGTGCGGTGCCTTGGCTGTCCAGTGCGACCGGGGCCTTCATTAGCGTCCTGATTGTTGAAGTCTGGCAGTGGACCCCGTTTATGTTCCTTTTGTTGTTGGCTGGTTTGGTGTCGCTTCCACGTGAGCCTTACCTTGCTGCCGCAATTGACGGCGCTGGCACTTGGCGCACATTTTGGCAGGTTACGTTTCCGCTCATGGCACCGATCACAATCGGTGCACTGATCATCCGGCTTATCGAAGCCTCGAAAATCATGGACACGGTTTACGTCTTAACCTCTGGCGGTCCGGGCACAGCAACTGAAACCTCGTCCTATTACATCTATATTCGCGGCCTGCGCGACTTTCAGATTGGGTACTCGGCGGCGTTGTCGCTGGTTTATCTGGTAATCATGATTGTCAGCCTCACCGTGATTGCAAAGCTATTGCTGCGCTTGCTGGTCGGAAAGGTCGGTTAACATGAACAAGTTCTATCACATCCTGAAAACCCTGTTCCTCTTTGGCTGGTCACTGTTTGTCGTCTTTCCATTCCTTTGGGCACTGACAACATCATTCAAGGACGCCAATGCCATCACAAGCGGTGCGACCTACATCCCTTGGGTGGATTATGAACCCTCAACACAAGGCTGGACCTCGCTTTTCACAACAGGATCGCAGGGGATTAACATCGTCGGTCCGTTCATCGATTCCGCCGCAGTGACCTTGATTGCAAGTCTTGTCAGTCTGGCACTTGGGACCTTGGCCGCTTATGGGCTGTCGCGGTTTGAATATCGGTTGGGTTTTGTTAAAAATTCCGACATCACGTTTTTCTTTATCTCCCAACGGATCATGCCGCCCATCGTTCTCGCGATCCCGTTCTTCTTGATGCTTAAAGAGTTGGGCGCACTGGATACGATCTTTGGATTGGTGCTGGTCTATGTAGCACTCTTGCTGCCCATCGCGGTCTGGGTCATGACTGATTTCTTTGCCGGTATCCCAAAAGAACTCGACGAGATGGCGATGACTGACGGATGCAGTCCGATTGGTGCGTTTTTTCGGGTTATCCTACCCAATTCAGTTCCTGGCCTCGTCGTGGCAGGCATGTTCTGCCTCATCTTCGGGTGGAACGACTTCTTCTTCGCCTTCACTCTCACATTCACCGAGACCCAGCTTTTGCCGGTCTCAATCGTGTCCCTCAATTCATCCGTTACCCCTTGGTGGTCGCTGTCAGCATTCGCATTGATTTCGGTCGCACCATTGGCCTGCGTCGCGGTCATTGTTGAACGTTACATGTCGCGCGGCACTATGTCGGGGGCCATCAGGTAGATATCATGCTTCAAGTTGACCAACTCACGACTGCTGATCCCAAAGTCTCTTTGCAGGACATTTCATTCCAGTTTGACGCGGGGAACATATATACGATTCTTGGACGAACCGGTGCGGGAAAGACCGAACTTTTGCGTGCTTTGATGGGGCTTAATCCGTTGGTTGAAGGGGACATCCAACTGGATGGCCAAAGTATCGCCAAACGGCCAGTAAAAGACCGCAGCATGTCGCTCGTGTATCAGCAGTTCATCAACTATCCGCATCTAAGCGTTTTGGACAACGTGGCGTTTCCGCTGCGTCGTCAGGGCAAAAAGAAAGCAGAGGCGCAATTACTTGCGGCCAAGATGCTGACGACAGTTGGTCTGGGTGATTTCTTACAACGCCGTCCTGCGCAGCTTTCGGGTGGGCAACAACAGCGTGTTGCGTTGGCCCGTGCCATGGTCAAAAAATCACGCATCCTGATGCTGGATGAGCCGTTGGCCAATCTGGACTACAAACTGCGAGAACAACTGCGCGAAGAATTCCCCAGATTGGTCGCCGGAAATGATGACAGTGTAATCTTGTACACGACCACCGAACCGCGCGAGGCGATGGAATTGGGCAACACGATGATCGTCATGACCGATGGACGCATCGTTGCCAGTGGCCCACCTGCTGACTTGTTTGCGCATCCCCCGACAAAAGACGCCGCAAGCGTGATCAGCGACCCACCGATTTCGTTTATCTCAGGTTTTGTTCGCAGCGGTGCGCTTTACTTTGGCGAAGGTCAGTTGGCCCCGAACAATGGCCTGCACCTGCCACCGGATGGCCCCGTCACTATCGCGCTTCGCCCCGATGCAATTGAACCTGGGGGTGCATTCAACGCGACAATCGGTCTTTCTGAATTCAGTGGGTCTGAAACCATCGTGCACCTCGATTTCGATTTCGGCCGTGCGATTATGTTGGTTGAGGGCATCGAGACCTTTGAAGCGGGGAGCCGCCTAAGTGTGTCCATCCAAGCCGAACACATCATGCTGTTCGCATCAGACGGACAAAACATCACGACAAGGACCAAATAGATGGCTGAAATCGTACTCGAAAACCTTGGGCATAGTTACCTGCCTGACCCGAAATCCGAAGCCGACTTTGCCCTCAAACCAGTCAATCTCACTTGGCAGGATGGTAAGACCTACGCGCTTTTGGGGCCATCTGGCTGTGGCAAAACGACGATGCTTAATATTATTTCTGGGATTGTCGCACCATCTCATGGACGCCTGCTTTTTGATGGGCAGGATGTCACCCAAACACCAACGGTTGAACGCAACATTGCGCAAGTGTTTCAGTTTCCTGTGATCTATTCGACCAAGACAGTGCGCCAAAATCTTGCGTTTCCGTTGGAATGCCGTGGCGTGGCACCTGAGCAAATCAAAGCCCGCGTCGCCGAGGTCGCGACGCTTTTAGATCTGGATTACGCGCTTGATATGCCAGCACGAAGGCTGAGCGCCGATCAAAAGCAACTGATCTCTCTGGGGCGCGGTCTTGTGCGCGAAGACGTCAGCGCCATTCTTCTGGATGAGCCGTTGACCGTGATTGATCCACAAATGAAGTTCATGCTGCGCCGCAAGCTGCGCGAGATTAACCGCGAGACCGGCATGACAATGATCCTCGTAACCCACGATCAAAGTGAAGCCATGAGTTTCGCGGATGAGATCGTGGTGATGAAGGATGGATTGTTGCAACAGTCTGGCACTCCTGCAGAGCTATTCTCACGGCCGCAGAACGACTTTGTCGGCTACTTCATCGGGTCGCCGCCAATGAACATGATTACCCTCGAACCCCGTGACGGAGCCCTTGGGACCGATGCGCTTGATTTGACCAAAAAATTGACGATTGGCACCGCAGGGTCTCGACATCAATTGGGCATTCGACCAGAGCATGTATCGCTCGTGGCTGCTGATGCTGAAAACATTGGTGTCGGTACGATCAAGAAAATCGAACATCTTGGCGTCGACGGCGTCGTAACTTTGCAGTTGGCGACTGGTGTTTTGATCAAAGCAAAAACACGAAATCACGTTGAGATGAGTGTTGGTCAAACCTTGGGCGTCAACGTGCGAACCGATGACGCACTCTTGTACATCGAAGGCTCACTCGCACACGCAGAGTGACCGCGACCTGCCGAGAGCGATTTGATTTTACAGGGTCGCCCCTCGCGCGGAAACGGCCATAATAACAGCGATTTAGGTCGACTCGATTGTTCAGGCTTTGAAAATCGTAACGCGGGTCAAATGCAGGAAACCAATACTGAAATCCGCGTGCTCGGTCCGTAGACGGGTTGGAAAAGTGGTGAACCAAATGCAGTTCCGAACCGGAGGAGGAGCGAGTGCCGCACACAATCAAGTGCTTACCACCGATAATTAACACGTGACTTTCAGCAGTAAATTCAGTCGCCATGGCATCGACATCAGACAAACCACGTACAACGTGGACACCCTCTAATGTGCCGCCAACCGCAGCAGGCAGATATCTGGGACTTGAACCAGTTGTAAAAACAAGTTGATCGTAGCTGAGCACATCCTCGCCGATTTCAACGGATTTTGATGTGGCATCCACTTTTGTGACATGGGAACCAGTGCGCAAATCAATATCATTCTCGGCATAGAATGCCTCGGGTTTTAGAAACAGCCGCTCCAACGCCATTTCACCCAGCAGATACTTCTTGGATAGCGGTGGGCGTTGATAGGGGGGCTGTTTCTGCACCTATCAACGTTATGTCACCGTCATAGCCAAGAGTGCGTAACTTCACGACTAAAGAACTACCCGCCTGACCGGCGCCAATTACCACAACATGAGACATGATCAGAAAAACCTCCTTTTAGTAGTGAATTATGTCTTGAACACGCGTGAATGAGGCGAGAGACACGCATTTGTTCCATTGGCCGATATTCAGAAAGAGCGCTTTGCGCCGATCAGTTCACGCTCTGCGTTGATGATGCTGCAGATAGCTTTCTTGGATGGCGATCTGATCCACAACAAACTTGGCATCGTGCCACACGCCCCAGATAAAGGATGAGCCTCTGCGCGATTGCCAAGGCAAGCCTACGAAATAAAGTCCCGGTACCTTTGAGACGCCGCGTTGATGGATCGGCCTGCCGACCTCGTCTAGCGCGTCGGCGGCGTGCAACCAGCTGTAATCAAACTTGAAACCGGTCGCCCAGATGATCGTAGTGATGCCCCGTTCGGTAAGGTTCAGTGATCTGATCGGATCTGCGACACAGGCGGGGTCATCGGGGAGATCCCAGGCTTCTGGCTCGGGCGGCAGGTCAATCCCGGTGCGTTCGATGTAATCGTCAGCTGCTTTCATCAGGGACCGATAGTTGTCATCACCCGCGTTGATGTTCGTCTTAAGATCATCGGCGATATGCAGCGTACCGTCTTCAAATCCGCTGGTCATCCCCAACAGCGTGATATCCCGCTCTGCCAGTCGCCGGAAATCAACGGTCTTGCCCCCATGTGCGCCGCTGACGGCAATGGTCACATGTTCAGTGCCAGGAGCGGGTGTGTCCATGTTCCAGATACCGAGAACACCGAGCCACCAGCAGTTGTCTCGTTCGCGGTAGCGCCGGAACGGTCGATCGTGCGGGCCGATAGAAAAATATACTTCACGCCCAGCATCGTTCAATTCGGCTGCAATTTGTGAGCCGGATGATCCCCCCCCGATGACCAGCACGGGCCCCTCGGCCAAGGCTTGCGCGTTCCGGTAGGCGGTAGAATGCATTTGGGTGACCTCTGCCGCATCCGGCACGATCGGAGGTATGGAGGGTTTTTGAAACGGGCCTGTGGCGCTGACCAAATTGAGGGCGTCAAATTCGCCATCCGACGTTTGCACGTGGAAACCAGCGCGGCCCGCGTGCGGCGTCACCGCCTCGACGATGACGCCGGTCCGCACCGGTGCGTCAATCATGCGGGCATAGTCTTCGAAATAGGTGGCAACGCTTTCCTTGTCGGCAAAGGCGTCGTCATCACATGAAAAGGCCATGCCGGGAAAACGGTCATGCCACGCTGGGCCGTTGGCGACCAAGGAGTCCCACCGCTCGGATCGCCACCGCTCTGCAATGCGACCACGCTCAAGGACGATATGTTCAATACCGTGTTGTCGCAGATGTTCACTAGTGGCAACGCCGCCTTGGCCTGCGCCGATAACAAGAGTGTTGATCTTTTCCATAGCAACGCCTTTTCTGTTCCAACCTAACGGCTAACGCAGGGCGTGCGGCGATACCAACCAATCATTTACGAAGCAGTGGTTTTGATTTGCCTAAGACAACTAAGCTTTTGACTAAGCAACGGTAAGTTAACGGTACACTTTCTTTTGTGCGAATGTGGCGGCACGCTGTACTCAAACACGACTGTTGACTCGTCCGAGGAGAGACGCCCATGCCCAAAGATCATATTGATCCGATCACCGCTTTGCGTGACAACACGGCGGTTCCGTTTGAGCGCGCGCGGGCCATGCCCACCGAGGTTTATACATCGCCCGATTTTGTCGCGGCAGAACTGGAGCATATCTTTAGCAAAGACTGGTACTGCGTGGGGCGTGCGGACGCGCTTTCGGCGGCTGGTGACTATGTGTCTGCTGAGCTGGCTGGCCAGCCGATCGTCGTGCTGCGCGACCGCGAAGGGACCTTGCGTGCCATGAGCAATGTCTGCCTGCACCGGATGTCGACCCTGCTGCACGGACGCGGTAACGCCAAGACCATCGTATGCCCTTATCACGCATGGACGTACAATCTGGATGGCAAGCTGCGCGGCGCGCCAGCGATGACGCAGAACGAAGAGTTTTGCAAAGACCACTACAAGTTGCCACAGGTGCGGTGCGAAGAATGGCTCGGCTGGGTTTTTGTTTGCCTTGATATCGACGCGGCACCGGTTGCCGATCAACTGTCGGAGGTCGCAGAGATGGTCTCGGGTTATGATATGGCCAATTATTCCGAGTCGTTTTACGAGGAACACGTCTGGGACACTAACTGGAAGGTGTTGGCTGAGAATTTCATGGAAAGCTACCACCTGCCTGTCTGCCATGCGGGCACGATTGGCGGGTTGTCCAAGCTGGAAGACATGATTTGCCCACCGGGGCGTCCGGCCTTTAACTACCATACGATCCTCAAGGATGAATCCCTGCGTATCGCCATGGCGCATCCGACCAAGAATGATCGGCTAAGTGGGGATGAACGGCGCACAACCTATCTGCTAGCGCTCTATCCAAGCCTGATGATCACGCTCACGCCGGGCTATTTCTGGTACATATCATTGCACCCAAAGGGCCCCGGGCAGGTGCACATCAGGTTTGGTGGTGGCATGTCCAATGATTTCGCTGATGATCCTGACACGGACGAAAATTTCGCCCAACTCAAGACCTTGTTGGACGAAGTGAATGTCGAGGATCGCGGCTGCACGGAAAAGGTGTTTCGTGGCCTGTGCTCAGATGCGGCAACCCCCGGCCACCTCAGCCATCTGGAGCGTCCGAACTATGATTTCGCGCAATACCTGATGGCAAAAATCGACACGGGACAAGGAACCTGACATGGCACACACACGCATTCGCCCCTTTAACACGCGCGAGACTTATCCAGAGCAGGCATTGGACAATGATCTGTGTCAGGCGGTTGTTACCCACGGGGGCAAGACAGTCTGGATGCGGGGCCAATGCCCACAGAACCTTGATGACGCCGTCAATCTCGACAGCCATGATCCCGTCGAGCAGACCCACAAGGTCATGCAGAACATCCGCCAACTGATAGAGGAAGCGGGCGGACAGATGGCGCATCTGGTCAAGGTGGTTGTCTATATCACCGACGTGCGCCACCGCGAGGCAGTCTATCGCACGATGGGCGAATATATTCAGGGGGTGCATCCGGTCTCCACCGGTTTGGTGGTGCAGGCGCTTGCCCGGCCCGAATGGCTGGTGGAGATTGATGCCACCGCTGTGATCCCGGATTAAGCCGATGACATTTTCCCTTGTCGCCCGCTGCGCAGAAACCGGCATGTTCGGTATGGCAATCTCCTCGTCATCTCCGGCAGTTGCCGCGCGCTGTGCCTATGCCCGTGCAGGCGTGGGTGCCGTGGCCAGCCAGAATATCACCGACCCCACCTTGGGTCCGAAAACTCTGGACGCAATGGAACAGGGCTTGTCTGCGCCGGAGGCCGTAAGTGCGGTAGTAGCTGAGGCCGCGCATATGCAATACCGCCAGCTCTTGGCGGTTGACGCGGCGGGGCGCACGTCCATCCATTCAGGCGCAAACGTGCTCGGCAACTGGAACGAAGCACAGGGTCGCGATGTCGCCTCG
>Ga0206127_1004164_pt1 | contig 12903 bp, 14 predicted proteins | sample Helgoland_Spring_6_FD_148646 | JGI IMG/M metagenome (GOLD analysis project Ga0206127, IMG submission 148646) | Pelagic subsurface seawater microbial communities from Kabeltonne, Helgoland, North Sea - Helgoland_Spring_Bloom_20160419_1 | ecosystem: Environmental > Aquatic > Marine > Epipelagic ...
TGATTGACCAAGCATGGTATGAAGGCGACTTTATTCCTACGGTTCAACAACGTGGTGCGGCGATTATTGCGGCGCGTGGTGCATCAAGTGCGGCATCTGCTGCTAATGCGGCTATTTTCCATATGCGTGATTGGGCGTTAGGTACACCAGAAGGCGACTGGACTAGCATGGGTGTTTATAGTGATGGTAGCTATGGTATTCAGGAAGGTCTTATTTACTCTTTCCCTTGCGTATGTAAAAACGGCGACTGGGAAATTGTTCAAGGCGTTGAGTTGAATGACTTCTCTATTGAGAAAATGAAAGCGACAGAGCAAGAGCTAGCTGAAGAACGTGATGCAGTTGCACATTTATTACCGTAAGTTATATGCGGTTTAATAAATAATAAAAAAACGCGAGCTGGTCTCGCGTTTTTTTATGGACGTATAATTACTCCACAACGGATCAAGATGACTTGCTACACTATTCTAGATATTTGTTTTCTCGATATCCGTCCTCTCAATATCCATTAATGCACTTTTTATGTAATACATCAGATATAAAAAAGGAAAATCCAAATGAGCCATCCCAAAATAGGTAATAAAGCACCCGCATTTACACTCACCAATCAAAAGGGTGAAAAAGTCGCGTTGAAAGATTTTTCTGGCAAGAAAAATGTTGTGTTGTATTTTTACCCAAGAGCATCTACCCCAGGTTGTACTGTTCAGGCTTGCGGTATTCGTGACACACAAAAAGAGCTCGATTCGCGTGATACCGTTGTGTTGGGAGTAAGTCCAGACCCAGAAGCTAAGTTACAAAAATTTATAGATAAGCAAAATCTTAACTTTGATTTACTCAGCGACGAAGATCATGCGATTGCTGAAAAATATGGTGTATGGGCATTAAAGAAATTTATGGGTAAAGAGTTTATGGGCATCGTTCGAACCACATTTATTATCAATAAAGAAGGACGACTAGTTCACATTATGGATAAGTTTAAAACGAGCAACCATCACGATGTACTTCTTGACTGCTTAGATCAATATGTAGGTTGAAAATTGTTCTATACCGTTTAATAGCACTCTTTATTAACTCCAGCGATAAAAGGTATAAAAACTCTCCTTTTATTACTGGAGATATCACCATTTGTCACCTAAATCATCTTTTTTGAAGCTTTTTTGTATTTAAAAGATTTTCTGCTTCGGGCTAGATCATTTCTATACCTGTTTATTTTGATGCATATACATATAATCAAAGGGAGTTAGTTTGTTTAATTAACTAATGCATTAGATAAGTTTGTGGATTAATGCAGTTAATTTGAATGCAAAGGAGTTTCAGATGATAACGGCAGCAAACGTTGCTCAGCCAGCAACTTCACACTATGCGCACAGTATAGAAAAGGTCTTAGATTCTGGTTACCAAGACCTCGATCGAATCAGAGGGCAGGCACGTATTCCAGTGATGCACGGCACAGCGGGTCAGGTACTAACCACCTTACAAAGCCGAGTTGGACGAGAGGTGTTAGGTATAAAGTTTGTTGCAGAAAGTATGGGCATGTCAAAACGTACATTGCAAAGGCGATTGAAAGCTCAAATGGTCCACTATGCAGGTTTACGAGATCGCGTACGTTTTAACCGAGCTATTCATTGTTTATTAATTGAAAAAATGAGTATTGAAGCGACGTCTTCTTATTTGGATTTCTCTGATAGGACAAGCTTTACCAATGCGTTCAAGCGTTGGTCTGACTTATCCCCTAGTACGTTCCGAAAACTCTATCGGGACTATGTTTGACTGATTGTCTAACTGGTTGTTTAGCTGGTTGTTCAATTAATTGTTTAAGTGATCATTTAAGTCATTGTTTAGTCTACATCAGCCGATTAATCACGTGTAGTTGAATAGATTCGAATATACGGTTGGCGTTATGGTCAAAAGCATATAGTTTATAAATAGAGCATCATCTCGCAGGCTCTCATTTTCTTATTAGAGTCTGCCTTTCCTTCTTGTTACAATCTCTTTTTATTCCTTCATATTTATTGCCAGCTATGCATAAAGTCGGTAGAGTGTGATTTAATTTTTCTAATGATAATAAGAGGTTAGCATGTCATTTTTCATTTCTTCAGCTCACGCTCAAGCCGCTGCACCTGCATCTGGTCTAGGTGGAGATTTTTCTGGCTTATTATTGATCGCCGGTATGTTCATTCTGATGTACTTTATGATCATTCGCCCACAGCGTAAGCGTCAAAAAGAACAGCAGGCATTAGTGGAAGGGGTTGCAAAAGGCGACGAGGTATTAACAACCGGTGGTATTTTAGGGAAGGTGACTAAGGTCGAAGGCGATTATATGGTGCTTGAAGTATCTAATAACGTAGAGCTTAAGTTCCAGAAAGTGTCCTTGCATGCGGTTTTGCCAAAAGGCACTATAAAGGCTATTTAAGCGGTATTTTACTCTAGTGGTTAAAGGCATTCAGAACGAAAAGTCACACGCTTTTAACCACTCTCGCTACCTAGCTATACAAGTTGAACAAAAGAGGCTCTATGCCAAAAGAATTTGATCATAAACTGGTTATTGCAATATCATCTAGAGCGCTATTCAACCTAGATGAAAGTCACCAAGTTTACGTCAAAGATGGCTTAAAAGCATATTCGGAATACCAAATACAAAGAGAAAACGAAGTGCTGAAACCCGGCAGTGCGTTCCCTCTGGTCGAAAAACTATTGGCATTAAATAGCTTGGGTGATGGTCATCCTCGCGTTGAAATCATTTTGCTTTCTCGTAATAGTGCAGACACAGGGTTACGCGTCTTCAATTCCATTCAACATTATCAACTGAATATATCTCGCGCCGCATTTTCTGGTGGTGAAAGCCCTTATCGATACATCGGTGCATTTGGTTGTCACTTATTTTTATCTACCGATGGTGAAGACGTACGCCATGCTTTAGATAATGGTATTGCTGCGGCCACTCTTATTCCTGCCGGTAAAGAAAGCAACGAAATTAAGCAGTTACGCTTTGCTTTTGATGGCGATGCGGTGATTTTTTCGGATGAAGCCGAGCGCGTGTATAAACAGCAAGGTTTGGCTGCATTTACACAAAATGAGCAAGATTCAGCTAAAAAGCCGTTGAGTGGTGGGCCATTTAAAGATTTTTTATCCGCCTTACAGCACTTACAGGCAGAGTTTATGGAAGGGGATTGCCCCATTAGAACAGCCTTGGTCACCGCTCGATCTGCACCAGCTCACGAAAGAGTCATTCGAACTTTGCGTGCGTGGAATATTCGTATTGATGAATCATTGTTTTTGGGTGGTTTGTCTAAAGGTGAATTTCTTAAAGCTTATGGTGCTGATGTGTTTTTTGATGATCAAGCTTTGCATTGTGAATCAGCAAAAGAGCATGTGGTGGCGACAGGGCATGTACCGCATGGTATTGCTAACGAATAATTAGAGGGAATTTCCTTTTGTTGCCTCAGCATTTTTAATCGTGTCAGTTGAATCTAGCGAACCTCTCATCTATTCCCAAACTGTCTATAAAATCTACTATGTTCTCTAACCTTACTGCTATTCTTTAATACAGATAAGCTTACGAAGCACACTATTTTATTAAATAGTTGTTCCTTGGGTTACGTTATAACCAGATGTCGGGACATAAACCGTGATTAAAAAAATTCTACTTGCCGTTGATTTAGGTATTTATACACCACACTTACTTCAACATGCTGCCAGCCTGTCGAGCCAATATCAGGCTAGTATGGTGGTTGTTCATGCTGTCGAGCCACTAGGTACACTAGGACACGCGCTATTACACACCTACCTAAAGCCTGAAACGACCAAGGCCATTACTACTGTTGGTACTGACTCTGTAGTGGAGCAAATACGTACACAGGTGATTGATATATTAACGGACGAATTTATGAGTGGCGGTATTGATTTGCCTCGCTTAGAAAATGTAATTGTTAAGCCTGGGATGCCAGTGGATGTGATTTTAGATACTGCACAAGAAATTAATGCCGATGTCATTATTCTAGGTAGCCATTCCGCAGAAGTGCATGATTCCAACATAGGAACCGTACCGCAAAAAGTTCTGTCGCATTCTAAATGGCCAGTCTATCTAATTCCGAATCCTAATCCAGAACCGTTGTGGCAGGGAAGGCAGTATGCTGGCCCTGAAGCAAGAATGTAGCTTTTATAGTACATCTTAATTTAGGCTGCTCAGGGGTTCCTTAAAAGAAAACGAACTTAATACCTAGAACCATTAATATAGATGCTAAAAGAGGCTGAAGTAAGTTATTTGGAATTTTTGTACTTAGTTTTGCGCCTAAGATCACCGCAGGTAACGAGCCGACTAAAAGACTGCCTAGTAGAACAAAGTCTACATTCCCCAATAAAAGGTGTGCAAAGCCTGCGATAAATGTCAGTGGTACGGCATGTGCGATATCTACACCGACTACTTTTCGTGCCGCCAAAGCAGGGTACAAGGTCATTAATATTGCCGCACCAATTGCCCCAGCACCTACTGACGATAGCGTGACAAATACACCTAAGATTGCTCCCATAACGATAGTAACAGGTGCGGTATGTCTGTGAGCAAACGAAAGAAGTCTGCCTGCCTTATGGTTTTCTACCTTTAATCGCGAGCGAAAAAATAATACGCTAGAGGTAAAAACCAACATGATGCCAAGTGAGAAGGTCAGTATATGAGAGTATTCGTTTGCATCACCAAATAGGTAGTGCAGTGCCAAAGAAGTAATAATGGCGGCAGGAATACTTCCCCAGGCAAGTCTGCGAACTAAGTCCCATTGAATATTACCTTGTTTTTGGTGAGAAAAAATGCCCCCGGACTTAGTAATAGCGGCGTAAAGCAAGTCAGTACCAATAGCGACATTAGGTGGGAAGCCGAATAATAATAAAAAAGGTGTCATTAATGAGCCGCCACCAACGCCGGTAATGCCAACGGCTAATCCAACAACGGCACCCGCCATGATATAAAGTAAAAAAGTTGCTTCCATTATAATTTATCTTGTAAAGGATCTGCACAGTGTGCGCTTGATCGTTATTGCACTCGGTAATTTGGGTGTTCCCATTATGAACGATATAGTCTAAAGTTATAGATAACACTGTTTGTCATAATTAAATAATAAAATATGTTGGCAAATATACCGAATTCAAACTATTCTGGATAAGAATATTTACTTCTATTTTTATAACATCCAACACTAGGGGAGAAGGCTATGAAGCTTCAGCAACTGCGCTATATATGGGAAGTCGCGCATCATGACTTAAATGTCTCTGCAACGGCGCAAAGCTTATACACATCTCAGCCCGGTATTAGTAAGCAAATTCGTTTGCTTGAAGATGAACTTGGCGTGGAAATCTTTTCTCGTAGCGGTAAACACCTAACGCGCATCACTCCTGCAGGTGAAGCAATTTTGCAAACCACTGGCGAAATTTTGCGTAAGGTGGAGAGTATTAAACAAGTTGCGCAAGAGTTTAGCAATGATAAAAAAGGCAGTTTATCTCTAGCGACTACGCATACTCAGGCACGTTACATGTTGCCTAAAATTATTAAGGGCTTTATCGAACAATATCCTGATGTGTCTTTGCATATGAATCAAGGCACACCAATGCAAATTTCAGAAATGGCTGCTGGGGGCTCAGTGGATTTTGCTATAGCCACTGAAGCAATGGAGTTGTTTAGTGATTTAGTGATGATGCCTTGCTATCAATGGAATCGTAGTATTGTAGTACCAAAAAATCATCCATTGTGTCAGGTGTCAGAGCTCACTTTAGAAGAAATAGCAAAACATCCTATTGTGACTTATGTATTTGGCTTTACGGGTCGTTCTAAGCTCGATGAAGCTTTTATGGAGCGCGGACTAGCGCCTAAGATTGTGTTTACTGCAGCAGACGCTGATGTGATCAAAACTTATGTGCGTCTTGGTCTAGGTGTAGGCATTATTGCTAGCATGGCTCACGATGAAGAGTTAGATAGTGATTTAGTATGTCTAGATGCTGGGCATTTATTTAGACCAAGTATTACCAAAATTGGTTTCCGCAGAGGTACGTTTATTCGCGGGTTTATGTATGAGTTTATGGAAAACTTTGCTCCGCACCTGACTAGAACAATGGTGGATGAGGCTTATAGCTGCTCTTCTCGGTTAGAGCTAGATGAGTTGTTTCAGCATGTGAGGCTTCCGGTCTATTAGTGACGGAAGCTAATAGCGAAACGAGGTAATATTTCGATCTCAATAGAGTGATTTCACTGTCGTGTCTTATATCCAGTATTCAGCTCAGAATAAAAATGAATTAGGGCTGCAAAATATAAACAATTAACTACACTTATAACAGTTCATGTTGGCAGTGTAGGAAAACGTTTTATGTCACGCAAATCCACTATTTTATCTATAGTAGCACTCTTGATCGTGATCAATAGTGGCGTTGTGGCGGGGCTCTATTTCCTTGATTATATTTTTCAGCCGACCCCTGAAGAAATCGCAGCAGAAAAATTAGCCTTAGAGCAACAGCAAAAAGCCGCTGAAGATGCTATTAAATACGCTCACCTAGAACCGCTTCCAGAGTTTAAGTCACGTGTAGGTTATGTCGCTTCTATGGGAGAGGCGGTAGAAATTTGTGAGAACACGCTGCAAGAAAAAGAAACAGCAAGGAAAAGCTGGTCAATTAACCATATCGAAAGCCGCTACCTTCCACATTTAGAGCAATATAAAGTGTTTTTAGACTATGTCACCATACCATCGGTAGGTGAAGAGCCTAAAAGTATGAAAGTGATCTGTGAAGTGGAGGAGGCTACCAAGCAGGTATCTAACTGGAAACCAATGAAAAACTAGTTCTATTTTCTATACGCTTTTTGCTATCAAAACGATAGTGTATTAGAGGTGGTTAAGTACATCTTTTACTAATTTAAAGTAGATAGTGTAAACATCCACTTGTCCATCGACCTGTTCAACGATAAAAAACGGTGCTTTGCTAACGTCATATTGCTTGGCGAGTAACATACCTAGGCTTTCAGCGTCGGCCTCATCAGCAACCACCACTTCATCAATAAAGCGCATTTGGTCGGCTGCTTCCATTTTTTCCATGACTTCGCCACACTTTTTGCAGGGTGAGCCATCAGCAAAAATCTTTTTAACAAATGTAATTTTTTTAACGGCCATTATTTGTGTTCCAAGGTTATATTTGATTGCCCATAGAATAGCAAAATCATCTCGTCGTCGAAAAGACTTTCCCTTTATAATGATAGAGAAATAGGGAATAAAGACATTTTTGTATCCTGCTTACGTCCAACGACTGACTATTTTACCAATTAATTGGCAGGCAATGTTTGTAGAAATAACTGATAGCGAGAATTGAATGGAAATTGTTTGTTTAGACTTAGAGGGGGTATTGGTTCCTGAGGTGTGGGTTGAGTTTGCTAAAGTGACGGGTATTGAGGAGTTAACGGCGACCACCCGCGATATAGCGGATTATGATATTTTGATGCAGCAGCGCATGTCTATATTGAAACAACACAACTTGAATATTGAGGATATACAAGCCGTGATAGCCACTTTATCGCCATTACCAGGAGCGATAGCGTTTTTGGATTGGTTGCGAGAGCACTTTCAAGTCATGATTTTATCGGATACGTTTTATGAGTTTGCACAACCGCTGATGCGCCAATTGGGCTTTCCTACCTTACTGTGCCATCGTTTGATAATTGACGAGGAAAATAGCGTTAGCGGTTATCAATTGCGGCAAGAAGATCCTAAAAGACAGGCTACCCTTGCATTACAGTCGCTGAATTACAAAATTTTAGCGGCGGGTGATTCTTACAACGACATCACGATGTTGCATCAAGCCGATGCGGGTATATTATTTAATGCACCTACGTATATAGCAGATGAATATCCACACTTACCTGCGGTGTATGGTTATGAAAACTTACAACGTGCTTTAATCAACGCGAGTGAACGAGATATCAGCTGAAATCTAAACCACATATGAGCGCCGTGGTAATGTTGTGATAGTTAACGTTGTGATGAAGAGTGCTGTGATGAAGAGTGCTGTGATGAGGAGTGCTGTGATGAGGAGTGTTGTGATGGAGAGTACTGTCATGATCAATATTGTCATGAAAGAGAACACCAAGCCTTCTGTTAATCGCTGAAGCTTGTTAACACATCGAGAATTTTATCAATTTTTGTTAGGCTTTCTTGATACTCTTCTTCGATATCGGAGTCAGCCACAATCCCGCCGCCGCCCCAACAAAACAGAGTCGAACCATCACAGGCGATAGTGCGAATGGTAATATTGCTATCCATATCACCGTTATTGTTAATATAAGCAATACTGCCGCAATAAATAGAACGCTGACAATCTTCTAGCTCTTCAATAATCTCCATCGCACGTTTTTTGGGTGCGCCAGTGATCGAACCACCCGGAAAGCACCCTTCAAATAAGTCCATGGCTGTTTTGCCATTTTCCAATGTACCTTCTACATTGCTGACTAAGTGATGCACATTGGGAAAGCTTTCTAAAGCGAATAATTTAGGTACATGAATACTTCCCGGTGAGCAGCTTTTGCCTAAGTCATTACGGAGTAAATCAACAATCATGACATTCTCAGCCTGATTTTTAGTGCTTTCCTGTAACACTTGCGCGTTTTTTTGATCTGTCGCGCTATCGTTATCCCTCCCAATAGTGCCTTTAATCGGTTGGGTGAGTACGTGTTGCTTTTGTGTTTGTAAAAATCTTTCGGGTGATAGTGACAGTATCGCTTTACCGCCTAAATCCATAAAGGCAGAGAACGGAGATGCCATTTCTTGTCGTAGTGTTAGGTAAGCAATATAAGGGTCGCCCTTATATTTTGCTGTAAAGCACTGAGCAAAATTTACCTGATAGCAATCACCAGCTTGTATATAGTCATTGATGGTGGAGAGTTTTCTACGGTACTGAGCGTTAGTGATATTTGCACTGAGCTTGTCGATGGCGAACGCGTGAGTAGTGTTTTTATTTCCATCAACATCTTTAGCTGTAATTGTATCTGCTTGGTGAGTGACTATAAGCTGTTTGATAGCGTTTATAACCGTGGTATCGCAATCAGGTAACGCAACAATATAGCTAGCTTGTATTTGATGATCTTGAACAACGGCCCATTCATATAAACCCGCAACCATTTCAGGTAGATCGCAATCACTAGGCGATAATTGTGGAATGTTGGCCTGTTGCCGTCCAAGCTCATAACTGAAATACGCTATTACGCCACCTGTGAAAGGTAGATCAAGAGAGAGGTCGAATGATCCATCAATAGAGGAATGACTCTGTTGATAGTTGCTGGCTAACTGTTCGCTCGCTTGGTTAATAATCGTTAATGGGTTCTCATCGGTTATATTTGCAGTTGTTTCCTGATAACCACTGTTGTCATTATCTGATGCATAGTGATAATCCATAATGCTGGTTTTACTTCCTTCTGTTACCCATCGGCGACTTGGCTGTGCAGTCATCACATCATACCTACCAGAATAACTTTTAGGTTTGCCGCTATCTAGCCAGCAAGCAAAGGGCAGGGCTCTAATGCGGTTAAATAGCACCGTGCTATCAGTATGGTAAGGGATAGAAATAATATGGTAGGGTGTAGAAACTGTGGGCATAGTCAACAACTTATAAAACACAGATGATAGTTTACCGCCAAGTTTTAAAAGATAACACCTGTAGTCATCCATTTACCAAAAAATAGGTCGAAATTCACTGAAGCGATATCAGTGAGCATACTGGAAAGGCTTTTGAATGGGCGATTTTTAGATATGCTCAGGGCATTAAAAGTAGTTGAGTAAGTGACTGATTTAACGAGTACGAGGAGAGCATTTATGTTTTACCCGCTAGAACGGTTGATGAATTTATATGATGGCTATCAACGAGGTTTTACGGTTAATGGGCATTCACTGCTATTAGTACAAGACAACGGGCGCTGTTATTTGTTGCGCAATACGTGTCCTCATCAGCAAGCCCCGTTAACCCATGCAACAATGAATAATGGGCACTTACGTTGTCCAGCACATGGGATGGAATTTAATTTGATGACGGGTAAATCTCAGGGTGGATGTAGTCAGGAACTTCAATTTATCGCTATTGCTTATGAGGGAAATCAGTTGGGGGTGGAGGTCTAATAGATCTGCTATTATCAATGACTTAACCAATAACGGCGATCATATGATCGCCGTTATTGGTTATTCTTGAAGGTCTAGCCTTTGGCTAGCACTCAGTCTTAAGCAATGGCCTTGGCTTGAGAAATAGCATTGCCAATATAGTTTGCCGGTGTCATGGCTCTAATATCGGCTTTAGCTGACTCAGGAATAGCTAAAGTTTCTACAAATTCAGCTAATATCTCTGGCGTAATAGTCACACCACGAGTTAATGCTTTTAGTTTTTCATATGGCTCATCAACACCGTAGCGGCGCATAATCGTCTGAATAGGTTCTGCTAATACTTCCCAGCTGTTATCTAGATCCGCTGCTATTTTAACTTCGTTGATTTGGAGTTTACCTAAACCTTTCTGTAGTGAAGCAAAAGCAATACCGCAGTAACCAAAACCGACACCCATATTACGTAAAACAGTGGAGTCTGTTAAATCGCGCTGCCAGCGAGAAACGGGTAGCTTCGCGGCTAAATGACCAAAAACCGCATTGGCAATACCGAGGTTGCCTTCCGCATTTTCAAAGTCAATTGGATTCACTTTATGTGGCATAGTCGAGGAGCCCACTTCGCCAGCGATAGTTTTTTGCTTAAAATAGCCTAGGGAAATATAACCCCAAATATCACGGCTAAAATCGATCATAATAGTATTGCTACGAGCAATCGCATCAAATAATTCGGCGATATAATCGTGTGGTTCGATTTGAGTCGTGTAAGGGTTCCACTGAATTCCCAAGCTGGTGACGAAGCTTTCGGCGTTTCCTTGCCAATCAATATCGCTGTAAGCAGATAGGTGTGCGTTGTAATTACCTACAGCACCATTAATTTTACCCAATAATGGAATCGCATCTATTTGATCGGCTTGTCGGCGTAAGCGTGCGACTACATTGGCAATCTCTTTACCTGCGGTGGTAGGCGAAGCCGTTTGTCCATGTGTTCTTGAGAGCATAGGCACGGCGGCGAATTCCACTGACATAGTCGCCAAGGTATCAATAATCGTATTCAGTTGTTGAGTCAATACGTCACGACCTGCATGTAGCATTAGGGCGTGAGAAAGGTTATTAATATCTTCTGATGTACATGCAAAGTGTACGAATTCTTTGACCGCATCTAATTCTGCATTGTCGGCAAAAGATTCTTTAATAAAGTATTCCACGGCTTTTACATCGTGATTAGTGACACTCTCGATGTCTTTTACTCGCTGGGCATCAGCGACAGAGAAATTTTTCACAATGGCGTCCAAATATCCATTGGCTTCATCACTAAGCGCGGGTACTTCTTCAATTTGTGGGTGAGCAGCTAACTGCTGTAACCAACGAACTTCAACTTCAACACGATATCGAATAAGTCCATATTCACTGAATATAGAACGATAATCGATGGTTTTGCTGCCGTAACGGCCATCAATTGGGGATACAGCCGTGAGAGACGATAAATCCATAGATATATACCTAAGTAAAAATGCAAGAAAAAATAGGATGCTAGAAAAGGTCGCCATAATACCCGAAAACGGTCGTTGTGGCTAAAGGCTTTGTTGTGTTGACGGAGGTGTGCCGAGAACACACTTAGACTAGTGCCAGAACCCCACTAGATCCGAGGCAAAAAAGAGTAAATTAAAGGTGAGTAAGAGAAAGTAAAGTATCAAATACGGCGTGCTATTAACGATCAAATCTTATGGATCTCACTGGCAGCTCGAAATACTTCAACTATGCTAAATAATAGGTCTAATAGTGTCAGCTTAAGCTATTCGCGCTCATACCTTTGTTCGTAATAAGTAAAGTGTTAGCGAGCAATGTTAGTCGTGTTTTTTTGGTTTTTCTTTTTTTTATTTTTATATATCAATGGTTTGGAGTTCCTTTATGGACATGAGTTTGATTGTTACTAGTGAAAAAACAGCGTTTTTAGCGCAGTTATCCCAAGCCGTAAGTGCAAAATGTAACGCGAAGATGTCGGCTAAACTCATTCCTTTTGCTGAGGTTTTCTTTGATCACTACCCATTAGATGAATTGTCGGGTCATGATATTAATGATGTGATCGGTATGTTGAAAGACGCTTACGAATCCATTGTGCTATATAAGCAAAAAAGAGCAAAAGTAAGAGTCTTTAACCCTCAAATAGAGGGGGATGGGTGGGGGTGTAGCAATACTATTATTACAGTGCATTATAACAGCGTTCCTTTCTTGATTGATTCGGTCAGAATGGCGCTGACTAACAAAGGTCTGCTCATTAAAAAAATAAATAACCTTATTCTATCAACGACACGAGATAAAGAAGGTGAACTAGTCAGTTTTGCTTTGCCTGATGATGAGATAAGCACATCTGATAATGCGAAAGAGCTACTCATTTATATTGAAATTGATCGTCATAGCAAAACGCAAGACTTACAAGCAATAGCCACTACTATTCGAAAAACAATTGCTGATGTCAATGTTGTCAATAATGACTATTCAAATGTTATCGAATCTCTACAGATTCTTCGTGACACGATATCCTTTTCTAAAAGTCATCATACACGTGAAGAAATTTATGAAGCGAATCAGTTTGTTGCATGGTTAATGGCGAACAATTTCACTTTTCTAGGGTATGCATTTTATGAGTTTACCGGTATGCAGTCAGTTGAGTCTCAATCTACCGGGCAGTTAGCGCGCGCAGAGCTGCAAAAATCTTATGGTCTACTCAGTAAAGAAGATGAAATCAATAATTACTTTCCTATTAATCACGATAAATTACGTGATCCCGATGGGCCAC
>Ga0206127_1004165_pt1 | contig 12901 bp, 10 predicted proteins | sample Helgoland_Spring_6_FD_148646 | JGI IMG/M metagenome (GOLD analysis project Ga0206127, IMG submission 148646) | Pelagic subsurface seawater microbial communities from Kabeltonne, Helgoland, North Sea - Helgoland_Spring_Bloom_20160419_1 | ecosystem: Environmental > Aquatic > Marine > Epipelagic ...
CTCAAAATGAGGGGCGGGCTTTTTTTGCCGGTTTTTGAGACTCACTATTCGAATCATGTCGCGATCTGGCGGTTGGCAGGCGCGGCAGATCCGTTGGCAGTTAGCGACAAGGTTTCGCAGTTAAGATTACCTCTTTGCGATTCGGCAATTGATTGTGTTCAATTTTTCGATGAATGGGCGGTTTTCCGGCAAGATTTATGTCAATAAAAATAACCGCCCTTTTGACAAGTTTATTTTGCTTTTGACGCGCTTTGGTCTCTTGCAACAAGGGTAAAAAAATCGTTAGTGTGGGTTCATCCTTGAAGTGGGTTCACGGCGCAGCATTCGCTGCTTAGCCAACCTCCAATTAGGGCAAAATTAACCGAAACCCGTTGGAGGCGTTGCAGATGTCTGGTGATATGTTGAATAATCCCGATACAATGCCAGCCTCTTATCCACAAGACAGCAATGAGCCAAGCCAAACATCATCAGCGCCGTCACCTAGCAGCGAAGATCAGGCAATACAGGCCTGCTGGGGCCGGGTAAATCTGCGGATGCGCAAAGATATTGGTGATGCGGCCTGGCGTCACTGGATCAAGCCTTTGCGTGTTAGCCGCCTTGAAGATGGCACCTTGACCCTCGAGGCAGAATCAACCTTGGCGCGTGAACGTGTCAGCAGCCAATATGCCGATCGGTTGCGGGTTATCTCAGCCGCCGAGTTCAATGATGTGTCACCGTCGATTCGGCATGTTGAAGTGCGCCTTGCCAGCAACCGCGCACGCAGCGGCCAGCCGCACCGGCTAAGCGAGCAAAAACAGGCGCCAGCTGCGGCGAGCAATTCGGCGATCACAGCGTCCGCAACCGAAGGCCGTGATGATCTGATGGCGGGGCTTGATCCGCGCTATACATTTGCAAATTTCGTTGTTGGCAAGCCAAATGAACTAGCCTTTGCCGTTGCCCGCCGAACTGCCGAAAGTGAAAAAGTAGCCTTTAACCCGCTATTTCTCTATGGCGGCGTTGGTCTTGGCAAAACGCATCTTATGCATGCCATTGCCTGGCATATCCGCCAGCAATCACCATCGCGTAAGGTATTGTATCTATCGGCTGAAAAATTCATGTATCGCTTTGTTCGCGCTTTGCGGTTTCGCGATACGATGTCATTCAAAGAACAATTTCGCTCGGTTGATGTTTTGATGATTGATGATGTGCAATTCATCAGCGGCAAGGATTCAACCCAAGAAGAATTTTTCCATACATTTAATGCGCTTGTCGAAGATGGGCGTCAGGTCATCATCTCAGCCGATAAATCACCAACCGATCTTGAAGGTATGGAAGAGCGGCTTCGCTCGCGCCTTGGCTGGGGCATGGTGGCTGATATCCATCCTGCCGATTATGAATTGCGGCTTGGCATCTTGCAGTCAAAAGCTGAACAGGCACCCGTGCAAATTGCCGATAAAGTGCTGGAATTTATGGCGCATCGCATTGTTAGCAATGTTCGCGAGCTAGAAGGGGCGCTAAACCGCATTTTGGCGCATGCCATGCTTGTTGGCCGGGAAATCACCATTGAAAGCGCGGCTGAGCTTTTGGCTGATCTGCTTCGGGCTAGCAGCCGTCAGGTGAGTGTCGATGCGATCCAGAAACGCGTTGCCGCGCATTATGATGTTCGCGTTAGCGAGATGTTTTCGGCACGCCGGTCACGCGATATTGCGCGGCCACGGCAGGTGGCCATGTATCTGGCGAAAAACCTGACTTCATTATCATATCCTGATATTGGGCGGCAATTTGGCGGGCGTGACCACACAACGGTTATGCATGCTGTCAAAACCATCGAATCACTGTCAAAAAGTGACGGCCAGCTTGCCGAAGATGTGCAGCTGTTAAAATCGATTTTAGCTGGCTAAGAATCAGCTTTTTTTAGGGCCGAATCCGGCCCCGCGCCATGTCGGGCGCGAATCGGTAAAAATTCAATATTTTGATGCTTGTTTGTTAATCTCATGCTATATTTTGTAGATAGCGTGGATTGGCCGGAAACCGGCATCGTAAAAATACGACAACTGCCCTAAAAGAAGAGAAAGCTGATGAAACTGACCATCGATCGTATGAGCTTATTGCGGCCCCTGGGTCATGTGCAATCCGTTGTTGAACGGCGCAATACAATTCCCATTCTTGCCAATGTCGTGCTTCGTGCCGAAGAGGGTGAGTTATCGCTAACAGCAACCGATATGGATATGGATATTGCCACCGAAGTCGGTTGTTCGGTGATGACATCCGGCACAACCACCATGTCGGCGCATCTGCTCTATGACATTGCCCGCAAATTGCCCGATGGTGCCGAAGTTGAAATCGCGGTAAATGACGGTCATGCCATGGTTAGCGCTGGGCGATCTAGCTTTCGGCTACCAACGTTGCCAGTTGAAGATTTTCCGGCAATTAGCAGCAATGAATTACCGGTGAATTTTTCGCTTACCGCTGCTGATATGCGCGATTTGATTGATGCAACAAGATTTGCCATTTCAACCGAAGAAACGCGCTATTATCTCAATGGTATTTATATCCACAAAGCCGAATCAGGTGAATTATGCGCCGTGGCAACCGATGGGCATCGTCTGGCGATGACCCGTCAGGCTTTGCCGTCAGGTGCCGCGCAGATGCCGTCAATTATTTTGCCGCGCAAAGCCGTTAGCGAATTGCGCAAGTTGCTTGATGATTTTGACGGTGATGTTCTCGTCGGCCTGTCGGAAACACGGGCTGAATTCCGGTTTGGCGTTGTCCGCCTGACCAGCAAATTGATCGATGGCACTTTTCCTGATTATACCCGCGTTATTCCGGTGGGAAATGACCGGATTATGCAGGTTGATGTCAGCGCTTTTTCCGCCGCGGTTGATCGTGTATCGACAATTGCTTCGGAAAAATCGCGGTCGGTCAAAATGGGCCTAAAATCAGGTGTTTTAACCTTGTCTGCAAGCAATACCGATGCCTCTAGCGCGACCGAAGAATTGGAAGTTAGCTATGATGGCCCTGAAATGGAAATCGGCTTTAACGCGCGTTACCTGTTGGATATTGCCGGTCAGGTCAATAGCGAAATGGTTGAATTTGCGCTGGCTGATCAGGGGTCGCCAAGTCTGGTACGCGCCCCGGGTGATGAAGCGAGCCTGTTTGTTTTGATGCCAATGCGTGTGTGAGTGACATTTGACTAGCGTTTCGCCAAAGATAAAACCGGTTGTTGCCCTTGAGGTCGATAATGCGAATGCTTCTAAACGCAGTTGGCTGTCGCGTCTAAAACTGGATCATTTCCGTAATTATCAACAAGCCGATCTTGCCATCCATGCCGGTCAATTGGTGATTCTTGGCGATAATGGTGCTGGCAAGACCAATTTATTAGAAGCGGTGTCATTGCTGGCACCCGGGCGCGGCATGCGACGCGCCAAAACCGAACATCTGGCTTATCGGGCAAGCGGCTTTGATACATCACGCGGCAGGGCTGATAATGATGATGATGACCGGCTGGATTGGGCTGTTGCGGCCACGCTGGAAAATGAAGATGGCAATGTGCAAATTGGCACTGGCGTTCCGCAGGCGGCAAAACAGGGCAACCGGATCATGCGCCTTGAAGGTGTGACGGTGTCACAGGCTGATCTTGGCAGCCGTCTGGCGGTGTCATGGTTGACCCCGCAGATGGATGGCATTTTTCTGGATAGTCCGGCGGCGCGGCGGCGCTTTCTTGACCGGTTGGTGATTGCTTTTGATCCGGCACATATTGGCCGTATGTCGCGCTATGAAAAGGCGCTTCGGCAACGCGCGCATCTGCTAACCGAACAGCGTGGCGATGATTCGTGGTTTAGCGCGCTTGAATCGGTTCTTGCCGAAACTGCGGTGGCGGTTACCGCAGCGCGGCAATCGCTGATCAAGGCGTTAAACGAAGAAGCGGCGCGTGGCTGGTTTGGCTTTCCCGGGGTTGAGCTGCTGCTTGGCGGCGATACCGAAAATTGGTTATCGGATATGCCTGCACTTGCGGTTGAAGACCAATTGATGCTTGCCGCCCGTAGCGCAAGGCTGAATGGTGATCTTGCCATGCCTGGCCCGCATGCCAGTGAATTTCAGGCTTTGCATCTTGCCAGTCAAGTGCCGGCAAATCGTGCATCAACAGGACAGCAAAAAGCCATGCTCATTGCGGTGATTCTGGCGCATGCACGGTTGCAGGATCGGCGGCTTGGGCGGGTGCCGGTAATGTTATTTGACGATGTGGCGGCGCATCTTGACGCCAAGCGGCGCGGCGCATTGTTTGACGCGGTGCAATCTCTTGGCGGCCAATGCTGGTATAGCGGCACTGATGACGGACAATTTAAAGAGCTTTTGAAAACAGCGCAATTTGTGAAGATTTTGCCAGCAAAAATTGTTGGCGAAACACCAATTTTTGAGGTGATATGATGACTGACGATGAAACCCCGATCGCAGAAGAAGATTACGGTGCTGATTCGATCAAGGTCCTTCGCGGTCTTGATGCGGTGCGCAAACGCCCGGGAATGTATATCGGTGATACGGATGACGGGTCAGGCCTTCATCATATGGTCTATGAGGTGGTTGATAATGCCATTGACGAGGCGCTTGCCGGTCATTGCGATATTGTCATTGTAAAGCTGAATGCCGATGGCTCAGTAACGGTTACGGATAATGGTCGCGGCATTCCAGTTGATATCCATACCGAAGAGGGCGTTTCAGCAGCCGAGGTCATCATGACCCAGCTTCACGCTGGCGGTAAATTTGATAATAATTCCTACAAGGTTTCAGGCGGTCTTCATGGCGTTGGCGTGTCGGTTGTTAATGCCTTGTCCGAATGGCTCGAACTGGTGATTTTCCGTAATGAAAAACAGCATCAGATCACCTTTAAAATGGGTGAAGCAGATGGGCCGTTAAAGATCATCGGTGACGCTGTTGGTGAAAGCGGTACCCATGTCACCTTCATGCCATCGACCGAAATTTTTGCGCATATTAATTTTGAATTCAGCATACTTGAACATCGGCTTCGTGAGTTGGCGTTTTTGAATAGTGGCGTCCGGATTCGGCTAAGTGATGAACGCACTGCCGATGGCGCCGTATCGGAATTTTATTTTGATGGCGGCCTATCGGCTTTTGTTGAATATCTGAACCGGTCACGCAATTCGCTTCACCCCACCATCATCGCCAATAGCGAACGCGATGATATTACCGTTGAACTGGCATTGGCATGGACCGATTCTTTCCATGAAAACACGCTTTGCTTTACCAATAATATTCCGCAACGTGATGGCGGTGCGCATCTTGCTGGTTTTCGCGGGGCAATGACTCGCGTGGTCAATAATTATGCCCAGCAAAGCGGGATTGCGAAAAAGGAAAAGGTGCAGTTAACCGGCGAAGATTCGCGCGAAGGCTTAACAGCAATTGTTTCGGTCAAGGTGCCGGATCCGAAATTTTCATCACAGACCAAAGATAAATTGGTGTCGTCCGAGGTTCGGCCAGTGGTGGAAAATGCCGTTGCCGATTGCCTGACGCAATGGTTTGAAGAACATCCCGCTGATGCCAAGCGGATTGTGTCAAAAGCCTATGAAGCTGCGGCAGCGCGCGAAGCGGCGCGCAAGGCGCGCGATCTAACGCGGCGTAAAGGCGTTATGGATATTGCCAGTCTTCCGGGAAAATTGGCTGATTGTCAGGAACGTGATCCGGCAAAATCTGAAGTCTTTCTGGTTGAGGGTGATTCAGCCGGTGGTTCAGCAAAGCAGGGGCGTGACCGAGCCAATCAGGCGATTTTACCGCTTCGTGGCAAAATCTTGAATGTTGAACGCGCGCGGCTTGATAAAATGCTGTCATCGGTTGAAATTGGCACGCTGATTACCGCGCTTGGTGCGGGTGTTGGCAATGCTGACATGGATGTTGAAAAAATCCGCTATCACAAAGTGATCATCATGACCGATGCTGATGTTGATGGTAGTCATATTCGTACATTGCTTTTGACCTTCTTTTTCCGCCATATGCGGCCATTGATTGAAAAGGGCTATCTTTACATCGCCCAGCCTCCTTTGTTTCGTGCCAAGCGTGGTCAATCCGAAGTCTATCTGAAAGACCAGCGCGAACTTGATATATATTTGATGGATGCTGGCCTAAAAGACGCCGTTCTAATCAGCGCTGACGGCAGCCAGATGGCTGGTGCCGATCTTGTCGATGTTGCCAATCTGGCAGTGGCGACAAGCCGTCTTATTGAAACGGTCGGTCGCCAGCTTGGTAATCGTGATGTGATTGAACAGGCTGCCATTGCTGGCTTGATCAATCCGGCGATGCTGGATAATGCCAAGGCTGCTGATGATCTGGCTAACCGGCTTGAGGCCAAGGCTGATAGTCTTGAAAAAGGCTGGTCGGGCATGGTTGAGCAAACTGAGAATGGCCCTGCGATTGTTGTTCAACGCCGCCTTCGCGGTATTACCGAACGCCATATTATTGACCGGCGCATCGTTTCGACCGGTGAAGCACGGCGGCTTGATGAGGCGGCAACGCATTTACAAACCATTTATGGCAAGCCTGCCAGTTTGCGATATGCCAATCAACAGATTACCATCAATGGCCCATCCGAATTGTCCCAGCTGATTTTTCAGACTGGCCGCAAAGGCGCACAAATTTCGCGCTATAAGGGGCTTGGCGAAATGAATCCAAGCCAGCTTTGGGAAACAACGCTTGATCCTGAACAGCGGATTTTGTTGCAAGTGACAATCGAGCAAGAAGATGAAGCCGATAATGCCTTTTCGACCTTGATGGGCGAAGCGGTTGAGGAGCGTCGTAACTTCATTCAGGAAAATGCACTTCGGGTGGCCAATCTTGATGTCTAATGCTGGGTAGCACCGGCAAAAATAAAGGACATATCATGACAATTCGGCAATATTACAAAGATGCCGATGCGGGTTTTGACAGCACCATTGATGTTGGGGTGATTTTGACCATCCGGTGGCTGGCGATCATTGGCCAGGGTGCGGCGCTTTTATTCACCCATCTGTTTTTGCAGCTTGATCTGCCATTATTGCCAGCGCTGTTTGTGATCAGCCTGTCGGTCGCGGTGAATCTTTGGCAAATCATGCAAACGCCGCAAAGCCGTCAACGCCATCGGCATAATTCCTTTGCGCTCGGATTCGACGTCGTGCAGCTGGCGGCACTTCTTTATCTGACGGGCGGCTTGTTAAACCCGTTTTCGGTGATGATTCTGGCGCCGGTGGTGGTGTCGGCAGCCGTATTGCGGCGCAAATCAACCTTGATGTTGATTGGTTTAGTTGCGGCTTCGGTCAGTTTTCTGGCTTTTTTCAATCATCCGCTTGAATGGCAAATGGCGGTTCAATTTCCGCCCTATTATCTTGCTGGGGTCTGGATGGCATTGATTTTATCAAGCTGTTTTCTGGGGGGATATACATGGTGGGTTGCTTCAAATGCGCGCCGGTTATCGACCGCATTGACCGAAGCAAGATTGGCTATTGCCGAAGAACAGCAAGTGCGCGCACTCGGCTCATTAGCAACCGCAGCAGCGCATAAGCTTGGATCACCATTAAATACCATTACCGTGATTGGCCATGAGCTTGCGCGTGATATCTCACCTGATGATCCGATTTATGAAGATATCCAGCTTCTTCGTGCCGAAATCGAACGTTGCCGTGTGATTCTAAGTGAGCTTGATGTGGTTCAGGGCCGCCGTGCTATTGCCGAAGAACCGCCAGTGCCGGTAACGGTTCTTGTCGATGAGGTGATTTATCAGCGGCTTGGCAGTGATGCGATCAATTTTGTTGTCACAAATGGCGGCACAAATGATCTTGATATGCCGATGGTCACACACCGCCCTGAATGGCTTCATGCGCTGGAAAATCTATTACAAAATGCCAAACAATTTGCAGTTCGTGAGGTCAATATCCATATAGATTGGGTAAGCGATGATATCCGCATTGAAATTCGGGATGATGGCCCGGGATTTTCGGCTTCAATTCTGGCGCAGGCGGGTCAGCCCTGGAATAGTAGCCGCAGCGGTATAGGTGGCCATCGTGGTCTTGGTCTGTTTATTGCGCGAAGCCTGCTTGAATCGATAGGTGGCTCGGTGCAGTTTGGCAACGCGGCTGGCGGCGGCGGGCTGGTTGAATTGAAAGTGCCGCGTTCGGCATTGTAATGAATGCCGCATTTGGCTGATTGGTAAGGGGGCTGGATCGACAATGATTCGGCTGTTAGATTGACGTATATTGGTTAGGTGGGCATGGCTGTGACAGATAAAACATTACTGATTCTTGACGATGATGCGCCGCTTCGTGGCCGGTTGCGCCGCGCAATGGAAGTGCGCGGATTTGACGTCATGGATGCTGGCACCGTTCAAGACGGTGTCGAGATGGTGCGTAAAACCCCGCCTGCCTATGCCATTCTTGATATGAAGCTTGAAGATGGTACCGGCCTGACACTGGTTCAAGAATTGCGTAAAAAACGCGCCGATTGCCGAATCGTGATGTTAACGGGCTTTGGCAATATCGCTACGGCGGTGGCGGCGGTCAAAGCTGGGGCGCTTGATTATCTGCCAAAACCGGCTGACCCGGACCAGATCACCGCCGCACTGACACAATCAGGTGATGAAATGCCACCACCACCGCAAGATCCAATGAGCGCTGATCGGGTTCGCTGGGAACATATTCAGCGCGTTTATGAACAATGCGGGCGCAATGTATCGGAAACGGCGCGCCGGTTAAGAATGCACCGCCGCACGCTGCAACGTATTTTGAGCAAGCACGCCCCGCGCGATTGACCTTTTTGGCCTAGCAGATTAAACCCTCGCAATTGTGGCCTTTGGCAGTGATTGGGTCATAAATGACGGTTTTGAGGATTTTCGACATGAAAAAATCATATCGCTTTTTAAGCGGTGTCGATGACGCCGCCTTTTGTCAGCGTGTTTCTGACGTTCTTGATGAAGGTTATATTTTATATGGCAATCCGGTCATGGTCATGGATAATGGCAACCGGATCGTGGGTCAGGCGGTGATTCTGCCGGATAGGGCCCAAGACCATCACGCTTTGAAACAGGATCAATCATCGTGACTGATAAAGATTATCAAATCGCCACAAAACTGGTTCGTGGTGGCCAGCATCGTTCTGAAAATCGGGAAACTTCAGAAGCGCTTTATATGACCTCGGGCTTTGTCTATGACTCGGCCGAACAGGCTGCTGCGGCTTTTCGTGATGAAATTGATACATTTGTCTATTCACGTTATGGCAACCCAACGGTCAAAATGTTTGAACAGCGTTTGGCGCTACTTGAAGGTGCCGAGGCTTGCCGCGCGACTGGAACCGGCATGGCGGCGGTATTTGGTGCCTTGGCCTGCCAGCTTGAAAGCGGTGATCGCGTTGTGGCTAGCCGGGCGCTTTTTGGGGCTTGTCATGCGATTTTGACAAAGATCCTGCCAAAATGGGGTGTGAAAACCGAGCTGATTGACGGCACTGATCTTGCCGCATGGAAAGCCGCATTGCAAACGCCCGCCAAGCTGGTATTTTTGGAAAGCCCGTCAAATCCGGTTCTTGAACTTGTCGATATTGCGGCGGTTTGTGATCTTGCCCATGATGCTGGCGCGCTTGTTCTGGTCGATAATGTTTTTGCCTCGCCGCTATATCAAAGGCCGTTAGAGTTGGGGGCTGATATTGTTATTTATTCAACCACCAAACATATTGACGGTCAGGGCCGGTTGCTTGGCGGTGCGGTTCTTGGCAAAGCCAGCTTTATCGAAGATGTGTTTTTGCCTTTTTACCGCCAAACAGGCGCCACCATCAGCGCCTTTAATGCTTGGGTGATGCTGAAATCACTTGAAACATTGCCGCTTCGGGTTGCTGCGCAAACCGAAAATGCAGGACATGTGGCGGCGTTTCTGCATGATCATCCAAAAGTGAAATCAATCAGCTACCCAGGTCATGAAAGCCACCCGCAACATGATCTTGCGAAACGGCAAATGAGTGGTTTTGGCAATATGCTTGCATTTGAAATTGATGGGGATCAGGCAGCGACCTTTCGCTTTTTGAATGCGCTTACGCTGATTGATATCTCGAATAATCTTGGCGATTCAAAATCACTTGCCTGTCATCCTTTTACGACAACGCACGCCAACCTAAGCGATTCCGACAGGGCTAGCCTGAACATCACGCCATCGCATATCCGGCTATCGGTTGGTTTAGAGGATCAAATCGATTTGATTGCCGATCTTGGTTCGGCATTGACGGCGATCGGCTAAAGCGCATCATGGCAACGGCGTCACCTTGCCATCAGATCTTGGCCCAATTTATTTTGAAATTGACGCCATTTACTATGGTCGGTACCTTTTAGCCTTCTGGTGCAAGGGGACGATCTTTCATATGCAAAATCGCAAAGCCTATATTGCCGTCAGCTTCGCTGTTTTTGGTCTGATAGGGGCTTGTGCGCCGACCGGCCCGAGACCCGCTATATCAGGAAATGCGGCACCTGCCTTGGCAGCATTATCCTATAGCTGGAAAACTGATTATGCAGGGGTGCTGACTCCGCCAGTTGAGATCCAGCAAAAAGCACATGCTGCCTGTATCCAGCGTGAATTTGAGCGTGCCTTTATGACGTCGATTTCATTTGAACATGATCAGGCGACTGCTGTCTTTAGTTGTCGCGGCGCCGCTTTCTAAGCGGTTACCCGTCTTCGCGTATTTCTCCAAATGACAATGCTGCCTTTGCCTTGTGATGGTGACGATGGCGGCTTATATTATAACTGAAGGGGCATTATGGTTTAATTAGCCAAGGCTTGACCTTTCGTCATCGCTGAACCGGCCTTTTTGCCACTAAAAATTGAAGGATGAATCTGGTGAGTTTTTTTGCTGATATCCTGTCCAGTTTGTTTGAACGCAAGCTTGGGCTTGTCAACCGCGTTGAGGATGATAACAAGCCGATTGACGGTTTATGTCAGGCATTGTTATCAAGCCGCGGCGATGTGTCGGGTATGTCACTTGCGCAATTGATTCTTGACCGCTATGCCGATCTTGATGATGACGGCAAGCTGGCTTGGTTTTCGCTTTTGGCAAATGACATGGATGTTCCTGCCGAGGCTGCAATTGCGGCAATCAAGACCTATCAGGATGCACCATCTGCCAAAAGCTATGAAGCCATGACCGCTGCGGTTGAGCCTGCCCGATTACAACTGATCCGTCGGTTGAACCAGACGCATGACGCCACAGCTAAATTGGTGGCAATGCGCGAAGATTTGATCCGGTTTCTTCCCGAACACCCCAATCTCGGCAAATTGAATGTCGATTTCAAACATCTGTTTGCATCATGGTTTAACCGAGGATTCCTAGTTTTGCGACCGATCAATTGGTCAAGTCCGGCGCATATTCTGGAAAAAATCATCACCTATGAATCGGTTCATGAAATTGAAAATTGGGATGATTTGCGTCGCCGGTTACAGCCTGAAGATCGCCGCTGTTTTGCGTTTTTCCATCCGGCAATGCCTGATGAACCTTTGATCTTTGTCGAGGTGGCGCTGACCAAAGGAACACCAAATTCGATTCAAAATGTTCTTCTTGAAAATCGTGATGCGATGGCGGCTGAAAAGGCTGACACGGCCGCCTTTTATTCAATCTCGAATTGTCAGGCGGGTCTTGCGGGCATTTCCTTTGGCAATTCATTGATCAAAACCGTGGTTCAGCATTTGCTGCGCGAATTGCCCCAAATCCGAAATTTCGTCACCTTGTCGCCAATTCCCGGGCTGGTAAAATGGCTTCGTGAAAGCGACAATTTTGATGCGGATGCCACGGCTGAAACCCATATGCAATTGGCCGCGCATTATCTGCTGAACGCCAAGCATCATAATGGCCAGCCGCGTGATCCGGTGGCGCGGTTCCATCTGAATAATGGGGCGCTTGTTGGGGCGGTTCATGCCAATGCTGATAAGTCGAAAAACGGCATGGCACAATCTTGTGGTGTCATGGTAAACTATCGCTATGATCTGTCCCGGATCAGTGAAAATCATGAAGCTTTTGCCAATCAACAAACCGTGATTGCTGAAAAATCGGTAAAAAATTTGGCTGCCGAAATTGAGATAAATGACCGCGCTATTTAGCGGCCTGATGTTGATATTATTATTGTAGGAAATTTCTATGTCGAATTTACTGTATGACCGCTTGTTTGGATGCCATCAGGGTGAACAAAAGCCGTTTTTGATCTTTGCCGATGGGTCGCAGCAATCCTATGACAGTTTTTTGCGGCAAACGGCGCGATTTGCAAATGTCATCCGGTCAATCGGGCTTGATGTTGGTGACCGGCTGGCGGCGCAGGTTGAGAAATCTGCCGAAGCGCTGGCACTATATGCCGCTTGTGTTCAATCAGGGGTGATTTTCCTGCCATTGAATACGGCCTATACGTCAGCCGAGGTTTCCTATTTTGTTGGTGACTCAGGTGCCAAGCTTGTCGTTGCTGATCAGCATTTTGATCTTGCGGCAGTGGCCAAAGAGCATGGCGCGGTTCTTGAACGGCTGAACGCCGATGGCAGCGGCAGTTTTGCCGACCGTGCTGCAACCGCAAGCGACATATTTGCCACCGTGCCACGCGGCGCCGATGATCTAGCGGCTTTTCTGTATACATCAGGGACAACCGGCCGGTCAAAAGGCGCGATGCTGACCCAAAACAACCTTTTGTCAAATGCTGAAACCTTGATTGGCGAATGGCGATTTGATGCGAATGATGTGCTTCTTCACGCGCTGCCGATTTTCCATACACATGGCCTGTTTGTGGCGACGAATATTATTCTGTTGGCCAAGGCAAGCATGATTTTCCTGCCGAAATTTTCGGCTGATATGGTGATTGAGGCGCTGCCGCAGGCAAGCTCGATGATGGGTGTGCCAACCTTCTATACACGGCTTCTTGACGATCCGCGGC
>Ga0206127_1004168_pt1 | contig 12889 bp, 10 predicted proteins | sample Helgoland_Spring_6_FD_148646 | JGI IMG/M metagenome (GOLD analysis project Ga0206127, IMG submission 148646) | Pelagic subsurface seawater microbial communities from Kabeltonne, Helgoland, North Sea - Helgoland_Spring_Bloom_20160419_1 | ecosystem: Environmental > Aquatic > Marine > Epipelagic ...
AATTACTACACGAGAGGCGCGCGCGTGCGATGCACAGCGCATTGTGGAAATGATCGCGCATCTGGCGCAGCATCACGATGATCTTGCACAGATCGAGGTGGAGGATCTTGTATTCCTTTGTTTTGGTCCAACACCTTGGCTCAAGCTGATCGTCGCTGAGCGTGAAGGACAAATCGTCGGTTATGCGGCTTTGCAAAAGAAAGTGCAGTTGCAATTCGCGCGACGTTTGATGGACGTGCAGCATCTGTTCGTTGATGCCGCTATGCGCGGGCAGGGTGTCGGGCGCGCGCTGATGCAAAGTGCAGCTGAACACGCGGCGCTGCATCGATGTGCGGGGCTGACGCTGGGCGTTATGGCGCACAACCTTCATGCTCAAGGCTTTTACCGAGAAATCGGTTTTGAAGAGCGCGAAACGGGTGGTGCGATCCAGATGATGCGTGCCTTGCCCTTGCAGTGTGCGCACAGCAACCCCTAAAGTCATGACACCCAATTTCTGAAAAGAGACCTCACATGCAGTATGATCCAGAAAACATTTTCGCCAAAATTCTCAAGGGCGAGATCCCCAGTTTCAAGGTGTACGAGGACGAAGACACCTATTGTTTCATGGATATCATGCCGCGCAGCGACGGGCATTGTTTGGTGATCCCGAAAACGCCGTGCCGCAATATTCTGGATGCGAGCCCTGCGCAACTCGCGGCGTGCATGGCCACTGTGAACAAAGTGGCGAATGCGTGTATGAGTGCGTTTGGGGCCAATGGCATCACTTTGCAGCAGTTTTCTGAAGCGGCTGGTGGGCAGGAAGTGTTTCACTTGCATTTTCACATTCACCCGCGCCATGAAGGCGTTTCGATGCGTCCAGCAGGTAAAATGGGTGATATGGATGCGATCAAAGCCCATGCTGATGCGATTGCTGCGGCGATCAAGTAATGCAACCAGAGGCGTGAGCGATTCTGGATACAGAGTGCACGTAGCAGGTGTATCAATCTTAATCTAAGTGACCTGCTTGCAGTGCATAAGCGATTTATTTCAAGGGTTTATGCGTTGTTTCGAAATTTTTCGTAAAATACGAAGGCTGTGTTAGCCTTTTTCCACGAAAAAATAAAAAACGAACAATAGGCACATGTTCATATGAAGCCTCCTCTCACGGACCTTCCGATAAAAACCGCAGATACCGGTTTTTACGGCGGGTTTAGCGTCAACGTTACCGTTGTCTCTAAAATAATCATCAGCGTACTCGTAGTCTGGTGCATCTTCTGGCCTGTACAGGCGGGAGCGATGCTGAGCACTTGGAATGCTGCAATTCTCAACAACTTTGCGGCTTGGTACATCTGGGTCGTTGCGTTTTTCGTGATCGTTTGTCTGGGTCTTGCGATTTGGCCAACCGCGGGTCGTCTGAACCTTGGGCAAGATGGCGAAAAGCCAGAGTTCAGTAACTTCTCTTGGTTCTCGATGATGTTTGGCGCCGGTATCGGTGTTTGGGATGCTAACTTGGGCTGTCGCAGAGCCTATTGCGCATTTCAAAAACAACCCAGCGGTTATTCAAGGCGTGAACTCAGCTTTGAGCCAAGACAACGTGCGCGAGGCTTATGTTTGGTCTTACCTTCACTGGGGTCTGGGGGCTTGGGCGTGTTACGCGGTGGCCGGTCTTTCGCTTGCGTTCTTTAGCTACCGCCGTGGTTTGCCACTTACGATCCGCTCAGCTTTGACGCCTTTGTTTGGCAAAGCTTTGTCCGGCACCTTGGGTCACATCATTGATATCGTAGCTGTTGTTGCGACCATTTTGGGCGTTGCGCAAACGCTTGGTTTTGGTGTTGAGCAATTCGTTGCTGGCCTGACACGCATCGGTTTTGGCGGTCTCGCGACAGAGGACTGTTCGGCGACGACAATCGGCATTATCGTGGCCTTGGTCGTGATCATGGGTGCGTCTACACTGTCTGCACTTTCAGGTGTTGGAAAAGGCATCAAGTGGATCTCCAACATTAATATGGTGTTGTCGATCCTGCTGCTTGGGTTCTTCATCATCTTTGGTGCGACATGGTTCGGTGCGACGGCCTTTTTCATCGGCATCTGGGACTATCTCGTGGCGCTTCCTTGGCTCAGCTTCAATGTTTATGCGTCTGATGGAGTAGAGGGTTCCGAAGCGTTCAAACTTGCACAGTGGCAGGGCTGGTGGCCTGTGTTCTACTGGGCTTGGTGGATTGTGTTTGCGCCGTTCGTCGGTCTGTTCCTCGCGCGCATTTCGCGTGGGCGTACAATCCGTGAATTCGTGCTTGGCGCGATGATCGTTCCATCCCTGATGTGCTTTGTATGGTTCGCATGGGCTGGCGGTACAGCAGTTGATCTCGAGCTGAACGGTGATGCAAACGGTGTACTCTTGGACGCTGCGAATGGCGATAAGATCTTTGCGATGACGGCATTCATGCTCGAGCCGATTTCGCAGGCTTTGTCTTGGATGATGGCGGTGATGATCGTTGTTTTGCTGATGACGTTCTTGGTGACCTCTGCAGACTCTGCGGTGTTGATCGTGAACACAATCAACGCGGCGGGCGATGAGGGCCCTAAGGCGCGTCCGCATATCCTGTTCTGGGGGGGGGTGCTTTGGCGCTAGTGGTTGGCGGTTTGCTGATCTCTGGCGGTACCAGCGCTATCCAGACCGCGATGGTCATCGGGGCTTTGCCGTTCTCATTGGTGATGGTTTTGATGTGCATCGCGCTTATCAAAGCGATCTACAACGATGGTCGTCGTGAAGCTGTCGGCGTGCCAACGACGCATTCAGAAATCGCGGCGGCAACGCCAGCAGAGTAGTCAATGCGTTAAATAAGATTAAGAGGCCCCGACAGCTTGCGCGTCGGGGCCTTTTGCGTTTGTGTAATCAAAGATTTTTTGGGGATGATATATGACACTCGATCTGGATTTCGTGCGCGCGCAGTTTCCGGCCTTTTCGCAGGCTTCCTTGCAAGGTCAGGCGTTTTTTGAGAATGCCGGTGGCAGTTACACATGTGGCGCGGTGATCGATCGTTTGACACGGTATTATACCGAACGCAAAGTACAGCCTTATTCCGCCTATGATGCTTCGCGCTTAGCTGGTGAAGAGATGGATGAGGCGCGTGTGCGTCTTGCAGCGATCATGGGTGTGGATACGGATGAGGTGTCTTTCGGGCCATCCACAACGCAGAACACGTATGTTCTAGCACAGGCGTTTGCGGAGTTTATGGAGCCGGGCGAAGCGATTGTTGTCACCAACCAAGACCACGAAGCGAACTCTGGCCCTTGGCGTCGTCTCGCCGCGCGCGGAATTGAAATACGCGAATGGCAGATTGATCCAGAGACGGGTCATCTTGATCCCGAAACCCTTGCGAATTTGCTCGACGAAAAGGTGCGCCTAGTTGTGTTTCCCCATTGCTCCAATGTGGTGGGCGAAATCAATCCAATAACCGAGATTACCGCAATTGCTCATGCCGCTGGCGCGTTTGTTTGTGTCGATGGCGTCTCTTATGCGCCCCATGGCATCCCGAATGTGGGCGAACTCGGGCCTGATATTTATTTGTTTTCTGCCTATAAAACTTTCGGCCCGCACCAGGGCATTATGGTAATGCGCCGCGCGTTGGGGATGACGTTGCCGAACCAAGGGCACCACTTCAACGGAGATAGCTTGTACAAGCGGTTCACCCCTGCGGGACCGGATCATGCGCAGGTCGCCGCGAGTGCTGGCATGGCGGATTATATCGACGCTTTGGCGTGGCATCATGGGATTGAAGGAAATGCAGCCGACAAAGGCGCAGGCGTGCATGATTTGATGCGCGCGCATGAAGAGGTGTTGTTGCAGCCGCTCCTTGATTATGTTTCAGAAAAGAATTCTGTGCGGCTCATCGGCCCTGCACAGGCCTCTTCGCGCGCACCGACGGTGGCCTTGGCATCCCAAGACAATGCGGAAGATTTGGCAGAACAGCTGGTGAAACACGGCATCATGGCAGGGGGCGGCGATTTTTATGCGCAAAGACCGCTTAGCGCGATGGGTGTGGATCTGAGCAAAGGTGTGCTGCGGCTAAGCTTCACGCACTACACCTCTAAGGGCGAAATTGATCAGCTTTTGAATGCCTTGGACGATATTCTTTGATCTAATTACCTGCCCGCCGCGTAAACTAATAAAACAATAACACAGAACACAAACACTGGGGGCTCGGGTGAGCACACAACAACCCATTCTTGTCTGGTTTCGCCGTGATTTGCGCGTTTCAGACCAGCCCACTTTTCACGCAGCCGCCAAAAGCGGCGCGCCCGTTATTGCGGTTTTTATCAAAGATGATTTGGTGAATAAGCTTGGCGCTGCGCCAAAATGGCGTCTTGGCAAAGCGCTGGAGGTTTTTGAACGCACGCTTGCTGATTTGAACGTGCAGCTGGTTCTACGCAGTGGACCCGCGCTTGAAGTGCTTCAGAATTTGATCAAAGAGACGAACGCACAGGGTGTTTATTGGTCCCGACTGTATGATCCGCAAAGCGTTGCACGAGATACCGACGTGAAGGCCAGCTTGCGGGCTGGCGGCGTTGAGGCGCGTAGCTTTGGTGGGCATCTGATGTTCGAGCCATGGAGCGTCGAGACGAAGATGGGCGGTATGTATAAAGTGTACACACCGTTCTGGCGCTCTGTAAAAGATCGTGACGTCGAGGTGCCGCTCCCTGTGCCGTCAAAGATAACGGTTGCGAATAAGATCGAAAGCGAAGCGCTTCAGGATTGGCGACTTGGCGCTGCAATGCGTCGTGGGGGTGAAGTTGTCGAACAGCACGCCCAAGTGGGCGAACATGCGGCTCAAAACCGTTTGGCCGAGTTTATAGAGCAAGATGTAGCGAAATACGTCGAAATGCGTGATATCCCTTCGACACGTGGCACATCTGGTCTTAGCGAAAACCTCGCGCTTGGTGAAATATCTCCGCACCAATGCTGGCACGCAGGGATGCGCGCGCTGCTTGAGGGCGATGCCGATGCCGAGGTTTTTTTGAAAGAACTGGTCTGGCGCGAGTTTGCCTATCATTTGATGCATCACACACCGCATATTCTTGATAGCAATTGGAAGCCCGATTGGGACAAGTTCAAGTGGAACACAGATGCGGATCATCCAGATGTGATTGCGTGGAAGCAAGGGCGCACGGGGATCGAGTTTGTCGATGCAGCCATGCGCGAGATGTATGTGACGGGTAAAATGCACAATCGCGGTCGGATGATCGTGGCCTCGTATTTGACCAAGCATCTGCTGACCCACTGGAAAGTGGGCCAAACGTGGTTTGATGAGTGCCTTACCGATTGGGACCCTGCGAGTAATGCGATGGGCTGGCAATGGGCCGCAGGCTCTGGGCCCGATGCGTCGCCATACTTTCGCGTGTTCAACCCTGTCACGCAGCTTGATAAATTTGACCGTGAGCGCAGTTACGTGCGTGCATGGATTGCTGAAGGGCAGCGAAACCCGCCGGACACGGCGCTGAGTTTCTTCAAAGCAATACCTGAAAGTTGGGCCCTGACGCCTGATGCGATTTATCCACAACCAATCGTTGACGCAGCGACAGGTCGCCAGCGTGCGCTTGATGCCTATCAAGCCCGAGGGTTTTAAGACTACAAAGATAAAAAAACGGGCTACCTTTATGAAAAGACGTGCCGATTCACCGATTGGGGGGTGATATGATTCTGACGACCACTGACGGCCAAAAGGGCCTGCCGCGCTATTTTACTCAGGTGTTCGCGATGTCGAACAACATGAACAATGGCAGCGTTGATTTTCACTTGCCCGATGGCCGCGTTTTTCGCGCCGAGGGCAAGAATCCAGGCCCTGTGGCAGAGATTCACATCAAAAACCCTGATCTTTTTGCGCGACTTATCCGCGAAGGGGACCTTGGCTTTTGCGATGCTTACCTTGATGACTGGTGGTCTACCCCTGATTTGCAGGCGTTCATGGACCTCGTCCATATGGACAATGAGGATGTTTACGACGGATTTCCGGGCATGGGTTTAGTGCGTCTTATGGAGAAATTCCGCTTCTGGCTTCAGCGCAATCATAAAGAGCAGGCCCGCAAGAATATCTCTTACCATTACGACTTGGGTAACGAGTTTTATGGGCTTTGGCTCGATGAAACGATGACCTACTCGTCCGCTATTTTCGAGACGGGTCAAGAGAGCACAGAGAATGCACAAACGGCCAAATACGCTTCGATGATTGATGAAATGGGCGCGAAAGCAGGCGATCATGTTCTTGAGATCGGTTGCGGATGGGGCGGCTTTGCAGAGTACGCAGCCAAAGAACGCGGCATTCGCGTAACAGGTCTGACGATCAGCGAAGAGCAGTACAAGTACGCTAAGCAACGCATTGAAAAAGCTGGTGTTTCTGACCTTGTCGAGTTCAAGTTGCAAGACTACCGCGACGAAAAAGGGGTCTATGACGGTATCGCTTCTATCGAGATGTTTGAGGCCGTCGGTGAGAAGTACTGGCCCGTTTATTTTGAGACAGTGCGCGAACGTCTCAAGCCTGGTGCGCAAGCAACGCTACAGATTATCACCGTCGCAGATCGTCGTTGGCAGGTATATAAACGCGGTGTGGATTTCATCCAGAAATACATCTTTCCGGGCGGTATGCTACCAAGCCCCGGTGCGCTGAAAGCAGAGGTGCACAAAGCAGGTCTAGACGTGATCCGATCGAAAGAATTTGGTGCGAGCTACTCGATCACGCTACGCCGTTGGTTCGAGACGTTTAACGACAAATGGGACACTGTCGCGGGGATGGGATTTGATGATCGCTTCCGCCGGATGTGGAACTTTTATCTCACCTCTTGCGCATCGACCTTTCACAGCGGAAACTGCGACGTAACACAGATCACTATTCGCAAACCAAGTTAAGCCAAGAGAGCCAAATACAATGCCCACAGCCGCACGCGTTATCGCCGCTCTTTGTCTCGCTGTTTTAGCATGGATTGTTTCGGAACAAATCAAAGAGCTGTTCGAAGAAGACAAACCCTTTGGCAACTTCAACTTGATCAATCTTGTGCTTGCGTTTGTCGTCGGCTGGCAAGTGATTGGCAGTCGGGCAGGGCGCGGTATGGCGGCCGCAATCAACAATGGCCTTACGGGCGGTATCATGTTGTTTTTGTGGGTCTCGCTCGCGCATGCTTCCATCGAGATGTTCGAACGCTCCATGCGCAACCGCTATGACGGCGCGTTTGAGGCATTGGCGGCGATGTTTCAGTTGATGGCGGAGAATGCGGTGCTTGTGGCGACACCTTTGATACTCGGCACGCTTGTGGTCGGCTCTGCGCTCTCTGGGTTTGCGGCGGAGTTTACGGCCAAACGCGCCTCATGAACCGCGCATTGTTCTTTTACGGAACGCTTTGTCATATTCCATTGCTAGAGATTGTTTTGGGCCGATCCGGCGCTGAAATTGATATCAGCGAAGCTCTCTTGCCGGATCATTTGGTGAGTTGGGTCAAGGATGAGCCGTTTCCGATGATTGCTGCGCACCCGAGGGGGCGCGCACGCGGAATATTGGTGCAAGATCTTAGCCCACAGGATGTGGATCGCCTAAGGTTTTATGAGGGCGGGTTTGAATATGATCTCGCATCAGTCGCTGTTGAACTCAGCGCAGGCCGCAACGCACAAGCTGAGGTTTTCTTTCCAGAAGTGGGTGTTTGGAGCGCTGGCGCTGAATGGGTCTTGGACGACTGGATCGCAGAGTGGGGCAGGGTGAGCGAAGCGGCCGCGCGCGAAGTGATGGAGCATTACGGCAAAAGAAGTGTCGATGAGGTGGCGCGTCTGTTGCCGTTCTTTCGGGCGCGGGGTTGGGCAAAACAGCTGGCGCAAGAAACTGCGCCTACATCTTTGCGCCGCGACACAAGCAGCGCAGATGTGACCCTTAAGCCAACTGGCGATGGTTTTGCGGAGTTCTTTCGCCTTGATACGTTCGAGTTGAGCTACCCGCGCTTTGACGGCACACAAAGCGAAACGCTGCAAAGGTCTGCCTTTGTGGCTTATGATGCTGCTTTGGTCCTGCCTTATGATCCGAAAAACGATCTGGTGATGTTGATAGAGCAATTGCGTTACGGACCGCTGATGCGAGAGGATCCTAAGCCTTGGGTGCTTGAGCCTATCGCGGGGCTTGTGGATGCAGGGGAACCGCCCATGGAGGCTGCGCGCCGCGAAGCGGTGGAAGAAGCGGGGATTGATCTACGAGATATCCGTCCGATGATGAAAGTCTATCCAAGCCCCGGTTACTCTACTGAATTTTTCCATTGCTTTCTGGGCATTTGCGCGCTGGATCCGGCCATGGAAGGGACCCATGGGCTGGCGAGCGAAAATGAAGACATCCGAACCCATGTGATTTCGTTTGATCGTGCCATGGCGCTAGTAGACAGCGGCGAGATCAATCTTGCACCCACCACGATGATGCTCTTGTGGATAGCGCGTCATCGCGAAAGCCTGCGTGCAAACGCGTGATGGCGGATTGGTGACTTGAGTTAGCTCTGGCAGGCGCTTAGATATGTGCAGCAGCAAGGAGAGATGCACATGATCGTCGCGCAAGATCTGGCTCAGGCCATTGGAAACACACCGCTTATCAAGCTTAAAGCCGCGTCCGAGCTCACCGGCTGCACGATTTTGGGCAAAGCGGAATTCATGAACCCGGGTCAGTCGGTCAAGGACCGTGCGGCACTTTCGATTATCCAGAATGCTGTTGCCAGTGGAGAGCTGAAACCCGGTGGCACGATTGTTGAGGGAACAGCGGGCAACACGGGCATCGGTCTTGCGCTTGTTGGTTCGTCCATGGGGTTCAAAACAGTCATTGTGATCCCTGAAACGCAGTCTCAGGAAAAGAAAGATATGCTGCGTCTTGCGGGGGCAGAGTTGGTGCAAGTGCCAGCCGCGCCTTACCGCAATCCGAACAATTTTGTACGCTACTCCGAGCGTCTCGCCAAAGAGTTGGCGCGCACTACGAATGAGGGTGTGATCTGGGCGAACCAGTTTGACAACGTCGCCAACCGCCAAGCGCATATCGACACAACTGGCCCCGAAATCTGGGCACAAACCGATGGCAATGTGGATGGCTTCATCTGCGCTGTCGGTTCTGGTGGCACGCTCGCGGGTGTTGGTCTTTCGTTGCAACCAAAGGGCGTGAAAATCGGTCTTGCTGATCCGGACGGAGCATCCCTTTACAACTATTACACCAACGGTGAACTGGTCATGAGCGAAGGCGGCTCAATCGCTGAAGGCATTGGTCAAATCCGCATCACTAAAAACCTTGAAGGCTTTACGCCGGATATGTCGTTCAACATCCATGACGATGAAGCATTGCCGATCGTTTTTGATCTGCTCGAAACCGAAGGTCTGTGCCTTGGGGCGTCGTCCGGTGTGAATATCGCAGGCGCGATCCGTATGGCGAAAGAGATGGGGCCAGGGCATACGATCGTGACGATCCTGTGCGATTTCGGGACGCGTTATCAGTCCAAATTGTTCAACCCTGAGTTCTTGCGCTCTAAAGATTTACCTGTGCCCGCATGGCTTGATAAAGAGCCAAGCGTTGTGCCTAGTGTGTTCGAGGACGTTTGATGCAACGACCTTCGCTTTTGCGATTGCTTTGCACGCTTTTGCTGCTCGCCTTGCCACTGTCCGTTACGGCGCAAGCCACTGGGCCAGACTATACGGCATGGAAGAACGTCGCACAACGTGCTGAAATTGCTGTTGAAAACGGGCGTGCCTCTTCGAGTGCGCTTGAATCTCTGCGCATACAAGTTGTCGGATGGCGAGAGCAATTTTTAGAAGCACAAAGCGCTAATCAATCGCGCATAGCGACGCTTAATTCGCAAATTGCCAGCCTTGGCACGCCTGCGGAGGGGGTCGAGGAAGCGCCAGATATTGCCGAGCGTCGCGTAGAGTTAACCAGCCAGTTGCAACGTTTGCGCGCACCTGTTGTCACTGCCGAAGAAGCTTACAGCCGTGCTGACGGCGTCATCAAAGAGATCGATACGCTGATCCGTGAACGCCAAACTGACGCCTTGCTTAGTTCCGGGCCAAGTCCTCTCAACCCTGTGTATTGGGGGCCTGCGCTTGAGGCTTTGGGCAGTTCGAGTAGCGCTTTGACGCATGAGGTGTCACAAGCGTTCAAATCGGAAGCGCAACGAAATAGCTTTGGGCGTGCTTTGCCACAAATTGTTATTCTCGCGCTGGTCGGCTTTGTCCTTTTGTGGCGTGGGCGTCGCTGGTCGTATAGCATCGTTGGGTTTCTTAGCCGTCATACTCAACGCGGTGCCCATGTGTGGCGCTTTATTGCGTCGCTGTTGCAAATTTTATTGCCTTTTATCGGTCTTATCGCACTTGTCGAAGCCGCGATTGAGACAGGTCTGCTTGGCTTGCGCGGCACGCTTTTGATTGACGATGTGCCTTGGTACGGCTTGATTTTGCTCAGCTTTCGTTGGCTCGCTGGTCAGCTTTTTCCGCGTCGTGAAGATGAAGATACTATTCTGGACGTTGAGCACAAACACGCCACTGAGGCGCGTTGGTACATCGCAGCTGTCGCGCCTATTCTGGTCACGGCTTTGGTCTTCAATGTTCTGGCGAGTTATGATGGCTGGAGCGATGCAACGCGCGCAGTCATCGGCTTTCCAATTCTAATCGTCACGGGCGTCGTGCTGTCGCGTTTGGGTCGTATCTTGAGCGTTGGTTTGATTGACAGTTCTTCAGAGGAGGAAACCCCGCTCTATCGTTTACGGATTTCGCGGCTTCTGGGGCGGGCAGTTATCTTGGTAGCGATTGCGGGTCCGGTCATCGGCGCGCTTGGGTATGGGAACGCTGCGGCGCGATTGATGTTTGCTTCTGTTGCGACGCTTGCGTTGTTCGGCTTGGTACTGGTGCTACAATCTTTTGTAAGCCATCTCTACGCGTTCATCATGCGCAAGAATGATAGCGAAGAGGACGGCTTGATCCCTATCCTTATGGGTTTTGCGCTGGTGCTGGGTGCCGTGCCGGTTTTAGCGCTTATCTGGGGCGCGCGCGCAGCGGATATCACAGAGGTTTGGACACGTTTTCAAGAAGGGTTTGCGATTGGCGACAGTCGCATTTCCCCCGTTGATTTCCTAACATTTGCAGTGCTCTTTAGTGCAGGCTATGTGCTTACACGCTTGCTTCAAGGGATGATGCGCACTTCCATTCTGCCGCGTACAAAGATCGATACCGGCGGGCGAAATGCGATCGTCTCTGGTATTGGATATATCGGTATTTTCCTTGCGGCGGTCATCGCGATCAGCTCTGCGGGCATTAATCTCAGCAATATCGCTTTGGTTGCGGGTGCTTTGTCGGTTGGTATTGGTTTTGGCCTGCAAAACATCGTTTCGAACTTTGTTTCCGGTATAATCCTTCTGATCGAACGCCCGATTGCCGAAGGGGACTGGATCGAAGTCGGCGGCAAAATGGGCTATGTGCGCGGCATCTCTGTGCGTTCGACACGTATCGAGACCTTTGATCGCACGGACGTTATTATCCCCAACGCTGATCTTGTTTCGGGCATGGTGACCAACTGGACGCGCGGCAAAACAGTAGGTCGTGTGATCGTTCCTGTCGGTGTCGCTTATGGCAATGATACGCGCAAAGTGGAGAGCATTCTGCTAGGGATCGCGCGCGAACATTCAATGGTTCTGCTTAATCCTGCACCCTCGATCGTTTTCCAAGGGTTTGGCGCTGACTCGCTCGACTTTGAAATTCGTGCGATCTTGCGGGATGTGAACTTTGTGCTCTCTGTAAAGTCCGATATGAACCACGAAATCGCCAAGCGTTTTGCCGAAGAAAATATCGAAATCCCGTTCCAGCAACGCGACATTTGGATCCGCAATCCCGAAGCTTTGTCCTCGGGCGTCTCTGATGTTAATAAAAAGAGTGACGCAACCGATAAACCCGCAACCGAGAAGCCTGCGACATGACACATCCATTGTTCCTTGATGATGCTTATATGCGTGATGCAGACGCGACTGTCGTTGAACATACGCCAGAGGGCGGGGTGGTCTTGGACCGCTCGATTTTCTATCCTACGGGTGGCGGTCAGCCGGGCGATAGTGGCATGATCATGTGGGATGGGCAGAGCCTGCCGATTGCGACAAGTGTCAAGATAAAGGATCGCGCTGATACGACCTCAGCGCTTGTGCCCGCGGAACCTGCGCGCTTGCCGCCCATCGGGGCCAAGATCACCCAGACGCTCGATTGGGAACGCCGCCACGCGCATATGCGTGTGCATACGGCGCTGCACTTGTTGTCAGTGGTCATCCCATTGCCTGTATCTGGCGGCTCGATCACCGCGGCGAAAGGTCGGCTGGATTTCGATATGCCTGACGCCCTCGAGGACAAAGACGCGCTTGAGCGGTCTTTGAATGCGCTGATCGAACTCGACTATGTCGTCTCCGAAGGTTGGATTTCTGACGAAGAACTGCGTGCGAATATGGACTTGGTGAAAACTATGTCTGTACAGCCGCCAATGGGGGCAGGTCGCGTGCGCCTTGTGCGTATTGGCGATGATGTGCGCCAGATTGATCTACAGCCTTGCGGCGGCACCCATGTAGCGCGCACGTCCGAGATTGGCCGCGTACGTCTTGGTAAGGTCGAGAAAAAGGGCAAACAAAACCGTCGCGTTTATTTGCACTTGGATAGTTAAACGCTGCTTTATTCGGGGTTGTAACGATGCTTATGCGGAAAAAAGCGAACGTATGTGTGACCGGAAAGACTCTCTTATAAGTAGAGTGAAGTTTAAGACTTCTCAAAAACATCTCCAAATCGTTTAGTATACCGCTGCTACCCCAAAACCCGAATTTTTTCATGGGTTATGACGCGGAAATTGTCTGATACTTGGTCACGGAAGGCTTTCCACTCATTTGGGAT
>Ga0206127_1004171_pt1 | contig 12878 bp, 13 predicted proteins | sample Helgoland_Spring_6_FD_148646 | JGI IMG/M metagenome (GOLD analysis project Ga0206127, IMG submission 148646) | Pelagic subsurface seawater microbial communities from Kabeltonne, Helgoland, North Sea - Helgoland_Spring_Bloom_20160419_1 | ecosystem: Environmental > Aquatic > Marine > Epipelagic ...
GCCAATTTTTTCGGCAAATCAAAACCAATCAATTTTATAGTTTTACTATTACTGTTTGTTTGCGCCTTTTTTTTAAATAGTTTTCATGCGTTTTCAACCACTGAATTTACGCTTTTATTCATCGTTGAAAAAATAGTATTTTTTATTATTTTCACCTTGCTTTTTTTTGGCGTAAACTTCATTATTTCTAAGAATAAATTAACACTAGACAATTCCTATGCGCTGTTGTTTTATCTTCTAGTGATTTCTTTTTTTAGTACTTATCTGTATGATTATAAGGTAGTTTTGGAATATATCATACACCTCTTGTTTTTAAGAAAAGTGTATAGTTTGCAAACCTTAAATGAGGTGTTTAAAAAGTTATTTGACGCTGGTTTTTGGTTGGGGGTACTGTGCCTTATGAACCCGTTTTCAATTGTATTTTCAGTACTTCTATTCACTGGGTTAATCGTTCATAAAAGGATTCGATTTCAAACCATGATCATCTCTACAGTTGGTTTTATGATTCCTGTTTTTTTGTTTTTCACTTATAGCTTTTGGATCGATTCCTTATCGCTTTTTACAGACAAACTTCTCTTATACAGCACCTACGACTTTAACTTGTATAAACAAACCAAGTTTTTAGCTCCATTGGGAGTTCTTTCAATATTTTTGTTGTTTGCAATTTTTATGAAAACAGGAAGCGTATTTTCTGTTAATAATCGCTTCAAAAAAAGTTGGATTTTACTTTTAACTCATTTGTTTATAAGTATTTCATACCTCTTCATTACGTTTGACCGAGACGGTTCTGAATTGTTAATCGCCGCCTTTCCCGTTGCCGTAATTCTTGCCAATGGTTTTGAATCGATACAACGAAATTTTTTAAAAGAAATAGGAATTATTCTTTTTGTAGTGGGTGCTCTTTTAGGGCCTCTATTCTTATAGTTTCGTTCCAAAGGCCAGGTCTCCAGCATCTCCAAGCCCAGGGATAATGTACCCTTTTTCATTCAATGTAGGATCAATTGCAGCAATCCACAAATGAGTGTTTTTAGGAAAATGCTTTTCAATAAAATGAATTCCCTCTTGAGAGGCAATTACTACCACAATATGAATTTCTTTGGGAATCCCTTGTTTTTTAATGGCTTTATGGACTGCAACCAACGATTGACCGGTTGCCAACATTGGATCTGCCAATAAAAGTATTTTATCTTCCAATGCGGGGGCAGCAAAATATTCAACAACAATGTCAAATGCTGCATCTTTGTTTGGATGGTGGCGGTATGCAGCAATGAAAGCATTTTCAGCAGTATCAAAATAGTTTAACAATCCTTGATGCAGCGGGAGCCCCGCTCTTAATATTGAGCAAAGAACAAGTTCTTTTGTTGGAACTGCGATTTTTTTTGTCCCCAAAGGAGTAATCACCTCTACGGTTTTAGAGGCCAATTCTTTGCTTAATTCATACCCTAATATTTCTCCAATTCGTTCAATATTTCTACGAAATCGCAAAGGATCTTTTTGAATTTTATGATCTCTAATTTCTGAAATGAAAGTATTTAAAATCGAGGGACTTTTGGAGAGGTGGTGTATGGTCATTTCTATAGCTTATTTTACAAAGATAATCGGAATAGTTTAAAATGTGTATATTGTCAATTCTTAATCATCAATTGGGATAGTGTATCTATCACCAAAAGTCAACAAACCTAGAACAAAGAGTTTCATGAATTTGAAACTCTTTTTTTGTGTATTTTTTTAAAATTCTTCTCAACTTTGCGCCTTCATTTTAGAATTCATTTTCATGAACCAAAGAACCATAGCACTTAGTTTAGTCTCTATTGCAACTTTAATTTATGGGGTTACCTTTACCATTGCAAAAGATGTAATGCCACTATATATAAAACCCAATGCTTTTATTTTAATAAGAGTCTTTGGGGGCACTGTTGTTTTCTGGATTGCTGGGCTGTTTGTCAAGTCCCAAAAAATAGTGAGACAAGACTATAAAAAAATAATTTTGGCCTCTTTTTTTGGTATCGCATTGAACATGTTGTGCTTTTTTAAAGGCTTAAGCCTTACCTCGCCAATAAGTGCTTCGGTGATGATGGTTACTTCACCAATTATGGTTTTAATTTTTTCAAGTATTTTGTTGAAAGAAAAAATTATTAAAAGGAAAATCATGGGGGTTTTTGTTGGATTGATTGGAGCGATTTTCTTGATTGTTTATGGGAATAGCGGTGAGAATACGGACGCCAATAGTACTTTAGGAAACTTTTTGGTATTTGTAAATGCAGCGTCTTACGGGCTGTATTTGGTTTTGGTCAAAAAAGTAATTTCAAAATACAACCCGATTACCTTTATAAAGTGGTTTTATCTATTTGGGCTTATTTTTGTGATCCCATTTTCATTGTTTGAATTCACTGAAATCTCATGGACAACTATGCCAACAGATATTTATTTAAAAGTAGGTTTTGTCATTCTTTTTACAACCTGTATTACCTATCTTTTTAACCTTTATGGCTTGTCTAAATTGAAGCCTACTACGGTGGGTGTTTTCATATATTTACAACCAGTAATAGCTACTATTTTCGCACTATCTGTAGGAAGTGATTCTCTTAATTTAGTGAAAATGTGCGCATCCGGAATCATCTTTTTTGGAGTGTATTTAGTTTCAAAACAGCCTAAAAGTACTTTGAAATAAACTATATTTGCAACGCATTTAAAATGAATATTTTATGATTCAATCAATGACAGGTTACGGGAAATCGGTACTTCAACTACCGACCAAAAAAGTAACCATAGAAATTAAATCCTTAAATAGTAAAAACCTTGATTTAAACGTCCGAATTCCTTCTTACTATAAAGAAAAAGAATTGTCTGTTCGCAAAAAATTAGCGAACGCTTTGGTGCGTGGAAAAGTAGATTTCTCCATTTTTGTTGAAATGACCGGAAATGAATCTTCCGCAAAGATCAATCACAGCCTTGTAAAGGAGTATATGGAGCAATTAAGAAATCTTGTAGATCCAGTTAAAACATCAGAGGTAGAGCTCTTGAAAATGGCCATTAGAATGCCAGATGCACTAAAAGCAGAACGTGAAGAGTTTGATGAAAACGAATGGAGCAGTATCACTCAAAATATAGACCTTGCAATTCAGGAGATTATACAATACAGAGTAGACGAAGCAGCCTCTTTAGAAATTGATTTCAAAGAAAGAATTACAAACATAAGAACCTATCTAGAAGAAGTGAAGGCATTGGATAGTGATCGGGTAGAAAATGTAAAGACGCGTTTGAAAAAGGCGATCGATGATTTGAAAGTAGATGCCGATGAAAATCGTTTTGAGCAAGAGTTGATTTACTATCTTGAAAAATTGGATATTAATGAGGAGAAAGTGCGGTTGGCAAACCACTTAGATTATTTTTTACTCACCTTGTCGTCCGAAGTATCAAATGGTAAAAAACTAGGCTTTATTGTTCAAGAAATGGGGAGAGAAATCAATACCACAGGTTCTAAAGCCAATTATGCACCCATGCAAAAAGCCGTAATTCAAATGAAAAATGAATTAGAGCAAATTAAAGAACAAATTTTAAACGTGCTATAAACGGAACCAATTTCGAGGGCATTCGGAATTCCAGAATCGATATATTATGAAAGATTTTAAAGGAAAATTATTTGTTTTTTCTGCGCCTTCTGGGTCTGGAAAAACAACCATTGTACGTCACTTATTAAAACAAGAACAATTTAATCTAGCGTTTTCTATTTCTGCAACTTCTCGAGAACCGAGAGGATTTGAAAAAGACGGAAAAGACTATTATTTTATCTCTTTAAGAGATTTTAAGAATAAAATAAAAGAAGATGCCTTTTTGGAATGGGAAGAAGTATATCGTGATAACTTTTATGGAACTTTAAAAACAGAAGTAGAACGAATCTGGGCACTAAAAAAACATGTAATTTTTGACATAGACGTTGTTGGTGGATTGCGAATAAAAAAGAAATTTCCAGAAAACACCTTGTCAGTTTTTGTAAAACCACCCAGTGTAGATGAACTTAAAATTCGGTTGAAGAAGAGAAGTACAGAAAGCGAGGATAAAATAAATATGCGGATTGCAAAAGCCTCTGTAGAATTGGCAACAGCTCCACAGTTTGATAAGATCATCAAAAATTATGATTTAGAGGTAGCTTTACAAGAAGCGGAAGCACTTATGCGTGACTATTTAGGATTAAACAAATAAAGAAAGTCGAAGAGCGAAACGGATTAAAAATGAAAATTGGATTATATTTTGGCACCTTCAATCCCATTCATGTTGGGCATTTAATTATCGCCAATCATTTAGTAGAGCATTCCAACTTAGATGAAGTTTGGATGGTGGTTACTCCACACAATCCATTTAAAAAGAAAAGTTCTTTACTAGACAATCACCACCGTTTTGAAATGGTCTATAGAGCAACGGAAAATTACCCAAAAATAAAACCTTCAGACATTGAGTTTAAACTGCCACAACCCAATTATACCACCCATACCTTGGCGCATATTTCAGAGTTGCATCCAGATAAAGAGTTTGGGTTAATTATGGGCGAAGACAATTTAAAAAACTTTCATAAATGGAAAAATTTTGAGACCATCCTAGAACATCATCAAATTTATGTATATCCAAGAATTTCAGCAGGAAATACCCAGTCACAATTTGACGGCCATCCAAAAATTCACAAAATCGCAGCTCCCATCATAGAAATTTCTTCAACAATGATTCGAAACGGAATAAAAACTGCCAAAAATATACAACCGCTTCTCTCCAAAGAAGTTTGGGTTTATATTGATGAAATGAATTTTTATAGAAAATAAATTTCACTATTTATTCGTTGTATATTTGTGAAGAAACTAAATAGCATTGTGTGGCAAAAAATAAGAAACAAAAACGTAATTTTAAACAGAAATTAACGGACAAATACAGTTTGGTTGTTTTAAATGAAGATACTTTTGAAGAGCGTTTTTCATTAAAGCTATCACGATTAAATGTATTTGTATTTGGAGGTTTTTTTTCAATATTGTTAATGGTATTAACCATCGCACTTATTGCTTTTACCCCAATTAAAGAATACATCCCGGGCTATTCTTCTACCTTATTAAAAACAAATGCATTAAACGCAACCTTAAAAGCAGATTCTTTAAAAACACAATTAACCGTTTTAGAAAATTATACAAAAGCAATAAGACCTGTATTGACCGGGGAATTAAAACCAGAAATCATAGATTCTTTACTGTTAGAACAAGAAAGAATAATTATCAACGAAAACGATTTGGATGCTACAAAAGCAGATTCTTTATTTAGAGAAAGTGTTGATCGAAGAGACCGTTTTCCAATTATTAACAACATCGAATCCAATGTAGATTTGGTTTTTTTCGCGCCATTAAACGGTCAAATTTCTCAAAACTTCGATCCCTCGACCAAACATTTTGCAGTAGATATTTTAGCAAATACGGGAGCACCCGTAAAAGCAATTGCAGAGGGTACGGTTATTTTTTCCGGATGGACCACAGAAACCGGTTATGTGCTTATTTTAAAACACAGCAATAATTATATTTCTGTTTACAAACACAATGGAAATTTATTAAAAGAACAATCCGATTTTGTGCAATCTGGCGAGGCAATAGCAAGCGTTGGATCGACCGGAGAATTAACAACAGGTCCGCACCTACACTTTGAACTTTGGAGTGATGGCTATGCTGTAGACCCAGTAAAATATATAGATTTTAAATAATGAGTATTAAATCTTTTTTTGCAATCCCTTTTGCCAAAAATGCCACAAAAAAAGTGAAAAAGTGGGCAAATAATCCGCTGAAAACACAAGAAAAAGTTTTTCAAAAATTAATTTCGAAAGGGAGAAAGACCGCTTATGGTAAAGACCACGACTTTTTGAACATTCACAATTATGAAGACTTTAAAAAACGCATAAAAGTACAAGACTATGAAGGACTAAGAGCCTATGTAGATCGAATTGTAGCGGGGGAATCCGATGTGCTTTGGCCAGGAAAGCCGTTGTATTTTGCTAAAACTTCAGGTACAACTTCAGGGGCCAAATACATTCCAATTACCAAAGACTCCATGCCTACACATATAAAAGCCGCCAAAAATGCGTTGTTGTCTTATATCGTAGAAAAAAATGATGCAAGCTTTGTGAATGGAAAAATGATCTTTTTACAAGGAAGCCCAGTTTTAGAAGATAAAAACGGAGTTAAATTAGGACGTTTAAGTGGGATCGTAGCCCACTACATTCCACAGTATCTGCTAAAAAACAGATTGCCAACCTGGGAAACCAATTGTATTGAGGATTGGGATACCAAAGTAAATGCCATTGTCAAAGAAACAATACATGAAGACATGACGGTTATAAGTGGCATTCCGTCCTGGGTACAAATGTATTTTGAAAAATTGATTGCAAAAACAGGAAAACCAATTTCAGAAATCTTTCCAAATTTTAATTTCTTCATATATGGTGGGGTCAATTTTGAGCCTTACAAAAACAAATTTGAAAGTTTAATAGGTAAGAAAATAGATTATATAGAATTGTATCCAGCATCTGAAGGATTTATTGCTTATCAAGATTCACAAACCGAAAAAGGAATGTTATTGCAATTGGATTCGGGTATTTTCTATGAATTCATCCCTGCTAGTGAGTTTTTTGACGAAAATCCTACAAGAATTTCACTAAAAGATGTAAAAATCAACGTCAATTATGTTATTATTTTAAATACAACTGCTGGGTTGTGGGGGTATAATATTGGCGATACGGTTGAATTTACAAATACAAAACCATATCGAATAAAAGTGACAGGACGTATCAAACACTTTATTTCTGCTTTTGGAGAACACGTGATTGGGAAAGAAGTCGAGAAAGCATTGAAGGATGCAATTCTAGAAACCAATATTAATATTAGTGAATTTACAGTAGCCCCACAAGTAAATCCAGAGAGTGGTTTGCCTTATCATGAATGGTTTTTAGAGTTTGAAAATGAACCTGAAAACATGTCCGATTTTGCCAATAAAATAGATCGCTCTATGCAAGCCCAAAACAGCTATTACTTCGATTTGATAGCAGGTAAAATACTACGACCATTGGTGATTCGAAAAGTTAAAAAAGGCGGATTTCATGCGTATATGAAATCGATTGGAAAATTTGGAGGTCAAAATAAGATCCCACAATTAGCCGACAATCGAAAAATAGCTGACGTTTTACAAGATTTTCTAGTTGAATAATCATTCTAAATAAAAACCCTATGAAGATTGTTTCCACCAACATTGGAGAAAAAAAAGTGATTGACTGGAAAGGAAAAACAGTAACAACAGGTATTTTTAAAGATCCAGTTACGATGCCTATTTTTTTAGACACAGAAGAAGTTACCGGAGATGAAATTACCGATAGAAAACATCATGGCGGTATACTTCAAGCCATTTATGGATATTCATTAAAACACTACCAATATTTCAAGCCCTTGTATCCAAATTTAGAATGGCAATCTGGAATGTTTGGTGAAAATCTAACCATAGACGACTTGGATGAAACCAAGTTGCATCAAGGAGATACTTTTCAGGTGGGTGCTGCTATTTTAGAAGTAACAGTACAACGAAATCCATGTTATAAACTAGGCGTTCGTTTTAACGATATGAAAATTGTAAAACAGTTCTGGAATACCACAATGTGTGGCGTTTATTTTAAAGTAGTACAAACGGGTTTTGTAAAAGTTGGAGATGTGTTTACTCAACTTAAAAGCTGTCCTGAAAACCCTACAATTGCAGACTTGTATCTTGCCATAAGACCAAAATAGGGAGCATCTCTTAAATGAGGTCGTTGCATCGGTTGACTTTAAGCAGACAGGGTGTCCTCTTTCTTATGTAAAAATCGGGTTAATTTCATGGAAAGATCTAGCAAAATAATTTTAGCGTTTCCATTTCTTTCAATGTGATAAATCGCATCATTGAGTTCTTTCTCGATGTCTAAAATATTTCCGGCATGAACGTAAGCTGCAAATTTTGAAAGATCAAAGCCTGTTTGAGTTTCCATAAAAACCAACTCATTTGATTTGTAGTTTAGCAACAAAGCCTGTCTGAAGAATTGCAAGCAGTAGCCTAAAAAACGTTTTTGATTTTCTCTACCCGATTTTGCAATGGTTTCCGACCAAGAAACTAACTGTTGTACTACAGCCACATTTCCTTTTGCTTTAAAAGCAGTTCGAATCCAAGTAACAAACCATTCTTCAAAAATTAAATCGGCGCCATCATTTTGTAATAATTGAACTGCTTTGTTGTAATTTCCCTCTGCTTGATGAGCAATTTTGGCAGCTTCACTTTCAGAACACTGTTCTCTCTCGATTAAAGCCCTTGCAATGTCTTGTGCTGCTAACACTGGAAAATGCAATGCTTGGCAACGAGATCGAATGGTATTTATAATTTGATCTTCATTTTCAGTAACCAATAAAAATACTGTTTTTTCAGGGGGTTCTTCAATGAGTTTTAAGAGTTTGTTGGCCGCCGCAATATTCATTTTCTCAGCCATCCAAATGATCATGACTTTATAGCCTCCTTCATAGGACTTGAGTTGTAATTTTTTTACAACATCCAATGCTTCATCAACCCCAATATTTCCTTGCTTATTGGCTACTCCAATGTGCTGCAGCCAATTAAATAAACTAGCATAAGGTTGTTTGTTTAAGAATTGACGCCAGGCTTCCAAATAGAGGTTGCTTACCGGGTGTTTTTTTACGAGATCACTCGTTGTTACCGGAAACGCAAAATGCAAATCAGGATGCTGTAATTTTTCACACTTTACAGCGCAAGCAGCAGTATCTTCAGAGAAATTACACAATAAATACTGTGCATAGGCTATGGCCATAGGCAAAGTTCCGCTGCCTTCATTTCCAATAAAAAGCTGGGCATGTGGAATTCTTCCGTTTTCTGCAGAAGTACGTAAATGATTTTTGATGTGTTCTTGACCTATAATTTGGTTGAAAAGCATAAGCAAATATAAAATTTGTTCGTCATTAATCCACAGATTTTAGAAATCAAAAAAGATTTCTTTTTAATAGCCCAAATTTTGGTTTCATTTGAAGCGGTTTTCTTTTTTTTATGCGCTGCTTTTCATTACGCAAACGATATCTTAGTTTTTTAGTTTTCAATTTCTTTAAACCTAAAGAATTCGGTATTTTTGTTCAAAATAACAACCCAATGAAGACCTTAAAAGACTTTAATTTCAAGAACAAGAAAGCCATTATTCGAGTAGATTTTAATGTGCCCTTAAACAATGAGTTTCAAGTAACGGACATCACAAGAATTCAAGCTGCAAAATCTACGATTACAGAAATTTTAGCACAAGGAGGGAGTTGTGTTTTAATGTCTCATTTAGGAAGGCCAAAAGGATTTCAAGAAGCCTTTTCCCTGAAGCACATTGTAAAATCTGTTGAAGCGGTTTTGAATTGTAATGTAAAGTTTGTAGCTGACTGTGTGGGCACTAAAGCAACAGATGCAGTTGCTGACTTAGCGCCAGGAGAAGTCGTATTATTAGAAAACTTACGTTTTTACGAAGAAGAGAAAAAAGGAGATGTTGCCTTTGCAGAGAAGTTATCAAAATTAGGAGATATTTATGTAAACGATGCTTTTGGCACCGCACACAGAGCCCATGCATCCACCACAATTATTGCACAGTTTTTTGAAGACAATAAATGTTTTGGAAACTTACTGTCAAGAGAAATTGAAAGTATAGACAAAGTTTTAAACAATTCAGAAAAGCCAGTTTTAGCTATTTTAGGAGGTGCGAAAGTGTCCTCAAAAATTACAGTAATTGAGAATATTTTAGACAAAGTAGACCACTTAATTATTGGAGGCGGAATGAGTTTTACTTTTGTGAAAGCATTGGGAGGAAAAATAGGGAATTCTATTTGTGAAGACGATAAAATGGAATTGGCTTTAGAAATTTTAAAACAAGCCAAAGCAAAAGGAGTAGAAGTTCACATCCCAGTAGATGTAATTGCTGCCGATGACTTTTCCAATGATGCCAATACGCAAACGCTGGATATCAACGAAATCCCAGAAGGATGGGAAGGGGTAGACGCCGGTCCAAAATCCAGAGCGAACTTTGATGCTGTTGTCAATGCATGTAAAACAATTTTATGGAACGGTCCTTTGGGTGTTTTTGAAATGGAAGCTTTTGCAGGTGGAACCATCGCTTTAGGACATTCCATTGACCAAGCAACTAAAAACGGCGCTTTTTCTTTAGTTGGAGGAGGTGACTCTGTTGCTGCTGTGAAACAATTTGGTTTTGCAGACAAAGTAAGTTATGTTTCTACTGGAGGCGGTGCCATGTTAGAAATGCTAGAAGGAAAAACATTGCCAGGTATTGAGGCAATCTTGAAGTAAAAGAAAGAATATTCCAACGTATAAGCGTGTAATTTTTAAAAATTGCACGCTTATTATTTTTTATCCAATTAAGTTTTTAACTTCGTTTTTTTGTTTTGAATGCCCCCAATTAAAAAACACCCAATTTTACCCCTACAAATGAAATATACGACCCTACCCAATACAACCCTAAAAGTTTCTAAGATATGTTTAGGAACCATGACCTGGGGAAACCAAAATACAGCAGCAGAAGCCTTTGAACAGATGGATTACGCACTATCACAAGGCGTTAATTTCTTTGATACCGCAGAATTGTATCCAGTGCCCGCAACTCCCCAAACCTATGCAGATACGGAGCGTATTATTGGAAATTGGTTTCAGAAAACTGGCAATCGAGAAAAGGTTGTTTTGGCAAGTAAAATTGCAGGAGCTGGAGATTATACAAAGCATATTAGGACCGGTGGTTTTACAAAACAGAACATTATAGAAGCCATTGAGGGCAGTTTAAAACGCCTGCAAACAGATTATTTAGATCTGTATCAATTGCACTGGCCCTCTCGTGGTGTTAACTGCTTTGGAGTAAGAGACTATCCCTACCAAACAAGCTCAAAAGAAGCAGAAGATCATCTGGAGATTTTAGAAACCTTAAATACTTTTGTAAAGGCAGGAACCATAAAAGCCATTGGACTTTCAAATGAAACTCCTTGGGGAACCATGAAATACTTACAAACAGCCGCCGAGAACAATTTAGCAAGACCTGTTACCATTCAAAATTCATATTCTATGATTCATAGAGGCTATGAATATGGAATGTCTGAAGTTTCGCTAAGGGAAGATATTGGTTTGTTGGCATACTCACCATTGGCACAGGGAGTTTTGTCTGGAAAATACTTAGATGGAAAACGTCCGGAAGGATCCAGAGGGAATTTATTTCCAAGATTTATAGCACGTTATATGGGCGATCGTTCTTCAGAAGCGGTGCGAAGGTATGAACGAATAGCTGCAAAAAATGGGATTACATTGACAGAGTTATCATTGGCTTTTGTCAATCAATTACCTTTTGTAACCAGTAACATTATTGGTGCTACCAGAATGGATCAATTGAAAGAAAACATTGGGAGTATTCATATTGATTTGAGTGCTGAAACCCTTGCAGCGATTAATGCTGTGCATGCGGAAATTCCAAATCCCGCACCTTAATAAAAAGAAAATTGAAGCATAAAAAAACCGAAAGAACATTGCTTTCGGTTTTTTTGTTTTCTATTGCTTACTATATCGATAGCCGTTGAAATTTCTTAATCTAGAAGATGTAAAGTACTTGCTTTCAAACGGCCATTTTTAAGAACACCAACAACCTTTGCCTTCCTAACCACGTTACAAAAACCTGTATTTTGATCATGGGCATCTCCAAAATCGTCAATATTTGCCCCATCAATAAAGTAGGCTTGACCGTCCAAACGAATTGCGAGGTCGCAACCCATAGGTGCTGCTATTTCAAACTGACATTGTCCGCAAGAAATTTCGACAACTTGGTGAATCTCTTTTTTGTTTTCACAGGAAGCTAAAATTAGGAAACCGAAGAGCAGTATTTTTTTCATGATCAATGTTTTACTTATAGGGATTATTTTTTTGCCCAAGAATCGCGCAATCCAACGGTTTTATTGAAGACTAAATTCTCTGAAGTTGAATCGTCATCTACATTGAAATAACCCAAACGTTGAAATTGAAAACGCTCGCCAATTTTTGCAGATTGTAAACTTGGTTCCACAAAAGCGTTGATAATTTCCAAGGAATTTGGATTGATAAACTCCATATAATCTTTGTCTTTGTGAGCATCTGGGGTTTCGTCTAAAAACAAACGATCATAGGCTCTTACTTCTGCTTTAACTGCATGTTTTACAGAAACCCAATGCAGCGTTCCTTTTACTTTACGGTTGCTTTCTTCGGTATTGCTTCCAGACTTTGTTAATGGATCGTAAGTACAGTGAATTACAGTAATCTCGCCATTTTCATCTTTTTCACAACTTGTAGCAGTTATGAAATAGGCGTTTTTTAAACGGACTTCTTTTCCAAGTTTCAATCGAAAAAATTTCTTGTTTGCTTCTTCTCTAAAGTCTTCCTTTTCAATATAAATTTCTCTTGAAAAAGGGATTTCTCTGGTACCAGAATTTTCATCTTCTGGGTTGTTCTCTGCTATTAAAATTTCTTCTTTTCCTTCGGGATAATTGTCAATAATCACTTTTACAGGATCCAACACACCCATTACTCTATTGGCTGTTTTGTTTAAATCTTCTCGAATCTTAAATTCCAACAAGGCAACATCAATACTGTTTTCTCGTTTTGAAACCCCTACGGTTTCAATAAAATTTTTAATCGATTCTGGAGTATAACCTCGTCTTCTCAATCCAGAAATGGTTGGCATTCTTGGATCGTCCCATCCAGAAACAATATTTTCTTCGACCAATCTGAGCATTTTACGCTTGCTCATTACGGTATAGCTTAAGTTCAAACGAGAAAAT
>Ga0206127_1004177_pt1 | contig 12868 bp, 9 predicted proteins | sample Helgoland_Spring_6_FD_148646 | JGI IMG/M metagenome (GOLD analysis project Ga0206127, IMG submission 148646) | Pelagic subsurface seawater microbial communities from Kabeltonne, Helgoland, North Sea - Helgoland_Spring_Bloom_20160419_1 | ecosystem: Environmental > Aquatic > Marine > Epipelagic ...
TCAATGTCAAAACGAACCAGACCTAGCTACATTCTATCTCACTAAACATGCCCTTCTACAAGACGCAGGAATAATAGAAAAGAAAAATCTTCAAATTGCGCAATCTATGAATCCAGAAGATTGGCGCGCGGGTATTGCCTTGATGGATCATCATTTACTCAATAATGAGAGCTCCAAAGCGTTGGCTTTAAGTGAAAACCTCAAAGATTTTTATCCCGAAAATGCACAAATCGGTCTTCGACACGCCGAGGTATTACTAAAAGCTGAGAAGCATCATGAGGCTTTAATATTTTTAGAACAATTTAACCTTTTACCTTTTGAAGGCTCAACAGAAGGGAAAAAAATATACAGTACTATTTGCATACAGCTGGCGCTAAAATCCTTTAAAAAGAAAGATTATAATGCGGCTACTACTTACGCAAAAAAGGCAAAACTTTGGCCACAAAATCTTGGAGTTGGCAAACCCTATCGTACCGATGATCGACTCGCAGATCTCATCATTGCACGAGCTTATGAAATTCAAGGAGATCTATCTTATTATACAAAAATAACTAACTATAAATCTTATAAGGATTCAGAAAACGAAAATTTTTACGCCCAATTGGTGGCTCTGAAACATTTGGGAAAACATCAACGCATCTTAAGTCTCATTGACCAAAAGACCAAGTTAGATCCAAACAATGAGTATTTAAATTGGGCGATTGCTAAATACAAAGACGATCCTCGCCATTTTTCATGGGAGAAGAGATTAATCCAAAAAGAATCTAAAGAAAGAAACAGCAATTTGAATCAACTGTTAAATGCGGTTCACACATTATTTAAAATGTAAATTTTCCTTCATCAGCTATATCTAACCCACTCTTACATTCATGAGCACTTGGATCAAAACTATTTCGATATTATTAATTTTTATGTCTCATTCATGCTCTTATGAGTCGAATGATAGAGTTAACTACAGAATAAAACCATCTTCAATTTTTGTGGATTCAATACGCTATGAAAATGGAAATTGGGAACACCCAAAATATGATAAGCCATTTCAGTCATTAGGGAATCATCGTTTTGTGATTGAAACACCAAAAGGCATTTCTGGTAATGTACAAGTAATCATACCCTGGCGAAGAAGAGATAATAACCCATCAGAAAAAGCCCTTATCATCGTGGCCGCTAATACCCAGGAAAAAATAGCCAACGTACTTTTATTGGACATCAACAACGAGTTTGGCCACTTTATTTTTGAGGCCAATGACCGGGCGAAAAAGTACTACGTTTATTACCTATCACACGTCTCAACTGGAGGCTATTATCCCAAGGTAGAATATAACAAAACAATGGCTGAACAGGATCCTAGTTGGTTATCAATGGTTGAAAAGGAGACTCAAAATGCCATCGTATTTCCTAAAGCTAAAGTGATAAGCAGTCAATCCATTGATCAATTCAATAGTTTTTTCCCAATGGAAATTATAGCGACGGAGACCGAAACAAAAAATTATTTTAAACATCATGATCAGCCATATTACTTGTTTCCTGAGTATCGGGAACATTCTATTAAACTTAAAGATTACCTGCCTAAAAGATGGATGCAAACAAATAACATCAACGGCCTGACAGATACGATTCCACGAGGAAGCTTTTATACTTTTCAAATAGGAGTATACGCTCCTAATATGCCGCTAAACGATCTTCAAATAAATTATTCAGATTTAAAAAGTAACTCAGGAAATCATTTATCAAAATCATTGATAACTAATTATAATAGTGAAGGAGTTGATCTTAATGGGAATTCATTTTCCAAAAAAGTTAACGTGCCCAAAAGGAAATTGATTCCTCTCTGGTTTGGCATTGAAATTCCCAAAACTGCGACGGCAGACACCTACTTGACGCAGATTATTATTGCCCCTAAAGGGCTTTCGGCAGATACCATATTCGTAAAAATTCATGTAAAGGACGAAATCATTGAAAATTATGGCGATGATAATCCCCACAATATGTCGCGGCTGCACTGGCTTAATTCTACCATTGGGCGTGATGATGATATCATCGTCAGCCCTTTTACTGCGGTCAAAGCGAATAAAAACCTTTTGCACATTTTAGGGCGAGACATCTTGGTAAATAAATTTGGTTTACCTCATAAAATAAGTAGCTACTTTGCTCAAGAGCTCACCCATTTAAATGAAAATCCTGAGGATTTATTGACTGAACCGATCTCTTTTGAAATTATTGAAGGAGATAAACGTATCGTTAATTGGCAACAGAACCCCCTTACTTTAAATCAATCCCATCCTAGTAGTATGAGCTGGAATATCAAAAACAATTCCGAAAAATATATTCTTGATGTCTTCGGCTCAATAGAATATGATGGTATGTTGGCCTATCAAATTGATGTTATTCCGAAAGAAGATGTGATGGTTGAAGATATCCGGATGCGCATACCCTTTCAAAAAAAGGCGGCCAAATACTTGATTGGACTAGGTATGAAGGGAGGAGAATTAACCCATGACCTGAATTGGAAATGGGATATATCTAAACATCAAGAGGGACTTTGGTTGGGGAATGTAAATAACGGGTTGCAATATGTTTTAAGAGATGAAAATTACGAGCGTCCTTTGAACACAAATTTTTATCAAACTAAACCCTTGAATCTGCCGACCTCATGGTATAACGAAGGTAAAGGAGGCATTAATGTAACGATTAAATCAAATAAAGTAGAAGTTGTAAATTATAGTGGCCCCAGAAATTTAAAACGAGGAGACACCTTACATTTTATTTGTAAATTTTTAATTACACCCTTCAAAACTATTGATACACAAACTCATTTTAATACACGATTTGTACATAAATATGTCCCCATTGACTCCGCTATTAACCTTAAAGGGACCGTAGTCAATGTTCACCACGCCAATGAAGTTAATCCTTACATCAATTATCCGTTTTACAACTTGGATAAGCAAAAGACGTATATAGATGAAGCACATTCCAAAGGGATAAAAGTCAAACTGTACAATACCATCAGAGAACTCACCTATAAAGCACCTGAACTTTTTGCTTTAAAGAGTTTAGGTGATGAAGTATTAAATGATGGAGATGGTGGCGGTCATAGTTGGTTGCAAGAACATCTCAAAGACCATTATCATTCTGCGTGGCATGCTACCCGTGTCAATGACGCTGCCATTCTCAATAAAGGAAATTCAAGATGGACCAATTACTATATTGAGGGGATTAATTGGCTGGCTAAAAATCAGGAGATTGATGGCCTTTATTTAGATGATATTGCCTTTAGTCGAGAGACCGTAAAGCGCATTGTAAATGTGCTCAACACCCATCGGAAGGATTATGTGATCGACCTCCATTCGGCCAATCAATATAATATTAGAGATGGATTTACCAATAGCGCTTTGCTATATATGGAACATTTCCCCTTTATCTCAAGGTTATGGTTCGGTGAATATTTTGAATATGATTTGGGACCTGATTATTGGCTTACGGAGGTTTCTGGTTTACCTTTTGGGTTGACAGGAGAAATGTTGGAAAAAGGAGGACATCCTTTCCGAGGGTTGGTCTACGGCATGACGACCCGTGTTTATGGGAACTTTGATCCGGGAGCGTTATGGGGCTTATTTGATGAATATCAGATTGCAGACAGTGAAATGTTAGGTTATTGGGTAGATCGATCTCCTATTAAAACTAATCATCCCAACATTAAAAGCACCATCTACCTAAATGAGAAGAACATACTTATTGCCATAGGGTCTTGGTCCAACAATCTTGAAAGGGTACCCTTGATTATTGACTGGGAAAAATTAGGCTTTGATCCTAATGAGGTACGTTTGATTGGTCCGGAGATTAAGGGACTCCAAGACTTTCAAACATTCAGTATTGGAGATTTGATTCCTATTAAGAAAAATGAGGGAATCATCCTTGTTTTATCGCATAATTAGCGATCCAAGCTGACCCAATGCAGCCCAGTTCCCTTATTTAATAGAGGTAATGAAGTCATCTTCGTCATCACCTAAAGCATGAATGGTATTTTGTACTGTTCCTTGGAGAGAAACCCCTTCTTTATCTAAAACATTATATTTGATGGTCATCACATCGACAGGTGCAATATCTTCTAAGATTAATTTTACCGTTTTCCCATCAGCACTTATCTTAATATCAGAAATATCTAAGGTTTCAATGTTGTATCGTTCTGAGCCATATTTTCTACTTCTAATTAAATCCCACTTTTTTACCTCATAATTTGAAATCTCCATTGCACTTTCTGAATTCAAATCACTAGCAAATGTAAGTGTCAAGCCCGTTTTTTTTGCATTCAATTTTATAGGGAAGGTAATGGTTTTACCAGTATATCTTATTCTATAAAGATCACCTGTTCGCTGATTTTGAGTAGTACTCCAAGCCTCCATACCACACAGGTATAAATGCTGATCATCAGGATGAAACCGACCTCTCATAACCCCGGTGTAAAACTTCATTTTTGGAATGTCTATAACGCCTCCTTGTTTTTTACCATTGACCTCTTCATAAAGGACGAGTTGCATTTTTCCATAGCCATATGAAAAACTCAATAAGCTACCGTTTAATGGACCCCATTTTTCACTATCTACCCAAACGAGTTCGGAGGGCGATCTGTCAAACTCCATATCTACCCAAATCATGGGTTCATTCATAGCTTTCCTCGTAGAATCTTTAGGAGGGTTATAGGCCCACATATTCCCATAAAATGTGTTAGATTGGTCCGTTTCTATCCAGTTAATGCGATTCATTGGATTCCAATAGCCTTGCTGATCAGTCACTAAAAAACTACCATCAGGATTCAAACAAACCCCGTTTGCAGCCCTGAATCCAGAAGCGATAATTTGAGATTTAGAACCATCACTACTTACTTTTATCAGGGTCCCATGTTGGGGAACAAGTGCTTCCCGAGCATGCCTGCCACTTTTTGCATAATAAAAATTGCCTTGCTCATCAGCTTGCAGTCCCATGGCAAACTCATGAAAATGATCTGTTACTTGGTGATCATGATTGAAACTTTCATAATAATCAGTCTCATCATCACCATTGAGATCGTGCAATAATACGAGCTGATCTCGACAGATGACATAGATTTTATCATTACGGATTTTAAGACCCAATGGTTGAAACAATCCTGATCCAATTCTTTTCCATTGAAGAGAATCCCCTTTACTAGTCAGTCCTGTAACAAGAAAGACATCTCCATCGGTGGTACAAACAGCAGCTATATTGCCATCACTCATGAAATCAATACCACTTAATTTCATCCTACAATTCCAAGGATTTTCATAGGGAGGGGAAAGCTCATCGATGGCAAATAGGCCATCATCAGAACCTCTTTTTATTTGTGTTGTCAAAATTTCCGGATAGTGCGCAGGACCACCTTGAGTGTACTTTAATAAAGACTCAGGTCCTGAAGAGGCCTTGAAAAAGGCATCAAAAGTTGAAATTCTAGCATCAGCAATAAATATTTTTAACTGAGTCCTTCTTGAACTATCTACGGTAAGGATCACGTATCCATTTTCTTTAGATAAACGAGCGCCTGACCCTAGTATTTTTACTTGACTCGTAGTTGGTGCGACTCTTAACTTTAGGATTGATGAGGATGGACCAATGTTAAGCGTTCTTGTGAAGACAAATTGATTTTCCATTTTTTCGGAACCCAAACGCTCTAAAATATCAGATGCTCCAACGGTATAAGAAAGGATAATGTCCTCACCAAAATGGAAAATACCTTTGTAATCCGACCAAGCCTTAGGTAAGGATCCGAATTTTCTGCCGTCGCGAGCAGTAAAACGCGGATCTTCAAAAAATCCATTCACAGGGTTTGCCCAGCCGGGGCCAACAGGAGTTTTAAAATCTAATTTACCTATTGTTCTAGGATAAGTTTCATGGCGATCATTTAATAAAATCCCATTCCAATCAATAAATCCCTCACCTGACCATCCTCCAGCAACTCGCATTAAATCATGGTCAAAAATCATCCATACTTTACCTTTAGAAATGCCCCCTGAACCTTGATCTAAACGTACGGCAATTCCTTTATAAGCAAAATTATTTTTTAAGTAATCCTCATCTGGAAAAGGTGAAGGGCCGGGAGAATGAAATCTTTTAATCCCCGTTTTCTCATCTACAAGTTCATAAGTATTAATTAAAAAGTTACCATAGTTCTGATCTGACCATGGGTGATAAGGCTTTGAAACTGGACCATGGTTGGCTCCTTTGGGTAATCCCTTCAAATATTCTGCCGTTAATAAAAAAGGCTCACGTTCATCTTGTTGAACAAATTCATTTCTAATATAATGAATGACATCATACTTTTCGCGGGGAGTCATTTTCAGTTGGGCAGGCATGGCGCCTATTCCTTGTGTGAGGGTCTGATACATGCTGAAAGGATCAGATTTTGTTTTCCAATTCGGCTCCCAAAATTTAGAGGCATTAGGTAAAGAACCTTCTACATCAGGATGACCATGACAATTTATGCAGTTATTGTTGTAAATTCTAGAACCTCTAACCAAGGATTCTTCGTCTAAGGCTTCAATAATTCCAGCATGATCAATATTCTGTTCTAATTTTTTGATATCATTCCCTTTTCGGGGATTGAGTTCCCCAATTAGAGAGCCAATTAAAACGATTAGGGTAAATGCATAAGAGGTTAAATAAATTGTTTTGAAAAATGAGCTTTTCTTAATAAAAAGAAATTTGACCCCAAAAATAACAGCAAATAAAATCAGGTACATTAACAATATATCTAAAAAGCCATCAGATGCGCTTTCTATTGAGCCCAAATCAAGTTCTCCAAAGTCAAAAATTACATAAAAAAGAGTGGCAGAAATTATTAATGCCGATGAAATCAAAAAATGAATCTTTTCTTTTTTAGAGATATTCATAATTTTTAGAACAAATCTCCATCTAACTTAAAAAAGTTATTTTAAAAAAGGTCATTAACACCAGTAAATCTTTCTTTGAAAACCGAGAAGGGGTGATTATGAAAAACGATTGAAGCATTGAGGAGTGAACAGATAATAGTCGGATGATCAATCATAGCGAACTAAGATTCTATTTTTAACAAGGAGATTAGGAAAATAAAAATGAGCTTTTCCTTTCAAAGGGAATAGGGATTAGAGTTCTTAGAAGTAAAAAGAATTAACGAAGTATTTGGACGATTCCCATCTTGAACGAAAACATTAAAAAGTGATTATAACTTAATTTTAAAGACTGAATATTTAGAGGGTAAAACTCTCTTTTTAAAACGAAAATGGAACTAGACCCTTTGCCTGACTTATTTCATATTCCATTCAAACCTCTTTATATTTAACCTTATTCATTCATAAACAACTAAACATGAAAAAAACCATAATTATATTATTCATGCTATTTATAGCGAGCTCTGTATTTGCTCAAACTAAACTATATGATATTGTCTTTGTAAAGGCAAATGATATTGCCGCTTACGATCAGTATTTAGAAGAGCAATTTTCAAAAATACATCAAAAGAGAATTGACGAGGGGATGCTGCTGCAATGGGATGTGTGGAAGGTCGTAGACAATCCACAAGAAGATTTTACCCATATGATTACCTATATATTTGATATTGATAAATACGGCGAGTCCATAAATCCACAATCCTATCTAGGTATGACCGACCGGCAATGGCAGATTATGCAGCAAGATGTATCTGGGATTAGAACGCGCGTGGGCCAAGTGAAGTGGAATGATTTGGGTTCAGCGCGAAAAAAAGGGGTGAATTACCTTCCCGAGATCATGGTATTAAATTTCATGATGCTTAAAAATGATCAATGGGAAACTTATGAGCAAGCCGAGATCAATGCAACCAAGAGCATTGGCAATAATTCTGTGCGGGTAGGCTGGAATTTTCACAGAAGAATTGATGATTATGGCACAGACAATTATTTTTCACACGTTACAGTTGACTGGTTTGACCAATATAAAGATTATTTAAAATTGGGAATGGGGCCCTTAACAGATGCCTCTAAAGAAAATCAGGACTGGAATGAGTTACGAGAGCTTAAGAAAAGAGTGGTGATGCAAAAACTCATCAGCTTGGGCAATTGATAGGTAAACTTAAAAAAGCCCACTATTTCTTCAATAGAGGGCTTTTTCTTTAAACAAGCATCATTTTATATACTATAATCTTGGCTTGGAGAATTGATTCATCAGTACAATTTTACCCTCTAAAATCATAAATGCTTCCATATATAGTTCAGAAGTTTTTTTACCTTCTTGTAAGATGACATCTACTTGTTCCCACAGGAGTATCCACTCATCGCCGTTATCACCAGTGACCGCAAAGTTGACACCGACGAGATAATTTTCAAAGGTCACTTTTGAATAAACCGTTTCCATTACTTACTTAACCGCCGCAATACCTTCGGTGGTAGAGCCATCTGCATTCCGAAAAACTACGCTGTCCGAGAATAGGCTATGTATTTCATCAAATTGCTTAGTAAGGATCAGTTCATACATTTTTTGAACCAATAAAACATTTTCAAGATTACCCATCTCAAATTGATCTAAATAGGTGGCCTCATAGATATAGTCAGTCTTATTTTCTACAGGGGTTTTTTCTGGGGGCTATTTGTTTTTCAGTTCAGCAGTAGGACTACAAGCGGAAAAAGCGCCAACTATAGTAATTAAATAGAGTCGTGATTTCATTTTTTTGTAGTTTGATTTAGAATAAAATTGAGTGTTTTTTTAATTCTTGAGGTCCTAGAGAGGGAAAGGATTCAATTTCCTTATCAGGGTATTCAGTTCGAGTGTTTGAGAACAGGTAAGGGCAGGTAGTAGGTATGGCGTAATATTAAGGGCTATGTAAAAACATTTATAAAAAATCTCTTTAACCTCAATGAGGGCTTTTGAAGACAAGTTCTTAAATTACGATTATATGAAAAAGTTTTTGGCTAGAGAGATTCTTATCGGGGCAGGGGTTATTGGAGCTTTAATTTTAGAGTATCTGGTCTTATCAGCGCTTTTTGGCTATGACGTGAGTGATCAATACTTGGGCCTTTCTCTGCGGATTATCTCGATATTGGTTTACGGGATCAGGCCCCTATTTATGGCGATTAAATGGAGCATAGGCGTATTGAAATCCAATGATGTTTAGCTAATTTTTTAAAGTTATAACCTGTCATATTTGATCAGAGCGACCGATCGATCAAATTTAAGCAGACTGAAAATGGAGTAACCCTTTTTCAACGATGTCTATTTTTTGTATTTAAGTCTCCTTTTTTTTACTAGTTGCTTCATTTTTTTATTTCTATGCTCACAGGCGTGACATGCGCCAAGATGGATATCAATTTTTTTTAAAACCGTGGAGCTGTTGCTTTACAAAACTTTTAGGAAAGGTTTCGTCCTCTGGAAACCCCAAGGGGATCTCACCGCTGTCCTCGGGGATGTAATTGGTCTTAAACAGATAATCCCAGAGGCTGAGGCTGATGGCAAAATTGACTCCCACTTTTCCAGTAGGAATTGTTTTGGCATGGTGATATAAGTGCATTACTGGATTATTAAAAAGGTATTTGAAGATGCCCCAAGTTAATTTGATGTTGGCATGGTTTAGATGACCTATGGTGATGGTCATAAAATGTACGACGAAAGCTTGTTGAGGCTCAAAGCCTCCTAAAATCATAACAGCAAACGTTTTAAGGGGTTTGTAAAGAATGTTTTCCATCCAATGGTATCGCATGTGCGCGGCAAATCCCATTTCTTTGACGCTGTGATGTACTTTATGAAATTGCCATAAAAAAGAATATTTGTGTAAAATTATGTGTGTGAACCACTGTACAAAATCTAAAACTACGAAAAATAAGATTAACTGAATCCATTGAGGATGGGAGGCCAGATCGATCAAGACTAGCTGGGTGAGGGGAATGTTTAAGTCATTAAAAAAAACAGTGAGCAGCGCATAAAAACCACTGATCGCGATTGAAAAAGCAAAAAAGTTGAAAAACATGTAAAATATGTCCAACCAAAAGTCTTTTCGGATGGTGGCTTGATGTTTACGCCATGGAAAGGCTATTTCTAAACCCCAGACCAGCAAGGATATCAAGATTACCCCCCAAAAATAATTTTGGAACCAAGGGACTTCACCAATTATCGATTTCCAGGTCCAATCCAAACTTCCATTAAAAGAACTTAAAAAAGCTTCGAAGTAGGGCATTAATTTGTTTTATCGTTTATAAAAAGTTGATAGCTTGACAAAAGTCATCATTAAAACAACTAGTTTATTTTGAAATTAGTTCAAATATAGTGACTGTGGCTTGCAAACGAATAATTTTTTGAATGCCGAGTTCAGTCGGTTCAGGGCCAATGGATATTTTTTAAAGATGTGTTAATTGGCTTTTTTTACATAAAAGTAAGAGAATTCATTGTGATTTTAATCTTATTGTAGAGTTGAGGACGTCCATTTATTTCAATTTTACCATCTTTGCAGTGCGATGCAAAAAGAAATCTCAGATTACAAAATAGGTTTGTTGGGAGGAGGTCAACTCGGCCGTATGCTGTTGCAGTCTGCTATGGATCTCAACCTTCAGGTTGCGATTATGGATGCGGATCCCAACGCGCCTTGTGCTCATTTGGTACAACATTTCACAGTGGGGAAGTTGACGGATTACGAGGATGTCATACATTTTGGTCAGGACAAGGATTTGATTACGATCGAGATTGAAAATGTAAATATTGAAGCTCTAAAGGAATTAGAGGCTACCGGCGTCAAGGTTTTTCCACAACCCGACATCATTGAGCTAATTCAAGACAAACGCAAGCAAAAGAATTTTTACCGATCTACGGGTATACCGACAGCTGATTTTGTATTGACAGAATCCAAAATGGATGTATTGAATTATTTAGAAATGATACCTGCCGTACACAAGCTAGGAACAGAAGGTTATGATGGTCGTGGTGTTCAGATGATCAGAACCGCTGCCGATACCGATAAAGCTTTCGATCGACCTGGTATTTTGGAAAAATGTATTGATTTTCAAACAGAAATAAGTGTCATCGTAGCGCGAAATGAGCGAGGAGAAGTAGCGACGTATCCGTCAGTGGAGTTGTCCTTTCACCCAGAGGCAAATCTTGTAGAATTTTTATTTTCCCCTGCGGATCTTACAAAGGAGATTGAAATTAAGGCCCAAACATTGGCTGTCGAGGTGATAACTCAATTGAAAATGGTGGGACTATTGGCCGTAGAAATGTTTTTGACCCGTGAGGGTGAGTTGCTCGTCAACGAAGTGGCACCCCGGACCCATAACAGTGGGCACCACACCATAGAGGCCAATCAAACGTCACAATTTGAACAGCAGTTAAGGGCAGTGCTTAATCTGCCGTTGGGAACTACCCAGATGTTGATTCCTGCGGCTATGGTCAATTTGTTGGGAGCATCCAACTATACGGGTAGCGCCGTCTATGAGGGACTATCCGAAGCGATGAAAATACCAGGGGTGCACCTCCATCTCTATGGTAAAAAAATAACGAAACCTTTCAGAAAGATGGGCCATGTTACCATTACAAATGAAGATATGTCTACACTGAAGGCATCTGCCAATCAATTAAAAAATATTTTAAAAGTTAAAGCATGAGCGATTCAAAAGTAGGAATTATTATGGGCAGCAAATCGGATTTGAACATTCTGTCTGAAGCAGCAGAAATTTTGGAAATACTTGGAGTGTCGGCAGAGGTAAGTATTGTGTCGGCACATCGGACCCCTAAGCGAATGGTAGAATATGCCCAGAATGCTAGGGAACGAGGCCTCAAAGTCATTATAGCAGGTGCTGGAGGAGCAGCACATTTACCCGGCATGGTGGCCTCTTTGACGAGTTTACCTGTAATTGGAGTTCCTGTCAAATCAAGAAATTCCATAGATGGCTGGGACTCAGTGCTCTCCATTTTGCAAATGCCAGGTGGGATTCCGGTAGCAACGGTTGCTCTGGATGGCGCAAAAAATGCTGGAATTTTGGCAGCAGAGATTATTGGTGCCTTTGATGAAGAAGTAGCGGTTAGATTAGATGACTATAAAAAATCATTGGAGGAGACCGTATTACAGCACAACGATGATTTAGAGCGCAATGGTTGGAAAGGGAATGCGATTGGTTTTAAATAATATTTTCCCAAATCATGGGCTTATTTTCTTTCAATGGGGTAATAATTAATGACCCTTTTTCAATTTTTTTAAGAAAAATAAAGTTAACTTAATGGGATGTATTTATTTTATTTTGATTTATTGCTCTGCTTGCTTACCTATGGAATCCTTTTAGTGATTATTTACAAGGGGTCAATGAATGTCATTAGGCGATTCAATCCAAATGATCAGGATGACGAGGGGGGCTTACTTTTTGATTATGAAAAGGGGCCTGTATTAGATTTACCTCCGGGCGTGCGTTGGCCTTCTGGGCCTGTCGAACACAATAAAAAACACGAAGAATGGGTTAATTGATACTCCCCTTGACCATGAATTGGGTAGTATCCGTAAAGAGCACTTTTTGAGTGCCGGCAATTTCAAAAGAGGTCAAAACCCCTTTTTTGAAATTCATTTTCAAATTTCTTTGTGCAGTATAAATGACTTCAGCGTCATCATCCAAATAGTAGCCATCAATGGTTGTTAACTGACCTTTATCTTTGGTGATTCTAAAAAATTTAATTGGCATAAAAGCGTCTTTCTTTGGGCGATAAGAAGTGCTTTTTTGATCCGTTTCTGTAATTATGGAGCCAGTAAATTTAGATTTATTGAGCTCTAAGATGCTGAAAATTTTAAGTTCACTTTCCCAGTCTATGGCATCGGATGAGAACGATTGAGTTTCTATATTCTCACCAATTTGAACAGTTTTGGTCAAGGCAT
>Ga0206127_1004180_pt1 | contig 12864 bp, 14 predicted proteins | sample Helgoland_Spring_6_FD_148646 | JGI IMG/M metagenome (GOLD analysis project Ga0206127, IMG submission 148646) | Pelagic subsurface seawater microbial communities from Kabeltonne, Helgoland, North Sea - Helgoland_Spring_Bloom_20160419_1 | ecosystem: Environmental > Aquatic > Marine > Epipelagic ...
ATCTGGTGAAGTGGGGGGTAGCCCGGGGGTGGGGTGCCGGTTTGCCGAAAGTGGTTAGTCGGTGGGGCAGAAAAGGGACTCGCTCAACTGGGTGCAGATTAGGTGAGAAATGAATGTTCTAGGTAATAGCAAAAGGGAACGTGGTGGATTGTGAACGACCTAGCTAATGCCTAAATTCATCGCTAATTTCATGGCATACAAGTTGGTATGTAGGCACACTCGAATTATATAAGGTATTGATTTATATAGAGTGTTGGCGGAGCGGACGGAAGAATAAACCCGCCAGCAGCACCGACGGTTGATAACAAAATTGTCTTCGCGAGATGCTCATGTCCTGTCTCCTTTAAATGGAGCATCGGAATGAGAGAACCCAATTGGTTGCCTTTTGGCCACATTCTCGAACCACCTTGCCTGGGTAGGCAGGTTGGCGGGGAACAAGTCCCACTCCGGATGCTAATTAAGCGTGTTTGGTGTACGACAACCAAAGTCCACGCTAAGCTGGAATTATAAGCATTTTAAATCAGGCGTAAAGTGACCTATGAAATACCTCATCTCTTTTGTAATCGGTGTATTGGTGACGGTGTCTTTTTATGAGCAGGACCTAGCTCCTGAAGTCAGCCGTGAGGCGGTTGAATCAAAGCTCACCAGCCAAATCCAAGAGATCGACTACACCTTCTACGATAACCTCCCGCAATCGAGTATTACGGTGGTGAGGGATGTTTATGACGCCGTTCTAAGTGCACCAGTGCAAGGTGGGGATGATGGGGTAGCGTCCCTTTACTTCGTGCAGATAGGGGCTTTTTCAAAGCTCGAAAACGCCGATCGTTTCAGGGCCCAGGCGTTACTGGAGGGCTATTTAAGTGCAGATATCTTTGTCGAGACGACAGGGGACATCCACCGGGTGATGATTGGCCCATTTGCTGAAAAGCACGAAGCCGAGCTTGCGATCGATTGGGCCAGCGGCAAGCAGTTCTCTGGCCTGTTATTAGCCAAGAACAAATAAAGATGATCGATTCAATATTTTGGTTTTGTGTGATGTTGATTCAATGGCTTGGCGAAGTCACGGGTCTGGGCTACAACTTAACGAATCTGGCTTTGTTTGTGGTTCTACAGCCAGCTTTGATTATTGTGTTTTTTATACTTTGGAGGCGAGAAGTTGGATAACGTTACAGGGATTAATGGCCTGTGCTTTTCCCCGGTCAGTTTCGTGAGATTGATTAACTGATGTGGGAAATCGTAGCAATTATTACCATAACCTACGGTCTATTTTCTTTTCTGAAGCGTCATATGGCTATGCGTCGACAGCTTAAGGAATATGTCGAAAATGATCTTTCGAAGCAAGAAGGTTGGCACGCAACTAAAAAGGTACAGGCGCTCGTTTCGGGAATCGAAAAAGGTCACGATCTTGAGCGGTTATCTGAAACACTGCACCATTCAGAGGCTTCAATAAGAGCAAAGCTTGTAAGCATGAAGCTTTATGACCGGTACCTAGAACGGCAGGTCGATGTTGGCGCAGTAAAGTTTGAGGATTGGCAAAAATTGCGACGCAAAATTGGAAAGGTTGTTCCCATTCGGGACGCATATCGGGTGGAGTCGAAAGAAGTGCCTACAGGGCCAGATTGGAAAATTGTACAAAGCCTTGCAACAAACTGGTTCGACCCTAGGCTCGAGCTTTGCGAAAGTTTCCATGCCTCACCTATTAGCAAACTGGCTGATCCTCGGATCCAACATAAGGTCGTGAAACATGTCGCGGCATTTTTGAATACAGCGGGCGGGCAGGTGTTAATCGGTTTTGGAAAAAAAGGGAAGCTAAAGGGGTTATTTGAGGATGATTTCCGAACTCTCCATCATTATCAAAACAGACTTGATAACGCGCTAGAGCAAACCTTAGGGGTGACTGCATCACCTTTTATTCGCACACATATGGTCAGATGGGGCAGTGAAGATGTGTGCATTATTGTTTGCGAAAAATCTGAATCTGAGATCGTGTGCGTCCATCGCCGTTACAATGAGATGATGGGTTATTCAAAATCCCAGAAACTCATCTACAGACGCGTCAACGCGATGTCAGTTCACGACGCGTTGTTGGTCAAGGCGTAGTCGGTGAATAAGGCGGTAAAGACGCCTTGCGATTTTACGATCAGAGGCGCGACCACACCTAACCTTACGTTCGACACTGGAGAGCAGGTTCAAAAGGTAGCGTAAGGCCTTGAGTTTCGAACGTTGCTTTGACACGCCTTCAGATGCCTCAGCCTACGACTGAGCGGTTCGCGGTGCATAAGCGTTACCAAGCCGCTTAGCGATTAACCAACTGGCCCGGCAATCACCGGTGTTGTAAGCGATGAACGTTTTAACATGGTTTTTTTCTGCTTCAGAGAAGTGTTTCCATCGCCGATGAGTTTGGCAAGCCTTGTCGATTTTTCGACAGACCTTAGCTGCTCCGAGCGCGAGCGGGGGGAAGGGTCCGCGATTAAGAAGAGCGCTACAGAATTCCTCTAAAGTTTTGTTCCGCGCTGTTTCTTCGGGGCCGAATGACTTTCGTCTGTTCGCATATCGTCGTGCAGGGGGCAGAATATTGTATAAAAGGGGTTCGATTTTCCGAAAAGTAGCTGTAGTCAGGTGATCTTTTAATGCAGTTTCCTCATAGATCGACCAATGGACAAGCCTTGAACCGCTCCGGGATGCGTCGTTGTAAAGGTTTTCAAAAAACGACTCGAATTCAACGACCTCTCCGCGGTCGCCTAGGTGATTGGCGACTGGCTTCCAATTCTCTCGAAATAAATGCGCGCAATACTGGCCAGATCGACCTGTGGCATTGGGTCTGAAGGTTCCAACCATATGCGGTTTCGGTGCGGATTTGGTTTTAGACGACCAACCCTCGCCTTCAAAGTCGAAATAAATGGCATTGCGGTAGTCGTCCGGGCTTAGCACAGTCATAATGTGATCTCTCAGCTTCGTAGATTCTTGGGAATGCGTTAAACGACCAACCTATGCATAGGAGTCACAAGACGCAAGCCTCGCACAAGTAATTCTTAAAGACCTTGGCCTTGATAAAGTTCGCCCGACTGAATATTTTCTGATCAATCTCGGAGCGTTTTCGTAAATTTTCTAACCAGTCTTTTTGTTTGTCCTCGTCCCAGTCGTTATGTGCCTTGGCCTCTAAAAACATAAACAAGCCATGCAGGGTATCGATCATCTTCTCAGTTGCGCCAAAAACGATTTGCCAGCTTGCGCTCGCATTCTGATGGAAGGATTCTGTTGGCACATCATCGCGACACTTAAGTTGACTTTGAAATGCCTGAATCCAATCCTGGACGAGTTGTTCAGAGTAATCACTTCGTTGTGTTAATGCGTTCAAACGAGTTTTGAAGTAGTGAATACCGGAAGGTTCCGAAAAATGTTCTATGCCTTCAGCGTATTTTTGAGCTGTGTCTTGAAGTAAAAGGCTTAGGTCTATAAGAATTTTAGCCAACACGTAGTCTGGGTCGTCTTCGCTTAAGTGTTGGGTTACCTTATAGACGCTTGCGAGTTCTTCAATTTGCTCTGCAATTGAGTCGATCGTCTCGATACTCAGTCCTAGTCTTTTGTGAAGTAATTCACGCTCGGCTTGTTCTAGGAAACGTGCTGTCCGGCGTTTTATCTCCGATTTTTGGTCTCTTAAAAGGGTGCGCAAAACGACAGGCAGTTCACCTAGGCCGCGCTCAGATTCAAAGCCTTCCGTGAAATCGCTTTGGATTACATTAAGGGTTGCCTCAGCTTTAGGGAAATCTAGCCCGGTTAAATACTTTCTATATCGGTATTGATGTTGATCGAGTCGCCAGTCTAATTCTTCATAGTGACGGGACCATACCGCATAGCGTGTAAAGTCAGCAGGGCAGAAGGCATGAATCCAAGACATGTTTGGTGTCCGTCGTGATTGTCGCGTCTATTATAAAACACCGATATTTGGAATCCTGTCAACGGGGGGGATCATTTAGCGTCAGGGCTGTATTGTTTCAGCAGTACTTTATGCTCATATTTGGGCTGAATGAGGTCTAGGCCGTAGCGTTTTTATCAGCTCATAGTGACCCTTTTTCGTGGCGGTAAAGTCAGTTCAGGTTGCTTTGAATTGCGTATAAAGTTGATTAGGTCAGAGGAATAGACGTGCGGTTATCAGAAACAGTTCGAAAAGAGTTATACCTTGAGCGGCTTCGAGAAAAGCTCATTAAACTGTACTCCTATGGGGATGCGGAACCCGATGCCCGTAAACGCTTGGGGGACCAAATCGATGGTTACTTTGAAGCCGTGATTTTGATGAAAATGATAACCAAAGAGGCGCTTCAGGCTGTAATTGATGACGAGCATATGAAGGCCTTCGGTATGACGCTGGAAGAACGTGGGATTAAGAAGAAGCTAGATCAGGGTTCCGTTGAGATTGATTGGGAGTCCTATGACGCGCCGCCCAACCTAAGAGGAAAGCCCCGCCGCTAATTAGTCAGATTTCCGATGTAACAGGACGCAGCAAACAATTGAAAGGAAACACGGTGTACGACCTAATAGGAGATATTCATGGCCATGCGGACGAATTGGTTAAGCTACTAACGCATCTGGGGTACGTCAATGGCCAAACTGGGTATCAGCATCCGAGCCGGAAAGTTATTTTTCTAGGGGACTTTATCGATAGAGGAGAGGATTTAGCGCAGCACCGGGCGCTGCTGGGGGTCGTGATGGCAATGGTGCGCAATGGCCATGCCCTGGCGGTAATGGGCAATCACGAGTTCAATGCGTTGGCCTATCACACGCGTCACGACGGTTTGTACTTACGGCCGCACACCAAGAAGAACAACGAGCAGCATCAAGCATTCTTGAACGAGTATGGCGAGGATCCGGAAGCCAAGCAGCAGGCGCTCGATTTTTTTTACGAGTTGCCGCTTTGGTTAGAACTGGATGAGTTACGCGTGGTGCACGCGTGTTGGGATGCCAGATCAATACAAGCACTAACCGCCTTGGGCTATGGCGCGCAGCTCACGCCCGAGTTACTGGTTAAAGCCTCACAAGCGGGCTCGACGGAGTATGGCGCAGTCGAAACCTTGTTGAAGGGTTATGAGGTGGCCTTACCACTTGGCGTGAGCTTCAAGGATAAAGGCGGTTTTGAGCGGACGAATATGCGGACGCAGTGGTGGCAGCATGAGGCAACTTGCTTGCAAGAGATTGCCTTGCCTGCGGATCTAGACCTTGGGGCTGCTGCTCATGATGCAATTCCTGCTGATATGCCGCGTTACGGGGTAGCGGAAAAGCCCTGTTTTGTCGGTCATTACTGGCTTCGCGGTGAACCTGCCCCCCGAACGCACAATGTGGCGTGCCTCGATTACTCGGTTGCCAAGCAGGGTAAGTTGGTCGCCTATCGTTGGTCTGGCGAGGCGGTCCTGCGCAACGAGTATTTTAGGTATTCGGCGAAAGCGGAAGTTAGGAAAACCTCGGCTACCTGTTTAGGGTAATGGGTTCCCAGGTCCATTTACAGCAGCAAGTTCAAACTCGAGGAGCACGACTCCACTGTTCGAGAAGATGTGGAAATGAGTCGTCTTAAAGAAGACGACTGAACAGTTGGCCAAAGTCGCCTGCAGTCGCTAAATTTACTATTTGAATTAAACTTTGAAGTGAGCTGTTCCATGGGTGACGTGACTGAGCGCAGAAGGTTCTTAAAGTATCTTGGTTTGTCTAGTGCTGGACTGACGGTTTTGGGTAGTGCGCAAAAATTTCAGGACAAAGCAAAAGGCGGCGAGCATTTAAAGGAAGAGATCGAACGCCTGCGTGAAGCCTATGAAGGGCTTGATAAGCGTTCTAAGTTGATCTTAAGGTTAGTATTGATGCTGTCTGGCCTGGATCTTCTAACAGACCTTATCTGAACGGATTTTATCTGGCTGTTTATGGAATGATCTCTGGCAGTTTAAAGCCTCGCCCAATCACCTTTGACCAACCATTCTCTGTTGTTTTGCTTATGAGGTCGGCGTAGTACAGGGAACCTGGTAAACGCGGAAAATCAAAAAGAGAGGGTGAAGGGATGGCATGCTGATGGAGAAAATGTTTGGAAATAGCATATTCATTCAAATCGCTTGTGATCGTTAGCTTGATAGGATTTCTATAGTCACTCTGATTTTGTGACGTTGTCTGAATCAAGACTTCATTATGCTCATCTAATATAGCGTCGCCATAATTAGCCATGGTGATACGATTATCGGTAGATCGCCATAAAACTGATCGGGGCGACTTTTTGACTTCGATCAAGGACCTGCCTTCACTAGCAGCTTTTGATTTAAAATAATGTGCCTCCGCGGAAAAGCGGCCATCTCTGCAAAGAATGGCATCCTCATGGTCTGGCCAGAGTTCTCTTAACAGATTGTTCGGGATATTTTCGGCAAGTTCCGTCTCATGAATATTAATTAGTGCTAGAGACCCATGCGGCGAAGCATCGACTCTAGTCCATCTTGATCTTTTAGTGGATTTATCGTGACCTGCATCTAAGCTGGTAAAGGGCATTAATGGCCTTTTTGGTTCCCATGCTCTTCCTCCCGCGGTTATAAAGAGGTCATAGATAACATTCATCGCTGCGTAATCGTTTGATAAAGTCTTGGCTTTGGTCAGCTTAAAAAGTAGGCCTTGGGCTTCCGACGCCCTCAGTAGGTCCCTTGATGTATCGTCTTGCATTAGATCTAATTGATCGCCAAGAACAAACAAGTTCATAGCATTTGCTACTAATGAACGAGATTCGGTTACTGCATTTGGCCAATCGGAATTTGGCAGTAGTTTAGGAATTATTTGACGCATTCGGTTTGTGGCATTCTTTGCAACCCTGATGTCGTTGTTTACAACGTTTAGTGCGATTTGACGGTCTGGCTGAAGGAAGGGTGTTTTGAGGACTTCTTTCAAAATATTTGGGCGTAAAGAAAAAACTCGTTCTTTGTTTCTAACCTCTGCAGTAGGTAGCATCCCTGGTCTAATTTTGGACTTGTCGATAGACCAACCGAGGGTTGTTGCGTCCTTTATAAACTTATAAATTAGTTTGTGATGCTCAGTCAGTGAGATTTGACTCCTCGCACGTATCCATTGGGCTAAATGCGGGAATGAATGCGTAGCTACTGGATTGATTTGAGTAGCAGTTCCGTCTGAGAATATATTTCCAGCCACAAGATCTAGGAGAGTAGGTAGTCCATCTTTTCTTCTGATATTCATATCGACAGATTTTAAATGCACCAGTTTTTTGTCTGGTGAATAAACTGCGTTTTCCTTGAAAATTATGCGAAAAGGTACACCTTGGTTAAACCCGTACTGATTCCTAAAGCCCGAGGACAGTTCCTCGGCTAACCGTTGCCATGTCTGCCTTGGATGCGCAGCGGTATCTTTTTCTTCGAGAGTAAAAATGCTCGCATTGATTCTCGTCATTAAATGCCTCTTGTTAGCAGTGCATGCGCGTGGATCAACGAAAGCTTAAAGGGGCCATTCATTTATTTCTCTTAAAAGCTTTTCGCCGCTTCGTCTATCGGTTTCCGTTCCCCTTGTATAGCTAACTAACCAACGTCCAAGGTCTCTTTTCGCTTGTTCCGATCCCATTTTTATTGCTTCATTTAGTGCCTTACGCATTTCTCCGCTATTACCCAAGCGTTTGGCTTCACGGGCACGGCCAAGGAGATATGCAATCGTTCTAGGATCTGCGTCGCTATTGTATTTCCCAAGTTTTTTCTCTCGTTGATATAAGAATTCTCTGAACTCTTCTAAATCTCTATCCCGTTCTTGCTGCTGTTTTTTTTCCAGAAGCGGAAGACCAGTCTCCGCAAAGTAGACATTGTGTGGCGCGCCGATGCCTTTAAAAGATTTCACTCCTTTGTTCGGTCGTATATTAAAATCCACCCGCAATTTCCGTTCAGCGTATTGCTGCCAGTATAGGCGATGGTCCAATATTTGATCTTGGTAAAGCAGCCGAATTTTCGTTCCGCTACATTTACTGGCAACTAGTAAATTTTCGGTCTGTTTTGTTCTTGAATATATTCTTGTTTCAGGGCCTGCTCCCCTCATGAAGGTTGCTACCAAGTGATTTTTAAAAGTGAGAACCAGGACTTCACCGTCATCATTTTCGTTTTGGAGGATGTCTGCTTTTTTTGAGTCAAAAAAAGGCGCTGTTCCTTTCGTCGTTAGGAGCCTAGCATCTAAAATGCTTTCGCTGTAATTTCGCCAGAATTGGTATCGCGACCTAATCCGATTGCTATTCATATCATCTAATTTACTCGTCTCAATGAATCGTATTAGCGCGGCGACAATGCTTAGGAAATTGCTAAATTGGAAGTGTGCCGCTAAAAGTGCTTGCGTTTCGTAGTCTAATAAAGCCCATAAGCCTGTTTCATTTTCTGGACTAGATATGTTCTTAATCCAATCTTCAAGTTGAGATCTTGGGCCATCAAGCTTTTTGAGACTCGGGGCGACGGTTTTTATTAGCAATAGCCTGTCTTTTTCGGTGAGCTGGCTAGCGCACTCGTAAATCCACCCTTCGTTCAGCGGAATATCAATTTCATTTATATAACCAACGAGGGCGGTTTTTAACTCGCTTAAGGTATTAACTAATGCATCTAAACCTAGGCTAGCGAAGTACTTGGTCGGTGACTGGTTTGCTTTGAGACATAGCGTGAGTAGATCTGTGTAATCGCTTTCCTTCGCCGCGAGCAGGACATCAACTCTATGCAGGAATAGCACACCGGCGTCATCCTTTGCAGTGCGGTTGATCTGGTTCTTCGCCAACGAGATATTTGTCAAGATTTGGGAAGGAAAAAATTGGGTTGAGTCCTCGATTGAACGCGCGGCCATAACGATGAGTAGGTTTGCGAGGAGCGAGTCCTTGGCAACAACCTGAAATACTGCCACGCAAAGCTTTGCTGTAGCTGAATTATTCTGCTTAACCGACCAGTATTTCAAGTCCCTGAAGTAGATTAACCATTCCAGAATCGGAATGGTTTTTAAATCGTTTGACAAGATTGATGCTTCAATTTCAGCGGAACTTCGAAGTGGGAATTTAATAGGTAACGTGTTGGCGATACGTGTTGATGAATTACTGAGTCCTAGCGCCGCCATCTTGATCGGCATTGACTTGGGTGCAGGGAAATCGATCCCAAAGGTGCTCATTTTAGAGAGCTATTAGTTGGTTAAAGCGAGTCTCCAGAACATCGCGTTTGAAATTGAATCGAAAAACAACTTTCCGATCGGTTGCTAAGTCGCGTAACTTATCGGCGTCTAACGAACCCCTCCCTGCAACTATGATTTTCTGCTCAAAAGCGGCTTTGTTCGGAAAGTTCATAAAACTAATCTCTGCCGCAACATTAGCTGAACGCCTCGCACTGAGTATCATGTTGTAGTTCCGATCGCCTTTTAAGCTTGCATGTCCTTCAATGATGATATTGATTACCTCATCGGACACATCAATTTCATCCCCTCCTATATTTTGCTTTGAAAAAAGAACGTCACTGTACACTGGTACAAAAAGTTTGAGGAAATCTTTTCCTCTTTGTTTAAGAATGGCATCGTTTTCTTCGAAGAGAATCTCATCAAGGATACTAATGTCTCCTGTCTCTGGGTTCGTTTGAACATTAATTCCTGCATCGTTTAGGCTTTTTTCTAGAGTTTGTATGATTATTATTCTCGTTTTCCGCGATTTCTCGGATTCCTCAGCTAGTTGTAAAAGGGCCGTAATTAAGAGTAGGGCAAACACCATCAACAGGACCGACATCAGGTCGCCGATCGATAGCCACGATCCTGTTGCATCAATATCGCGGTTGTTTTGCTTCGGTGCTTGTGATGTTCTATAGATCATTGCGTTTTTCAATTTGGATTTGTTGCATAGCCGTGACAAGGAAGTTGGCTGCCTCAGCCAAGCGTCCATGAACGTTCGCAGCTTGCTCATCTAGGTCTTTAAAGAAAATCTCAGTATTTTGCCTGGCTTCGGTAAAATATTGATGCATAGCTTCTGGCATAGCTTCTGATAGTTTTCGAAACTGCTCACTCGCTGCGCCGTATTCTTTTTGTAGATAGCCAACTTGCTTGCTCATTACTTGGGCGGTTTGCTCTAGTTGGCTAAAGGCCGAGGCTTTGTTTAATCCGACTACCTCTACAAGGTCCGAAACAAGTTTTGTACTTTCTTGTAATGCTGAAAATTGTTGATCTAGTCCCTCGTATTGTTCTAAGCGATAGAGATGTTCTGTTTCGAACGCTTCCTTATATTCTGTTACGGCCGCTAGAAGCACGTCTTTTTGTTTATCGAAAGTTGTTGTCAAAAGATCAGTCTGAGAGTTGAAAAAAGCGGTTAGGTTGTTTTGGTACTCCGTGCGAAATCTTTCTAGTTCCTCTTGGACGACGGTTGAAATAGAAATTACTTTGGTGTCGATGTCCGCTAACCCTTCCGATAACTCCTTGTTCGCCGACTGCATTAGGTTGGCGGTCTCCAACCCGATCTTTTGAAGCATCGCCGTTTGGTCTTGAAATGCATTAGCAGCTGATTTTGAGCTTTCTTCAAATGCTTCTCTCTGGTATTTCAAACCTTCAATGCTCTGTTGTAGTAGCGCGCTTATCTCCTCGGCGACTTGTTTCAAAACACCTTGGGTATCATTGTTGAAATCATTTAAAGTTGTTTTTAGGGATTCAGCAAAGGTTTGTAATTTTTCTAATGTGTCGGTTTGGAAATTTTGAAGCACCTCAGTTGTGTCCGATAGTTTCGTTAGAACTGCTCCCAAGTCATTAACTAACCTTTCAGTTGCCGTACTGCTACGATCGATTGATTGACTAAGCTGGTCAGTTCTTTGGCTAAAAGGCATCAGGATCTCGTTTCGCAATTCGGCTATTAAGGTTTCGGATATGGTTTTTGCTGTTTCGTTCTTAAAATCTTTAATTGCGCTCAATTCTTCAGAAATTTTTAGGACTTCCGGTACAAGTTGTCGCTTTGTAGCTTCTTCGACGGCGAAACCAATTGAGGCAACGAGTTCTGGGCCTGAAAATACACTCATCAATTTATCAACGATTGCAAGAGTCGATATGACTTTCTCGTTACTCTTTGCTAAGACTCTAGTAGCGTCGGTTATGCTCTCTAAAGAAAGGTTTTGTTCGTTGCCACTGATTTGACTGAATAGATCGTGTAGGCTTATTGGTGTACAAAGATCCAAGAGTTTCATGTGGGATGCTTCCATTAATCTTGCGCGGCTGTTTGCCTGATAGTTCAAAATAATCATAAAAGCGATGGAGCAAAAAAGCCCTGCCAGTGAAGTGTAAAAAGCGGTCGTCATGCCCGAAAGTAGATTGATAGCGGAGTTCATTAACTGGTTGGAACCCTGGTCTTCGATGCTAGTGCCAGCCAAACCGAGAGAAATTCCTAAGAAAGTTCCCATTACGCCCACCGAAGTCAGGAGTGCAGGAACGAATCTGTAACTGGATTCTGGTAGCGGCGGTAAAAAATCCTCGAGAGCGCATTTAGTTATAACTTTACCTCCGAGTTTACTGATTGATGCTTGCTCATTGTTATGCATTACAATTTGGCTCGTATGCTCGAAGCTTAAATTTGCTGGGGCATTGGCAAGACTTGCTGGCTTTGTTTCGAGCCAGTTAATAAATGCGGTAATAGAGTCCAGTGCGTTGTAAACCTTATCGGTTGCTCTTTTTTCTTGAAACCAGAAGTACAAGAAAAAACAAATAGTACCTGTGATGATGGCGGCGGTAGTAAGTGTGGCTATATCATTCATTCTGGACCCATTTCGTTAACTCGTTCTCGGAAAATAATTCACTCGCAACTCTAACTGGCAGGTGCGCAGCATCGTTTCGACTAAAGGTGGCGTCAATATCTTTCTTTTTTTTAAACTGTATGCCGTAGATTGGTTCTTCGCTTGATGTAACGAGGTCGAGTCTGAGCTCAACTTCATTAGGGAACTCGCGTATGAGCGTAGCTTGTAGGCAGGACTTACGGTCTCGCAGGGCTTGCGCGAGCGGGTGTTCCTCTCCAAGTTTCCTGCGGGCGAGTTTCCAGCAATGATTGAACTTTACGATTTGTTCTACGATTAAACTTATTTCAGGTGGTTGTAGTTTCATTCTGAGTTTATTTATTTTCTAAAAGTATACACTTGATCGGCGCCTCGGCAATTCCTAATGTAATTCCATGGCGCGCGTTTTTAATCAAGCGCCTGGTTTGAAAAAACCATGCAAGTTCATTGAGAGGACTTAGAAGAGATCGATGGTAGCACTAACCAGCTCGATGGATACTTTAGTTATCTCTTTGGCTGACTGAGGTGACCTTTATTTCCTAGGCTCATTGTTTGCTCTGGACTAGCGGCTTCGCGCGAACCTGGTTCCTCGACACACAATCTGGCGGGTCATAATTATTCGGTCGCAAAGCAAGGAAAGCTGGTGGCCTATCGCTGCTCTGGCAGGGCGGTGTTAAGACAAGAGTATTTTACGTATTCGGCGAAAGCGGTACCTGGGTAAACCTTGGCTACCTGTTTAGGGTGATGAGTTCCCATTGCGCCTGCGTGCCCAGTCTAAAAGGCAGCACGCTGGTGCCGATACCGGGCGTGACCAAAACCTGCCGAATTTCGTCGGAATACAGCCCGCTTAGCCCTGAAAACTTCTTACCACTTGCCCAATCGATTTCCAGTTCTGCTTCATGCTTTTGAGCGAAGGGGCCAATCATGACTCGGTGCACGCCAACACTGGACTCTATTGCCGATCGATAAGTCGGGAAAGAGGGATCTCCAACAGATCCCATTCAGAGTTTGTTCCAAGTCTGAAGTTAATGATGCTAGTGCCGATTCCTGAGCTTACCCAGAGGGTGAACCCATCCGTTTCATATAGCCCGCAAGAGGCCTC
>Ga0206127_1004184_pt1 | contig 12858 bp, 9 predicted proteins | sample Helgoland_Spring_6_FD_148646 | JGI IMG/M metagenome (GOLD analysis project Ga0206127, IMG submission 148646) | Pelagic subsurface seawater microbial communities from Kabeltonne, Helgoland, North Sea - Helgoland_Spring_Bloom_20160419_1 | ecosystem: Environmental > Aquatic > Marine > Epipelagic ...
AACAATATCCGGAAGGTTTGGGGGCCACTATTTCCACGATCCGGAACGCTGCCGGTCAGTCCCTTGTATTACCCAAGGTACACTTCTCATGCATGCAGGACAGCGGCTTTGTCACCGCATTCACATCCCTAAATCGTCCGCAGGTTATTCTAACCGGCATGGAGGCCCATATCTGCGTTGTGCAGACGGCCGCCAGCCTGGCTGATGCAGGCTATGAAGTTTTTGTGGTGTCTGACGCAATCGCATCGCGGACCTCCGAAAATAAAAATGCTTGTCTAACGCGTCTAAACGCTGCCGGGGTCAGCATTGTGACCACCGAAATGGTGATTTTTGAATGGCTTGGACAGGCTGGAACAAGCGCATTTAAAGAGATTTTACTGCTCATTAAACAGCATGAAATACAGGGAGAGATAAATGAATATCCATGAGCATCAAGCCAAAGAAATCCTAAAATCGTTTGGCGCGCCGGTTGCAAAAGGCGTTGCGATTTTTAGCATAGACGAGGCGGAAACTGCCATCGCAAACCTGCCTGGGCCAGTCTATGTGGTAAAAAGCCAAATTCATGCCGGTGGGCGCGGTAAAGGCACTTTCAAAGAGTTGACCTCAGTTGCGAAGGGTGGCGTACGGGTCTCTTTCTCCCCTGAAGAAGCATTGGAAAACGTGCGTGAAATGCTGGGAAAAACTCTGGTCACCAAACAAACAGGCCCCACGGGAAAACAGGTAAACCGCCTGTATATCGAAGATGGCGCCGACATTGACCGCGAACTATATCTGTCAATCCTTGTTGATCGCGAGACAGGAAAAGTCTCGTTTGTCGCCTCTACTGAAGGTGGCATGGATATCGAGGCGGTGGCTGAGGATACACCGGAAAAAATCCACACCGTCGCGATTTCCGCCACTGCCGGGGTCACTGAATCAGATACGGAAAAGCTTGCCGATGCCTTTGAATTAACCGGCAACGCCCGAACCCAGAGCAAGCAGCTATTTAAAGCCTTGTATGGCGCCTTTACCAGTAAAGATATGAGCCTGCTGGAAATCAATCCCTTGATTGTGACCAAAGCAGATGACCTTCAGGTACTTGATGCCAAAGTAACCTTTGATGGAAATGCGCTGTTCCGGCATCCCGATATCATGCTCCATCGTGATGAGACCGAAGAGGACGCCAAAGAACTGGAGGCCTCAAAACACGATCTCGCCTATATCGCCCTCGATGGCCAAATTGGCTGCATGGTCAATGGGGCCGGTCTGGCAATGGCAACGATGGACATCATAAAACTTTACGGCGCCGCACCGGCAAATTTTCTGGATGTTGGCGGTGGAGCCACCACGGAAAAAGTGACAGCAGCTTTCAAAATCATCACCTCTGACCCCAATGTCAAAGGCATACTTGTCAACATTTTTGGGGGTATCATGCGCTGTGATGTCATTGCGCAAGGCGTGGTGCAGGCCGTCAAGGATGTCGGGTTACAAGTACCTTTGGTCGTGCGGCTTGAAGGCACCAAAGTCAAAGAGGGCAAGGCCATTATTAACCAAAGCGGCCTGAACGTTATTGCTGCGGACAATCTCGATGACGCCGCCCAGAAAATCGTTAAAGCCGTACAGGGGTAAACAGATGTCAATTCTAATAGACCAAGACACCAAAATCATCGTCCAAGGCTTGACCGGAAAAACTGGAACATTCCATACCGAACAAGCGCTGGCCTATCACAGCACCAAAATGGTGGCTGGCACGCACCCAAAGAAGGGCGGCACCGACTGGACTGATGCAAATGGCGCAACGCTACCAATCTTTTCCAACGTGACCGAGGCCAAAGACGCGACCGGCGCAACGGCCAGCGTCATCTATGTCCCGCCTGCAGGCGCAGCAGCCGCAATCGAAGAAGCGATTGACGCCGGGATTGATCTCATTACTTGCATCACCGAAGGCGTGCCCGTTCAGGATATGGTGCGCGTAAAAGAAAAGCTCTACGGTTCTCCCTGCCGATTAATTGGCCCTAACTGCCCCGGTTTGATGACGCCTGACGAGTGTAAAATCGGCATCATGCCGGGGTCGATTTTCAAGCGCGGGTCAGTCGGTGTGCTATCACGGTCGGGGACGCTGACGTATGAGGCTGTTTATCAAACAACGGCCGCCGGGCTTGGCCAGACTAGTGCAGTTGGTATTGGCGGTGACCCTGTCAAGGGCACGGAGTTTATAGATATGCTAGAATTATTTCTGGCTGACCCTGAAACCCAGTCAATCATCATGATCGGCGAAATTGGAGGTGCGGCAGAAGAAGAGGCCGCCCAATTTTTGAAAGACGAGGCTAAAAAAGGCCGCGCAAAACCGACCGTAGGCTTTATCGCCGGTCGCACTGCACCGCCTGGACGCACAATGGGCCACGCAGGCGCCGTTATCTCTGGCGGCAAAGGTGGCGCAGAAGACAAGATCGAGGCATTGCGATCTGCTAATATTCGCGTGGCAGCGTCACCCGCCAAGCTGGGGGCAACTCTGGTCGATTTACTCGCCCAATAGTATCTTGGCGCAGAGCCGCGAGACGGGTACAGACCCTTCGGCTAGACGGCCTGGTACCGCATCCCAAATGCTGTGCCTGCGCCAGCTGTACGTAATCTAGCGATCTAAAAAAAAAATTTAAGGTCAAAATTGGAAATACCCATGGTTCACCGCATTTGCTCGGATATATAATTACAATAAACTTAATATTTAAGTTGTAATATTTCTTGGTCAATTGTAACTCATTGGTGAAGGCGAATCCTGTTCCGAGGCATAACCCTTTGTAATACGCCACCGCCTTGTCTTTGAAACTCGGCAGCGCAGACTAAACATGTGACAAGAGGAGCTCTGCAATGGCTTATAAAATTATGATACTCGGAGCGTCTTACGGCTCTCTTCTTGGCTCCAAACTGGCCGCCGCAGGACACGACGTCACTTTGGTTTGTAGACAAAAAACAGCGGACCTTATCAATAGTAAGGGCACAGAAGTACGCATCAAGTTGCGCGGTGAAGACACACATCGCAGTTTTTTCTCTATGTCGCTTGGTGGCCGAACAAATGCGCTCACCCCCGAGCAAGCGCAGCCACAAGAATACGACCTCATTTGCCTTGCAATGCAGGAGCCTCAATACTCGCACCCATCGCTGAGGGATCTTCTGTCCCGGGTCGCAAAAGCAAAAGTCGCCTGCATGTCGATTATGAACATGCCGCCCTTGCCTTATCTCAAACGCATTTCTTCACTGGATTGCACAAAGCTGACCGAGGCCTTTCTGAACCCTGAAATCTGGAGCGAATTTGATCCCGGCTTGATGACGCTTTGCTCCCCAGACCCACAGGCTTACCGACCACCTGAAGAAGACCCAAATGTTCTGCATGTGGGCCTGCCTACCAATTTTAAAGTATCGAAATTTAACAATCCCGAACTGGACAGCATGCTGGAAAATATTGCCGCAGATATCGACGCTTTTCGGGTTGCTGGCAAAGACGTTCCCGTCAAGCTGCGCGTGTTCGATTCACTTTTCGTACCGTTTGCAAAATGGGCTATGCTGGCCACGGGAAATTATCGCTGCATAACCCATACAGGGCCACGATCAATCCAAAGTTCTGTGCATAGCAATCTCGCCAAATCAGAAAGCATATATGATTTCGTAAACAACTTGGTTGTGACTTTGGGGGCCGACCACAGTGATATGGTACCATTCGCAAAATACTCGGCCGCGGCAGAGGGTCTTCGCAACCCGTCATCAGCGGCAAGAGCTGTTTTTTCAGGCGCAATTAATATCGAGCGCGTTGACAAACTTATTAAACTGACAGCGGATTCTTTGAGTATGCACAACGCCGAAATCCAAGAGATCGTTGCGGTGGTTGATGCTGAACTTGGGACCCAGAGCAACCACCCCGCATAACATAATGCACTGACAATCTTGAGTTGGGTATTGCGCACTGTTTGAACTGCAATGCTCAAATTCATGCGGGAAAAGCTTGGAACTAAAGCTCTGAAACCATGACCCGGCCCTATCAGTTTAGGCGACGAGAACGCGCAAATTTCCGACGATTTCAAATCCGTTTCGACATGCGGCTTCTAAATTTTCGGTAGCCTCATAGCCCACAATTGGCAAGCTTGGATCAATAGATGCAACTGCAGCAGTCGCTTGATCATAAATCCTTGACGATCGAGAAATGGAAAATACGTTCGATAAACCAATACAATTTCTTGATCTGTTACCGATACAACCCTTTTCAAAAACACCGCTGTTCTTCTGACCAAAAATGAAGATATCCTCTTTATTCAAAAATGTCTCATTAAACATTTTCACGTCTGTCGGAAAGCCACTTTGCTTCCAAGCATCCTGCCAAAGCTGCAAATCAGAGTTACTTTTAACGCGTTTCCAGGTGCAGGAGGGACGTTGCTTATCTTTGCCAAACCAAATCCAAGAAGCGTCAAAAAGAACCTCAAGTCCCTCTGACTGCGCGTCCATCTGACAAAAGCTATCCTTCATAACAGCCCGACCAGAAAACCTCTGCACCACATCTTCGAATTGGCGACAAATATCGTTCTGGGCCTTATGAGAGAGGGTCGTTAAATGTGCATAATAGGGGGGAGGCTGGTCTCTGGCGACAAACCCAAACGGCAACCTTTCATATCGCAGCCCCTGTGACGAAAACACTGCTTCATACAAATCTGCATTATTATCAGCAGCGATCACCGCGCGTTTATCAATATTCAAAGCATAACCCTTGCTTTATAAAATTCCGGCCACCCATACGCGTTCATAGCCTTATACGCAGCGGAACTAGAAACTGTTGTCGGGCACCCAAAACCAATTGTTTGCAACCTCCGGAAAACAGCCAATGCCGAAGCCTTTTTTAGAATTGATCAACTTTCGATTCTGTTCACTCTGCTGTCACCGCTGTTGCGCTCTCATAACACACATCACCGCTCTTTTGATCGCGCCCCGTAAGCCGCACTTCATATCCCCATAATTGTTTAATATGTCTCAAGACCTCCACTCGGTTATGCGTCTCAAGCTGAATACCGTCATGGACAGTATGGTTCAGCTTCAGTTCGCGATCTCCACTCATATTGGCGTCTACGACCTGAATATCGGGCTCTAAAAAAGCAAGATCGTACGATTTTGCAAGCAAACGGCGAATATTACGATACCCCTCGCGGTTATGAATTTGGCTAACGATCAGATTGGGCTGCTTGGCATTATCAGTGATGGCAAACAATTTGAATTTTCGGATTAGATGCGGCGATAAAAATTGCAAAATAAAAGAGTCATCACGATAATTGCGCCATGCATCACGCAAAACGCTTGCCCAATCGTTATTTCCAGCAAAAGTAGGAAACCATTCACGATCTTCACGTGTTGGGTTTTCGCAAATTCGGCGAATATCCTCCATCATTGCAAAGCCCAGAGCATAGGGGTTAATGCCAGAAAACCGTGGGCTGTCAAATTCCGGTTGTGTAATGACATTGGTGTGATTGTGGATAATTTCCAGAAATGTTCCCTGCGTAATTTGACCCGTTTCATAAAGACGGTTGATGATATAATGGTGCACGAAGGTCGCACAGCCCTCATTGATCACCTTGGTTTGTTTCTGCGGATAAAGATATTGCGCAAGGAAGCCAACGATACGGATAACTTGACGTTGCCAGGGTTTGAGAATGGGACTGTGCTTTTCAAGAAAATACAGGATGTTTTCCTCTGGAAGTTGCATGCCCTTTCGACGCTCAGCTACGTCAATCTCTGTTAAGTTCTCATGGGGTTCGCAGGTGCCAAAATTGCGGTCAGTCCAAAGATCAAGAACGCTCTTTTGGTTGGCATATTGATCCCGCAAAAGTTGCATTGCCTCACCTTCTTTAGTGGTGGGTTGTGCAACACGCCCGTATCGAAAAACGCCTTGATCCTGCAAAGCGTGAGCAGCATCCAGCACGGCCTCCACCTCCTCTTCTCCATACTCCTGTTCACATTGTGCAATGAAGCTTTTAGCAAAAGCCAGATAGTCGTGAATTGACGAGGCGTCTGTCCAATCTCGGAATAGATAATTGTTTTTAAAAAAATGGTTATGCCCGAATGCTGCATGCGACATTACTAGGATCTGCATCGCCATTGAGTTTTCTTCCATATTATAGCTGATACAAGGGTTGGAATTGATCACAATTTCATAAGCCAACCCACTGCGCCCGCGCCGATAATTACTCTCGTCACGCACAAACCTTTTTCCAAAAGACCAATGGTGATACATCAATGGCAATCCGGCACAGGAATATGCATCCAGCATTTGCTCTGCAGAAATTATTTCAATTTGGTTAGGATAAATATCAAGCTTCAACTCATCCAACGCAATCTTAGAAATCGCGTCATGCGCTTGACCCAGTAAATCGAATGACCAAGAGCAACCCGTGAACAGCGGTGTCATCTTTTTTTGTGATTTCATACGCCAGAGCCTGTCAATTTTGGTGAAAATAGCGTGCGAAACAAAGGATAAATATGGTTTCGGTTTGCCACTCTTTCGATATCGAAGCGTGGCCAACTTTGCCGGACACGACGGTAAGCCTGCCAAAGTTCACCACCCGCATCCGCCGTAGCCAGCAATTTTTTTTCGCGTTCAGGGATGATTTCCACATAAGCGTAATACTGACAAACTGGCAAAAGAACTTTACTCAAAAGATCCGCGCATTTTGCTGAATCCTGAGAGTAGTTTTCACCATCAGAAGCCTGCGCCCCATAGATATTCCATTCATCTGGTGAGTAACGGTCGGCAATAATGTCCCGCATTTTTTCCAGCGCTGAGCTGACAATCGTACCGCCAGTCTGCTGGTCATAAAAGAATGTTTCTTCGTCAACATCCTCAGCCGTCTGCGTATGCCGTATAAAAACAATCTCAGTTTCGGCATAAACGCTTTCAATAAACAAATGCACAAGCATGAAAAAGCGCTTCGCCAAATCCTTTTCGCGCTCCTGCATCGATCCAGAGACATCCATCAAACAAAAAATCACCGCCTTATAATTAGGTCGTGTTTCAGGACGAAAGGTATTGAAACGCAAATCAACAGGGTCAATAAATCCTATAACAGAGCGGCGGCGTTTTATTTTTTCTAGACACTGCCTTAGATCTTTGAGTTCGTCTGAAATATCGGCAGGAGGATTTTTGATATGTATGAGCCGCTCTATTTGAGCCTCAAGTCGTTGTATTTCTGCGGTTGAGGGCCGTTGAAGAGCAATCCTGCGCCCAAGCGAATGTCTCATGGTTCGGACCAAATTTAGGTTTGAAGGTGATCCAGAGGTTGTAATGCCGCCACGGCGCAGACTGATCGTTTCTTGTTTGCCCATCTTTTTCTTGCTTAAATCCGGCAGCTCCAAGCCCTCAAACAAGATATCAAGATATTCGTTCCGAGTGAGGCCAAACGAAAATTCGTCTTCCCCCTCCCCGTCTTTTGAAGCTTTCGATCCAGCCCCACCCACATTTGATTTCGGTCTGGGAAGGCGGTCACCGGTCACGAAATCCTTATTCCCCGGAAAGACTTTATGGCGTAGGCCACCTGCAGACGAATGAACAAAGCGTGGTTCCGAAATGCCTTTAACCGGGATTGTGACAATTTCATGTTCAGAGTGTGAATCGTCTTTGGTGTCACGGATTGATCTGTTGGCCACGGATTTATCAACGGTCTGTTTAATATAATGCCGTGCCCGCCGCATAAGCCTCTGGCGGTTACTCAGGCTTTTTCCCGAGGGATTGCGCCGCCTGTCGATAAAATGATGCATTTAAGTTGCGCCCCTCTTTGATCAGCCAGCTTTATTCACACGCATGTACCATTCCACCAACCGACGGACCTGACGCTCGGTATAGCCATGCTGGTGCATACGCTCGACAAACTCCAAATGCTTGCCTTTGGTTTCGCCATCTTTCTTGCTGCCAAAGCTGATCACCGGTAACAGTTCCTCAACCCGACTGAACATATGCTTTTCGATCACATCTCGGAGCTTTTCATACGACGACCACGGCGGGTTCTGGCCAGTATTGGCGCGGTGCCTGAGCGCAAACTTAACCACTTCGTTGCGAAAATCCTTGGGGTTTGAAATTCCCACCGGATTTTCAATTTTTGCCAACTCAGCGTTCAAAATCTCACGATCATACAATTGGCCGGTGTCGGGGTCCTTAAAATCCTGTTCCTCAATCCAAGCATCAGCATATGAAATATAGCGATCAAACACATTTTGACCATATTCTGAATAGCTTTCGAGATAGGCTTTCTGAATCTCATTACCAATAAATTCTTTGTACCGCGGGGCGAGATCAGATTTGATAAAGTCAAGGTAGGCGGTTTCAGTCTCTGCCGGAAACTGTTCGCGTTTTATCATCTGTTCAAGCAGATACATCAAATGCACCGGATCAGCCGCAACCTCTACAGTGTCATAATTAAAAACCATACTCAGTACTTTAAAGGCAAATCGAGTTGAAACGCCCGTCATCCCCTCATCCACGCCAGCGATGTCGTGATACTCCTGTACGGTCTTGGCTTTGGGATCAGTATTTTTCAACGTTTCTCCGTCATACGCTCTCAGCTTTGAATAAAGGGGGGAATTTTCATGCGGCTTCAAGCGCGAAAGGACGCTGAATCGGCTCAAAATTTTCAGTGTTTCAGGGGCGCAAGGCGCTTCGAATAATTCACTATTCTCAAGCAGTTTAGAATAAATTTGCGCCTCTTCTGTCACCCGCAGGCAATAGGGCACTTTGACAGTGCTCACACGATCAATAAAGGCTTCATTATTTTTATTATTCTTGAACTTCTGCCATTCACTTTCGTTCGAGTGCGCTAAAATAATACCCTGAAACGGAATAGCACCAAAACTTTCGGTGCCCATATAATTGCCCTCTTGCGTTGCAGTGAGTAAAGGGTGCAGCATTTTTATAGGCGCTTTGAACATTTCGACAAATTCCAGTACGCCTTGAGTTGTGCGATTCAATCCGCCAGAAAAACTATAGGAGTCCGGGTGATCTTGACTATAATGCTCCAGTTGCCGAATATCTACTTTTCCAACCAGCGTCGAAATATCCTGATTGTTCTCATCCCCGGGCTCAACTTTAGCAACACCAATACGCCGCAATCGCGAGGGATATAATTTTACAACACAAAATTTTGATATATCGCCATCGAATTCATCAAGACGCCTTAATGCCCAGGGCGACATCAGCCCAGGCAGCCTGCGCTGAGGAATACCGTATTTATCCGCAAGAGTATCGCCCATTTTGACTGGGTCAAACAATCCCAGAGGTGACTCGAACACTGGGCTGATTTTATCGCCGGCTTTCAAAACATAGATCGGTTGATCTTCGACCAACCGTTTCAGACGTTCCGCCAGCGATGATTTGCCACCCCCTACCGGCCCCAGAAGATAGAGAATTTGTTTGCGTTCTTCCAGACCTTGTGCTGCATATCGAAAGTATCCGACGATGCGCTCGATCGTATCTTCCATACCGTAAAAATCTTTGAAGGCCTCATAGTATTTTACAGTCCGGTTTTGAAAAATAAGGCTTAGGCGGCTGTCTTTTGAGGTATCCACTAACTTTTCATGACCAATCGCTGTTAGCATGCGCTCTGCCACGGATGCATACATATCGGGATTGTCGCGGCACCCAAGAAGATAATCTTGCAACGGCATTTCTGTTTCGCGCGTCTCAGAATATTGTTCAGAAAACAGTGTTACGATGTCTTTCATCTAAAGATGTACTCCTTTTAAAGGCTCAGCATCTCTGGTCTGATACCTGCATTAGATATCAGCATAACTATAGGAGCGCAGAGCGCAGGATTGTTGGCTCAAGGAACTGGCTAACAGCTCAGCACAGAGCTTAAGGAGTGCTGACAGCTCTGCCTAAAGGGCCGTCGCACCCTTACGAAGCGAATGAGAAGTTTGACATCCCATTTGTCGCCATTGGTATTACTCTACACTAAAAAATGTTATTTTTCTATTAAATTTTACCTTTTTTCGTGTATTAATTTTTATATTTCACCTCAAAGGAGAGTTGGTTGTACCGTCAAAAAGAGATTAGACTAACCCATTAGAAGCAAATCACATCACACAACTAACGCGCCTGACAGGTTTCATAATGCAACCGACATTCATTGAAGTGAGATGCTTTTAAAATTCGGAAAAAGAGCACCAGATATTGACATGATTTTACCCGAAGTCTCATCAAACCAATCTAGAGGCAGTTTGTTTGCCCCCCTTTTCAGCAGCGCCTTTAGAAGCCTGCCCCTTCTTTGGCATCTTGATTGCCTTATAATCATAATGATCAGAAATACTGACTTGTTTAAATTCGCAAATTTGTTCCGTAAGTGCTGATATCAGGTACTCAACCAAGGACGTTATTGTGTTGCCTCTAACAGAAATCTGGGGCGCAGGAAATCTAGCGGTTTGAGTGTCAGGTAAAAATTTGAACCGGTTCTAATACCAGCCATACAATAATTCGTCTAACACGTGACCTATCTTTACGCCTCAGGTTCATGATCACTAACCAGCAGAGCAATAATGCTAAGACAGCCGGGGCAAACAATACAGCTTTTAGAAAGAATCAGAAATTAATTACAACGGCCAATTATATGAGGATATATTTCCAACCCTTATTCTTAATTGTTAAGTTTCTTAAAATTAAAGGAGTGGGTTTAACATATTATTACTACCGTAAATTACTTTTCTCACAAACCAACTTCATTTCTTGAGAAAACAGTCTCATGCGCCGATTTATGCGGCGTTTATCTGAATGTATGAGGTAAATAAAAAAATCTGGCACGCTAATTTCACAAAGAATGGGAACAAGTTTACCCGTCTCCAAAGCATCTCCTAATATGAAATCCGGCAAATTGGCAATACCTTGACCTTGCAAGGTCGCATCAAATAAAAATTGACCACTATTGCTATTAAGAGAAGGCGAGAATTCAAACTCATCAAGTTTTTTCCCCGATTTTGAATTGAATTTCCATGTACCGCGCTTTGCAGCTCCAAAATGAATGAGCTTATGCAATTTCAACTCTTGCAAGGTTTCCGGGCACCCGTATTGATCGAGGTAGGATTGTGCTGCGCACAAGTGATGGCGAACGGTTCCCATTGTTTCCACGCCATAATTTTCAACAAGATTTGGGGTAATTCGTATTGCAAAATCATAATTATCGCTTTCGAAATTAATCAGGCGATCATCAAAATCAGCAGTCAACTGAATGTTGTTATATTTCTCTTTAAAACTTACCAATGCCTTGCTCAAAAACGAAAGCCCAAAATCGCGGGGAACTGAGACCGTCAACGGACCAGAAATAGCGGAGTGAACGCTTTTGAAATCTGCTTCAATTTCCTCAAAGTCATCCACAACCCTTGTGGCGCGTTGATAAAGTTCCAGCCCAGTTTCAGTAACATCCCAGCGACCCGGCGACCGGTTGATCAATTTGGCAGAATAACGTTCTTCTAATAAGTTCAGTCGCCTACTAACTGCGGATTTTGCAATATTCAGCTGATCAGCCGCCTTTGAAATACTGCGATTTTCAACGACTAATGTGAATAAATGCAGATCTTCCATCTGGCCCATTTTTTCTCCTTCAGAAACCGGTCATTGTGTCCAGCTTGCCACAGACTGGAAAGTCTAAAAATAGACCAACTGATCAAATTACCAGAACAACCGCATTGATCATACAGCACAGATTCGCAGACTTCAGTTCTAATTTAAGAACCTGTATCAGTTAAAAAATTATATTTGTAGTTTTTTGAGAACCCTGCATGTGTTGCCGACAAATATGGCTACTGAAGGAAAACACCGTGAAGAGATCCCTGTCTTTACACAATTTGGCAAAAGAAACGGGCATCTCAACCGAAATACCCGCACTGTTTCCTTTGATGCGGAGAAATCTTCTATTACGAAAGGAACTCTGATGTGGGGTTGGTGGTATTAATTAATACTACAAATGACCTATTCATTGGAAAAAACAACCTTTGGCTTAACAAATATCTTGCCTTCCACATCACCACACACTCCGAGCATATACCAGTACCAGCCCTTCTAACATGGCAAGAGAGATATGTGCGGTAGTCTTGTGATTATATTTGCAGGGGTTCCATTTATCGCAAGGATTTGTCCTTTCCTGCAACCTGTATATTTAAAGGCCCCGGTGCAATACGGGTCTAGACTTAATTTCTGTAAGATGGTATAAAGCAGATGAAGTGAGTATCAGTCCGAGACACATCGGGGATAGCGGCTAGGTTTCTCTAGTGCTAAACTGGTACGCTATCCCCAGATATACCTCTTTCAGTCCTCTTAAGTGCACGCTTTAACAACGGGTTGGTGTGATTGCACAGTACAATCTTACGAAAGGTTCTATAGTCTTGGAACGTAACCGTCTGGTCTCCCTCCTCTGACGCTTCTGTGGATGGCTTGATAATATCCACCATTGGTAGTGGACATCTTTAGGCACTCTATGGCGAGCAAGAAGGGTCAAAAGAAACGGTTTTGGTCTGACGACGAGAAGCATACGATTTGTGCGCAGGCGCGGGTGGCCGGTGTTTCTGTGGCGCAGGTAGCACGCCGGTATTCGATGAATGCCAATTTGATCTACAAGTGGCTTCGCGCCCCGTGGTTTGCCACTGATTTTTCAGATGATACCCTGAAAATTGAGGGCGTGGCTTCATCCTTGGCATCAGTACCACCACCGGCGCTGGAGGCTCCCCTGTCGGTACAGCGGATGGACATCAAGCTGCCTGATGGTCGGCGCATATGGGGGGAGGCGCGACGGCATTGCCTGCAAATGCTGTGAACGGATCGTTCAGGCGCCCCATTGCCATCACGCCCGATTGAGCGCGGTCGGCCCGGTG
>Ga0206127_1004193_pt1 | contig 12842 bp, 12 predicted proteins | sample Helgoland_Spring_6_FD_148646 | JGI IMG/M metagenome (GOLD analysis project Ga0206127, IMG submission 148646) | Pelagic subsurface seawater microbial communities from Kabeltonne, Helgoland, North Sea - Helgoland_Spring_Bloom_20160419_1 | ecosystem: Environmental > Aquatic > Marine > Epipelagic ...
GATCCGGACTGTCTTTCTCGACGCTTATGCAATCATGCAAAAGCGTTGCAGAAACTATAATTTCAAGATTTCCACCCTCTTGCGCCGCGATGCTTTGAGCGTTCTTCCAAACGCGTGTGATATGGGCGATATCATGCGCGCCGTCAGAAGCGTTTGGGATGGCAAACGGCAAAAGCTGTGAGGCGATATCCGTGAAGGGCGCAAACAGATCCGCCCTCACGCGTAGAGCGCTTCGATCTGGCCATCATAGAGTTCGAACACTTTGTTGCGGCGCACTTTCATCGTTGCAGTGACTTCACCATCATCGTGATCCAGTTCTTTGGACAGCAAATGAACCTTTTTGATCTGCTCAACCCGCGCAAGGTTGGCGTTTTGCTTGGCGACTTCTTTGTCAATAAGTTCAACGACTTGCGGATGTTCAGCGAGCGAGCGGAAAGTCGTGTAAGCGATACCTTTGCTTTCTGCCCAAAGGCGCACAGGGTCCATGTCGATCTGCACGAGTGCCGAGACATAAGGGCGTTTATCTGCGATTACGATACACTCTTTGATAAAGGGAGAGGCCTTCATTATGTTCTCGATCAACGAGGGAGAGAGGTTCTTGCCCGCCGCGTTGATCATGATGTCTTTCTTGCGATCAATCAAAGAGATGGAGCCGTCTGCGCAAGCCTCTGCCACATCGCCTGTGTGCAGCCAGCCATCAACGATTGTTTCGGCCGTAGCATCGGGACGATTGTAGTAGCCTTTGAACACGATTCCGCCTTTGACAAGGAGTTCTCCGTCTTCGGCGATTTTATAGTCCACACCGTCAACGAAGTGGCCAACGCGCCCCTCAGAGCAACCCCAATCGGGTTGGATTGTTGCCGCCCCTGTGGTTTCAGACATGCCCCAAGCTTCGCGAATGTTGATGCCTAAGCCACGCATGAACGCGAGCAGATCTTCCGAGATAGGCGCGGCGGCGGAGATCGCGAATTTAACGCGACCAAGGCCGAGATAAGAGCGGATATGACGATAAACTGTCCAGTCCCAAAACGCGTTGGCGATTTTGTCCTGAACGCTCCATTCATCACGCCGGATTGCGCCACGCCGTTCCGCCTGTTTCAAAGCATAAAGGGTCACGGGACCTTTTATCTTGCCCGCCGTTGCCGCTTGGATTGTCAAATCAGAACGCATTTTTTCCCAGATACGCGGCACGCCGAAGAAGATTTGCGGCGCGACTTCGCGTAGATCAATAATGATCGTGCGCAGGCTTTCGCCAAAGTTCATCACCATTTTAGACGCAAGTGCATTGGTCACAGTCACGTTCTGCTCGGCGATATGGCACAGCGGCAAGTAGCTGAGAACATTGGTACCCTCAGGATATTCACCAAAGATTTCGCGGCTAAGCGATGCCGCAACAGACAGGTTGTGATGACTGATTTCAGCGGCTTTCGGCAAGCCAGTTGAACCGGATGTAAAGACCATCATCGCTGTGCGTTCTGGCGTAATGGCCGCAATACGCGCGGCGACTGTTTTGTCGACCCCTGCGGCGAGTGCTTTGCTCCCCATTTCAATCACCTCATCAAAGGTTTTGAGGTTCAATTCCGTCTCACCGACGGTGCCTTTGGGGTTGAAAATGATCAACTGGCGCAGCTTTGGCAGCTTGCCACGCAGCTCGATGACCTTATCGAGCTGCTCTTGGTCCTCAATGAACAACATTGTGGTGTCGGATGATCCAGCAAGATGTTCGATCTCGGGCGCGGGGGAGGTGGGGTACATGCCCGTCACCACGCCGCCAGCAGCATTGATGCCGAACTGTGCAAGCACCCATTCACGGCGGTTTTCTGACAGGATGCCGATGTGCTCGCCATCTTGCATACCCAATTCTATCAGGCCTGCGGCGACGGCGTGCATAATATCTTCAAAGCCGGACCATGTGATCTCTTGCCAGATGCCGAAATCCTTCTGGCGCATGGCGACGCGGGTTGGCTCATTGGCGGCGTGCGATGATACGATCGAGACGTTGGAGCGAAAGTCGGTCATGGGAAATTCCTTAACTCAGCCAGCGCTTGCGGCGTTTGTAATGCTTCACATCACGGAAAGATTGGCGATCTTCGCTGCCGTCTTCGGCGACGCCAAGATAGAAGCTCTGGATGTCTTTATCGTTCTTCAGTGTCTCAACATCGCCCTCAAGAACGATCTGACCGCTTTCCATAATGTAGCCGTAATCCGCGACGGAAAAGGCGACGCCAGCGTTTTGCTCAACAACAAGAATAGAGGTGCCGTCTTCTGTGTTCAAACGCCGGATCGTCTCAAAAATCTCTTTCACGATCTTTGGGGCCAGTCCTAAAGATGGCTCATCCATCAAGATCAACTTGGGCTTGGCGACCATCGCGCGCCCGAACGCGAGCATCTGCTGCTCACCGCCAGAAAGATACCCGGCTATCTGTTTGCGTCTCTCCAACAACCGCGGAAAGAACGCGTAAACCTTGTCGAAATCGGCCTTTATACCGCGCCCGTCTAGCGCGTAGGATGCTGCGATCAGATTGTCCTCAACGGTCATTTCGGCGAAAATTCGGCGCCCTTCGCGTACATGAAACATGCCTTGCTTCACCAGGGCGTCTGGCGCTGTATTCTTGATGTTCTTGCCGTCAAAGTGAATGCGGCCTTCGCCGACATCTCCATTTTCGAGCTTCAAAAGATTAGAGGCCGCTTTCAACGTCGTGGTTTTGCCCGCACCGTTGGTACCAAGCAACGTCACGATTTTGCCCTTAGGCACTTCGAGCGATAGGCCGCGCAACGCCTGCACGGTATGATAATAGCTTACCTCGATGTTCTCGATTGCCAACATACGCGACGCGTCCTCTTCAACTTTCCAAATAAACTTTGGGGGAGTGCGAGGGGGCTAGCCCCCTCGCTTTGGTTGGATGGCCCAAAGGCCATTCGAAACCGGGTCTTAAGTGCTCAACCAGTCAGACACAGGCGTGAACAGACCTGTGTCAGGTGCGTATTCATAGACACGACCAGTACCGATCTTGTTGTTGTTCATCGACACCGGACCACCAAAGAAACCGCCACTGTCCCAATCGGAAATACTGGACAGGCTTTCAGCGATATTATCTGCCGTCAGCTCATTTCCTGCTTCTGCCGTGTCGCGCATCGCTTTCATGGCCAGTTCGAGACCACACATCGTCTGGATACCCCATGTCGACATGTAGTTTTCCAGCGGCGTGCCTGCGAACATTGCTTTGGACAGCTCTGCATATTGCTGATAGCGCGGCGCGTCTTCGCGATCATAGAAGTAGCGGTAGGGCATCACGCCTTGGTAGCCCGCAAGGAACGGACCCGCCTCTGCAGTGATACGATCCGCGATCAGCTTTTCCATGCCCCAGAAGGTGCCGTGGAACTGTACAGGCAAACCGAACTGACGTGCGCCGCCGATCAACTGTGGCCAAACGCCTGTGACGTAGCCTTGCAAGATGCAGTGCTCTGCGCCTGATTGTGCGAGCTTGGTGACGTGTGTCGGGATATCCGCGCCTTGCGCTTTCGTGCTTTCTTCCAGCACAACTTCGATGCCCAAGTCAGCAGCTTTCGCGCGGCCATGCTCAATCGGGTCACGACCAAACTCAGTGTTGGAATAGATAAATGCCACCTTCGTACCACCTGCCGCTTTGATGTTTTGCAGCAAAATATCGAACTGGTCCTGATAAGTCGGGCCAGAGAGGTACTGGTAGGGGTTCGTCTCTGGGTTTGCCAATTCAGACGCGAACGACGTAGAGCCCATCAGGCGTGCATTCTCGCCTTTCAGCTCTGGCGCGATCAGTTTCATCGCACCTGTGGAGTCGGCGAAATAACCAACCAGAGCATTGCCCTCAGTCGCCAAAGCGCGCTGGTAGTTGGCCAATGTGTTCTGTGGCACATAACCGGAGTCTTCTGTGACGAAACGGATCGGCGTACCCGCGATACCACCTTCGTCGTTGAACAACTTCTGCGCCAATGCGAACGCCGGTGCCACAAGTTGGCCAGCAGTCGCGAAAGGACCTGTGAGCGGCAAGGACGCGCCAAGCACATACTCTTTGGGTTGCGCTTTGAGGATCATTGGTGTGCCCATGACGGCCGCCGCAGCGGCGCCTGTGGCAAGGAATGAACGTCTGTTGAGTGTCATAAAGTGTCTCCCTAAGTGGTGGCCTTTGATGTTGTTATCCACGCGCAAACGGCCAACGGTTTGCAGAGCGCAGTATGCGGTCGGTGATTTGGTTGATCCCAAGTGGTTCTTTCAACAAGAAGAAAACCAGCAAAAGACCAAAGACGATTTCTTGGACAGGGGCAGTGTAGCGCGCCAATTCTAGGCTACCACCAGTCGCCGCGCCCATGCCAATCTTGATCAATTCAGGGACCAGCAGAACCAAGAATACGCCAAAGACAGGCCCCATCGTTCGTCCCATGCCACCAACGATCAGGGCCGCAACCAGCTCGAGCGACAGATCAAGACTGAATTGCTCAGGCAGTATGCGTGCGTAGAAATAGGCGAACAGAGCGCCGGACAAGCCGCAATAGGCCGCAGAAATCGCAAAGCTCATAAGCTTGTAGCGCAGTAGGGAAATCCCGAGGATCTCAGCAGAATAATCGCGGTCACGGATGGCAATAAAGGCGCGACCAACGCGGGTGCGAAACAGGTTTTGCGCCGCAAGAAGTGTGACAACTGCGAGAGTGGTGATCAGCACATACATTTCGCGCTTGGTGTCCAGCTCCCAACCTAGCAGGTTCGGCACAGGTGTGTTGATCCCGACAACGCCGCCGGTCCAATCCTTAAAGAGATCTTGCTCGATCAGAAATTTCACAATGAAGCTGGCGGCGAGGGTGGCCACCGCAAGGTAGAGGCCCTTAACCCGCAAAGAGGGCAGGCCTACGACAATGCCGATGAGCGCTGAGATAATAACAGCCAGCGGCACGACAATGAACGGCAAGATGCCAGCGGGCAGGCCGCTGAATGCATTGCTCAGGATCACCGTCGCATATGCGCCGATGGCAACGAAAGCGCCGTGGCCCAAGGACACAAGACCTGTGTATCCTGTTAAAACATTCACCCCAACGACAGCGATCAAAAGGATCCCCATTTTGCACGCCATAAGGACCGCATAGTCGTCAGCAAACAAAGGGAAGATTGCCAGCAAGGCGATGCTGATGATCACAAATGCCTGCTTGTTGCGGTTGTTCAGAACCCGCTCATCCGCGCCATAGGTGGCTTTGAGGTTGCCGTTAATCATATGCGTTCAACTTCTTTTTGACCCATTAATCCGTGTGGACGGAAGATGATGACGACCAAGACGGCCACGTAGGGCACAATCTCTGCCCACTCACCGCCGAGTTTCCATTGGGTCATCGCTTCCAGCACGCCAACGCTCATTGCGGCGATGAAACAGCCGACATAGCTATCAAGGCCACCCATCAAGACAATAGCGAGCACCGAAAAACCAAACAGGCCAAGCGATGGTGAAATACCGTTACGCGTCGCGAGGATCGCGCCAGCAACAGCACCGGTGGTGCAAGCCAGTACCCATGCGCGCGAAAATACTTTCGGGACAGAAATACCCATGGAATAGGCCGTCGATTGATCCTCTGCTGTAGCGCGGATCGCGACGCCACCTTTGGTGAATTTCACCATGGCTACGATACCGCCAAAGATGAGCAAAGCGATGATCATATTCACAATGTCCGCGCCAAAGAGGAAGATCATCGTGCCGAACAATTCAAAACGGATCGGCGTATTCGGCGCGATATGCGGCACGAACGCAGCGTCCGCAGTCCATATCAAAGATGCAGCGCCCGAAAGGATCGAGATGAGGCCAACGGTCACCATAATCATCGCAAAGACCGATTGACCCATCAGAGGACGCATCAATGTACGTTCCACCAGCAGGCCAAGAAGCGCGTTACAGAATAGCGCACCGAGCAAACCAAAGACGATGCGCGGTATATTCGCCGCCCAATCGAGCACAGCGCCGAGCGGCGAGAACATTGTCAAACCTTCTCGCATTTCGACCATCCAAGCAGGCTTCCAAGAGGCGAGCCAAGCTGGCGCGCCCTCCATTCCCGGGATGATCACGGCGAAGGTAAAATAAAAGTAAGCGCCGAACATGATCAGGTAACCGTGCGCGAAGTTCACCACTTTCGTGGCTTTATACACCGACACGATGCCCACAGCGATCAGCGCGTAGATTGCGCCGCTCATCAGGCCATTAATTGCGAATTGAATAAACTGTCCCATGATCGATCCTTACGCTGCCGCGCCCAAGTAAGCTTCGATGACCGCGGGGTTCTGCGACACCTCCGCAGGGGTGCCAGAGGCAATTTGTTGACCGAAGTTGAGCACAACGATGTGGCTGCAAATATCCATAACCATATGCATGTCATGCTCTACCAGCAGAATGGTTGTGCCGAACTGTTCCTGCACGTCCAAGATAAAGCGCGCCATGTCTGCGGTCTCTTCACGGTTCATGCCCGCGACCGGCTCATCAAGTAGCAAAACGCGCGGGCGCATCGCCAGCGCGCGTGCCAATTCAACCCGTTTCTGAAGACCATAAGAGAGCATCGTGATCGGGTATTTACGGATGTGGTCGATCTCTAGGAAATCAATCACGCGCTCTTCGATGTCGCGGCGCAGTTCTAACTCTTCTGCACGCGCAGAGCCGAAATACTTGAACGCGGAGAAAAGACCGGTCTTGAGCCGCGTATGACCACCAAGTTTGATGTTATCGAGCACGGTCATGCCGCGAAAGAGCGCAATATTCTGAAATGTACGCGCCATTCCGAGCGACGCGCGTTTGTCCGGCGAGATACCCGTGATGTCGTCGCCATCGAAGGTCACGGTGCCTTTGTCAGGCGCGTAAAAGCCAGAGATCGCGTTGAAAAGGGAGGTTTTGCCCGCGCCATTGGGGCCAATCACACCTGTGATCTCGCCTTCTTTGGCTTCAAAGTTGACCCCTTGCAGCGCTTTGATCCCGCCGAAGGATAGATGCAAGTCCGATACGCTTAGCATGGCCGATCAAAACCTTGTTTTTGCCCCCATCACGACGTCGCTTTGCGATCTATTGGGTGGGGGACGCTCTCTGTTGAAAATTCAGCTTAGCGGTTTGTTTGGGAGGAGCAATGCTATTTGACGCGGTTGTACGTTACGTCAAGCTGACAGGTCCGTGATGCTAAATGTGCAAGAATAACGGGCAGTGATCTGAAACCTCAGGTTTGTTGATAACCTCGAATTTTTTCACTGCGGTAAAAGAGTTGATCAGCATGTAGTCGGCGAATTTGTCAGATTTTTTGTAAAACGATGTGCGCGTCGTGGGAAAAGCGTGTGCTTTGACCAGCTCTGTGAAACCCGCAGTCGCGAGGATGGTGAGGGTTTCGCTCTCGGGCTCCAAGTTGAAATCGCCGCAAAGCACGCTGATGTCGTTTGATTGGGAAAGTTGCTGGTTCACGTCGAGAAACTTTTGCGCCTGTCTTGCGCGATCTGGGGTGTCCATTTTCCCGCGCAAGTCGCGAAGTCCGTGCATATGGGTGATACTCACAGCGCGGCATGCATTGTCGTCATAGACCCGCACACCATGTGCGTTTCGCGAACGCGGGTGACTGCCATAGCCGTTGGGAGAGTAGTCTTTGTGAACGAAACCTTGGGTTTGGCCGATGATGGTCAAGGATTTGTGCACAAAGGTCGCGATGCCAAATTGGGACGGCAATTCCATCTCTCCATCCCAAAGAGTGCCCTGAGCGTGTGGGCAAAAAATGGCGTGATGATCGGGCAGCACACGACACACATCGCGAAATAAATTCGCGCGTTGTGGCAGGACATGGTCACCGTCACGGTAGGTGAGCCAGTCTTTGTCACTGGTCGGGCTGTGCACAACTTCTTGTAAACACAGCACGTCGGGTGTCGCAGTGTTCAGGTAGGGCAACAGCACCTCATGCAGTTTGCCGCCCCAACCGTTTAAGCACATGATTTCCATTGCAGGACTTTAAATCTCAATCGCGACAAGCACTTCAGGTTCGATTACCTTTGCGTTTGGAACGGCATCAATCATCGGCTGTACGCTTTGCTCGAGCACAGGGAAAGTGTTGTAGTGACATGGGATCACCGTGCTGAAGTTGAAGAACCGTTTCGCAGCATAGGCGGCACGCTTCATGTCCATCGTGAAATGCCCACCAGCGCACAGAATACCGATATCTGGATGGTGCAGGTCTTCGAATATTTCCATATCCATCATCACATCCGTGTCGCCGCTAAAGTAAATGACCTTGCCTTCGCCTGCGATCATGAACCCGCTCTCGGTGCCTGCATACATGGGGCCATCGTCGGAATTATAGGTGCTGGAATGCGCAGCGGTAACCATTGTGACAGCCACTTTGCCAAGCTGCACGGTACCGCCTTTGTTAAACCCAACGGTTTTGATGCCGAGTTTGCCCTCCATGAAACCCATGTGATCGTAGATCCCGACGGCTGGAATATCGAGTTCCTTGGCAACATCAAAACCATCGGCGCAGTGGTCGAAATGACCGTGCGAAATAAGCACGTGCGTTGCCCCCTTTATCGCCTCTGCGCGACGCTCTTCAGGAAACACAGGGCAGCCTGTGAGCCAAGGATCAATCAGCAAGACCTGATCTTCGATTTCAATGCGAAAGCCGGAATGACCGAGGGGGATGATTTTCATAGTGTTACCTTCCTTTTTGACACGCAGAGGCTAGCAGGGTTTGGCAATTTGAGAATTGCAAACTCTTGCACCCTTGCGAGTGCGCGGCGTGGGCGCTAAACGCTAGCGCAACTTGCTATTGTGGAGACTTGCCCAATGTCCATTGATGAACAAACCGCCGCGCGCGTCGCCAAACTGGCGCGCATCAAGGTAGAGCCAGAAGCACTGCCCGCTTTGGCGCAGGAATTCACCAATATTTTGGGCTTTATCGAGCAGCTCAATGAAGTTGACGTTGAGGGCATTGAGCCAATGACATCTGTGACGCCGCAGCGGCTTTATCGCCGGAGCGATGTGGTCACGGACGGTGATCAGCAGGAAAAAATTCTCAAGAATGCGCCTGATGCGCGCGAAGGATTTTTCGCAGTTCCAAAGGTTGTTGAATAATGTCTGATCTCACTAAATTGACGCTGGCTGGCGCACGCGATGCGCTGCGCAAGGGCGAAACCACATCCGTTGAGCTGACTGAGACGCATTTGAAAGCTATCGAGGGCGCAGGCGCGTTGAATGCATTTGTGCATCACACACCAGAGATCGCGCTTGAGCAGGCCAAAGCCGCGGACGCACGGATTGCAGCAGGCGATGCTCCTGACATGTGCGGTTTGCCGATTGGTATCAAGGATTTGTTCTGCACCAAAGGTGTGCCGTCTCAGGCGGCATCGGCGATTCTGGAAGGCTTCAAGCCGGAATACGAAAGCACTGTCAGCCAAAACCTGTTTGACGCAGGCGCAGTGATGCTGGGCAAGCTGAACATGGATGAATTCGCGATGGGGTCCTCCAACGAGACCTCTGTCTACGGCAACGTGGTCAACCCTTGGCGTCGCAGCGGCGATGAAGCAGATCTCACGCCTGGTGGCTCTTCCGGCGGGTCTGCTTCTGCGGTCGCGGCTGATCTTTGCCTCGCGGCGACGGGCACGGACACTGGTGGCTCCATCCGCCAGCCTGCGGCCTTTACGGGCATTACTGGGATCAAGCCGACCTACGGGCGTTGCTCACGTTGGGGCACGATTGCGTTTGCATCGTCCTTGGATCAAGCGGGTCCTATGACCAAAGACGTGCGCGACGCGGCGATCATGCTAGAGGCCATGTGTTCATTCGATGCAAAAGACAGCACCAGCGCGAACCTGCCTGTTCCGAATTTTGAAGCGATGTTGACGGGTGATATCAAAGGCAAGACCATCGGTATCCCGAAAGAGTACCGCATGGACGGTATGCCTGACGAGATCGAGCAGCTTTGGGCTGACGGCACTGCTATGATGAAAGAGGCGGGCGCTAAGGTTGTTGATATCTCGCTTCCGCATACAAAATACGCATTGCCTGCTTACTACGTGATCGCACCTGCGGAGGCGTCCTCGAATCTCGCGCGCTATGATGGTGTGCGCTATGGACACCGCGCCAAGCTGGATGCAGGTGACGGCATCACAGAGATGTATGAAAAGACCCGCGCCGAAGGCTTTGGCCCAGAAGTGCAGCGTCGCGTAATGATCGGCACCTATGTTTTGAGCGCTGGTTTTTATGATGCATATTACAACCGCGCGCGTCGCGTGCGTGCGCTCATCAAGAAAGATTTTGATGATGTGTTCGCCACTGGCGTTGATGCGATCCTGACGCCTGCAACCCCAAGCGCGGCCTTTGGCCTTGGCGAAATGAAGGACGCAGATCCGGTTCAGATGTATCTTAATGACGTCTTTACGGTCACTGTGAACCTTGCGGGTCTGCCAGGTATTGCGGTGCCTGCGGGTGTTGACGCGAATGGTCTTCCGCTTGCGCTGCAACTGATTGGCAAGCCGTGGGAAGAGGGTGATCTGCTAAATACCGCCTATGCGCTCGAGCAATCCGCGGGTTTTGTAGCAAAACCAAGCAAATGGTGGTAAACGCCCCAAAAAGACATTCGAGGCACATCTAAAATGAAGCGGTTTTTTCTTCCGACACTTGCGCTGGGCGCACTCGTTGCTCTGAGCGCATGTAGCCCCACCATCCCCGACAGCGGTGCTGGTGTTGGCTTTGGTGATTATAATGAGTTCGAACGTGCACAAGCTGCGCGCGACGCGGCTCTGACGGGCGGTGGGGCGTTGCCGCCTCCGCAAGCGGTAAGCTCTGAAAGCCTTGCGCCTGCTGCTGCGTCTGGAATTGCGCAAGCAACGTCGGGACAAGCAACGGTGAACGCAAGCCCGACCAATGCAGCGCCTGTGCTGCGTGCGGGTGGCATCAGTGCTGAGAATGATTTTAACGCGGTTTCTGGCCAGCGCTCGATCGAGGGCGACGCCGCGAAACGCGCGCAGAACCAACAACAATATCAAGTGATCCAGCCAACGGCACTGCCCACGCGACAAGGCAATGCAGGGCCGAACATTGTTGCATTTGCACTTGCTGCAAAGAACGCCAAAGGCCAGCGGGTCTATCGACGCAACGGTTTTAATGCTGAACGCAAATATCAGCGCGCGTGTTCTGGTTTTGCCTCTCAAGATCAAGCGCAACAAGAATTCTTGGCTGCTGGCGGTCCTGTGAAGGATCGCAGTGGTATGGATCCCGATGGTGATGGTTTCGCCTGCGCATGGGATCCGGCACCCTTTCGCAATGCAGTAAGCGGTTGATCATTCGATGGGCGCGGCCCTACAGCGTCCATCGCCCAATTGTGGGCCGCGCAAAGGCGGCATTCTCAAACCTGATATGGTGGTGCTTCACTACACAGCGATGCAAAGCGCCGAGGATGCGATTTGCTTGCTTTGTGATCCTGAGCGCGAAGTTTCTGCGCACTACCTGATTGCGCGCGACGGAGTTGTGACGCAGATGGTCGATGAAGCTGCGCGTGCATGGCATGCAGGGGCAGGGCGCTGGGCAGGGTGCGATGACATCAATTCGCGCTCTATCGGGATCGAGCTGGATAACGATGGTTTCTCGCCCTTCTCTGCGCCGCTTATGGATTCTTTGGAAGAGCTGCTGGATGCGATCCTGCGTCGTTGGGATATTCCTATGCATCATGTGATTGCGCATTCGGATATGGCGCCTTTGCGCAAAGGTGATCCCGGCGCGCGTTTTGACTGGTGCCGGTTGGCGCTGGGGGGGCTGTCTGTGTGGCCCTCTGAGGCGCAAGAACAGCCATTAACCGATAGTTTACAGGCGCTGGGCTACAGCGTTGCTGAGTTTGGTGTTGAGGCGTGTTTGAATGCGTTCCGCTTGCGCTTTGCTCCTTGGCGTCAGGGGGCGGAAACTGTTGCAGACCAACGCGATGCTGCGTCGCTTGCTGCGCGATTCGCAGTTGACCCATGGGTTGGCACAAGTTAGGCGACACCAGCGTACGGAAGGCTGGATGGCTGCGGTTCTTAATTGGGCCGAGGAAAGTCCGGACTCCATGAAGCAACGGTGCCGGGTAACGCCCGGCCAGGGTAACCTGAGGGATAGCGCCACAGAGAAGAAACCGCTTTTGTTTCGACTTAAGTAAGGGTGAAACGGTGCGGTAAGAGCGCACCGCGGGACGGGTAACCGGACCGGCACGGCAAGCCCCACCGGGAGCAATGCCAAATAGGGATGCTGCGCGCGTGTGATCGAGCAATCGATATCCGCGCAGGGAAGCTTTAGCCTGAGGCATCCGGGTTGGCAGCTAGAGGCGCTGGGGTAATCCAGTGCTAAGATGAATGGTCATCTATTTGCGGCTCGAGAGGGCCGCATTGGACAAAATCCGGCTTATAGGCCCTCCGTACGCGTTTATTTTCTGAACTTGTTTCAGCTTCGATGGCATTGGGGCGGAAACCTCCGTTGCTCGGATGGGTGGAATGGTTGTTTCTTGTGCAGGTTTGGAAGGCCAGCATTGCCGACCAAACTGTGCTTTCGCTGCGGCTGCACTAATGACCGTTTCATAGATGCTGCTTACAGATACTTGTCGTAGAACTCTGCGAACGCGCTGACTTGGAATTCGTTGGCCTCTATGGACACACCGGCTTTCGGCAGAACTGTCTCAAACCCATGAAAACCGCCTTGATGGAGCTTGAATTTGGTTGGCACTCCAGCGTGTTCGAGGGCCGTCATATACGTGATTGTTTCATCTTTGAATGGCTCCATATCACCGACCCAGCTGATCGTGGGCGGCATGCCGGACAGGTCTTGTCGCAAGGCCGGGGACGCATGATC
>Ga0206127_1004194_pt1 | contig 12841 bp, 19 predicted proteins | sample Helgoland_Spring_6_FD_148646 | JGI IMG/M metagenome (GOLD analysis project Ga0206127, IMG submission 148646) | Pelagic subsurface seawater microbial communities from Kabeltonne, Helgoland, North Sea - Helgoland_Spring_Bloom_20160419_1 | ecosystem: Environmental > Aquatic > Marine > Epipelagic ...
AAGGATGTATCAAGATGTTTGAGCGCAAAAAAAATAAAAAAGTCTTGTATTGGTCTGAGGCTCCAAGCCTAACAATAGATGCAGTTGATAGATGGAACGCATGGTGCGAATACCCTGCAATAAAAAGTGCCGACATCATTACTGGATTGCCATTAAATTACTCATCAAACAATCTAAACACGTTCCAAGAGCGCAGAGACGCTTTCATTAATATGCCAGAGGTTGCGGATGGTGTTCGCCAATCTAGCCGTGGATGGTTCTTTACATGGCCGGAATGGATAAGGGGATATAAACATCCCACAATAAAAAAATGTCCCAGCGTGGTATCTCTTTTGTCAAAGTGTATTTTAGTAAAAGCTCCATGCGACTTTGCTGTAACAAAGGACGGAGATTATTACGCAGCCGATCCTGAATTAGTAAGCATCTCAAGCCACTCTAGGGATCAATATTCATACCCTAACAGTAACCTTTCTGGATGGTGGCACTTCAAATTGGCGGCTCATATTGGCTTCACACCACAATTTAAAACTTCCATTGTTTCATTTGATCCCATGTATCACGCAATGAACCCTTGGAGGGTTATGATGGGAAATGAAACTGGAACCTATTCCGAAAGCGAAACTATAACCGTCAATATTTTGACGCCTGATAATATCAGTGAGGTTCAATTCAAAAGAAATGACCCAATCTGTTATTACTTTATTGATAGTGCTAATTTGACTTTCGAGGAAACTAAGACGCAAAGAAAGCCACTTCGTCATCTAACATTCTGGCAATCAACAAGGCCAGATTACATAAGGGGAAAATAATGTATAAAGTTCTTGATGATGTTCTAAATATTAACGATTTTCAAAAAATTCGTGATGCAATTTTATCTGGCGATATTCAATGGCATTTAGGCCGAGGAATTGTTGGAAGTGAAAAGCCTGATTTAGACGATATTCAATTTGTACACGAAATTTACAATTATGGTCGCCCCCTATCGGCTGTAATTGAAGAGCTTGAGCCCCTTCGTGCCGCTTTAGATATCCATGTAAATTTAAGAATAAAAATAAATATTACCACACGATCTATAGTTCCTTATCGGAGCGGATTTCACACTGATATTACGAGCATCAGTCATATTCCAACAAAAACTGCGGTGTTTTATGTGAATGACAATAATGGATACACAGAATTTGAAAATGGAGAGAGAGTGTACTCAAAAGCAAATCGCGCGGTAATTTTCGACGGGAACACGAGGCATAGCGGAGTATCATGCACAAATGCCAAATATCGCTGTGTCATAAATTGGAATTTTTTATAAAAGATCAGGTGATTTATTTTGACCCGTAATGCTCAGGACGAAGCCCAGCCATAGCTGTGAGCTTTGTCAGCTCATATCTTCCCTTGGAGGTAATTTCAAAAGAATTGCCGCTTTCAATCAAGAAGCCGCTATCAATGAGGTCATTAAGAATATGCTCATATGGCAAGCGATCACATACAAAAGCAATCAACCCACCCAAGCGAACCAATTGACGATGTGATAGCTTACCTTCGTGACCTAATTTTGTCTTCATTTTTAGGCCGATTTATCCAACCATTTTTTGATATGTTTTGGGGCCAACAATTCCATCTGCCTCAAGTCCATTGCCAGCTTGCCAGACCATTACATATTTGGCGGTCACTTGCCCAAAGATACCATCAGCATCAAGACCAAGAACCTCTTGGATTTTCTTAACCGCCTCACCCTCACTTCCAACCTTCAAGAGAGTTGGACGCGGGGCTGGATTAACCTTGCCACCCAGAATTTCCAAAGCATCGTGATAATGATGTTTCCGATCCTCAAGACCGATTGTTCCGCCATTTATTTTCTTTGTGGCTTTCAGGATGTCATCCGCGTATCGGTTCAAACGGTTTTCTGACCAGAACCAACAGGCACTTTCAAGAGCGCCTTGCTTTGTGTCCAAATACTCAATGGCGCGTTCAATAGTCTTGCCAACACTATTTGCAAAGGCAGTTTGATTGTTTTTGCCTGTCAATTGGATCACACCAGCACCCTTATGCGTCCAGCCATCACCGCTCTCCGTTGGGCCGTTGCCCATCCGGTTAGCATAGATCACATTTGCAATCTTTTCAGGTTGACGGTGGTATTCCTGCGCATCACGCCCAGCGCGTTCAAAATACTTGGAGAAGATCGCGTTGAGAGCTTTCGCGGAGTAATTGAGATTTTCTTTCAGGACGCGGAAGTTATTACTTTCGTGACCACACTGAGCCATGAACATCGCAATCCGGTTTGGAGTGTCGATCTCATATTTTGGAAGCATGGTCTGTAATGGTTCAACCCATTCCTTCCAGTCCTTATTGCCATGCAATAGCTGTTCGACTTGTTTTTCTGTAAGTATCATATCATTTCTTTCCGAAGAATTTAGTTGCACCACGGATGCCGAAGCTGGCGCTCACGATGGCTCCTAAAGTATAGCGATAGTAATCAGGCATTGCATTGAGTGCAACAAATCCATCCTGCACTATATCGCGACCCCACTCGCCGCAAAAGGCCAATATGAGCGGCACAGAGAACAGTATAGTAAGCCATTCGTCCTTCCAGCTATCTTGGGAACCTTCAGCCATTATCTTTTCCCAGTCGGCTTCTGAGGTAGCCTGAGACAGCATGATCTGGGCTTGAGCTTCGGCCTTTGCGACTTTTGCCTTTGTTTCAGCGGCCTTCTGTTCCATCTTGCCTTGGACAATGCCCCCGACAATGTTGGTGATTGGGCCTAGAAGTTGACCGATCATCCGCCTTTACCCATATTTGTGAAGCCGTAGTACGCCGCCACGATAGCTGCGATTGAAACATAATAAATGTTGCTCATGCTTGCCAGCATTTCACTGGCCTGTGGAAGCTGCATCCACTCAGTGAAAACAACCCCGAAAGGGAAAACCAGCATACCAGTCAAGGAAAACCAAGCCATTTTGCGCTGCGCATCACGTTTGGCGTCTGCGTCCTCCATTTTTCGACGGCGATCTTCCAGCATGATCGCTTTTTCTTCCGGGTCTAATTTTCCGTTACCGTTCAGATCATATTCGTCCATAATATTTCTCCTAATCTGATAGGGGGTTATCCAGAGCCCTTTGCAATTTTGCGTCAAGGCGGTTTTCTAAATCTTTCATTTCGGTGTCTTGTGATGAGCGAAGTCTATCACGTTGGGCTTCAAAACGCACGTCTGCATTGTCAATTAACGATCTGACCTCTGCCTCATTTTCTCTTAGCGATTTATCCACCCGGTCTTCAACGATGCGAACCGTGTCCTCAATCCGGTCAGTTTGTTGCTCAATCCGCAACAGATCATCTTTGAGGCCGTTCTTGATGTCCCGTGAATATTCAACAGCCTCTTCGACTTTCTCCGCCATACCGGAAACCTTTGCATCCATTACATCCATTTGTTGTTGATAAGCGCCAAGGTCCAACCCCGCGACCTCTTCAATCTTTTGATAAAGAACGAAGCCGCCATACAACCCCCCGACAATGGTTGATATAAATGCGAAGATTGCAGCAACAGAAGCAAAGGTAAATTTAAATCCACCAGCCCTAAACTCACGATCAGCAAGTCCATCAATATCATCTGCAACTTTGTTCAGATCGGTCAATTCTCAAACTCCATTTCACCCTCTGAATTCTGACCACTTTCTTGCAATCTTCTTAGGGCCATTAATTCAGCCCGTAACTTTTCGACCTCAAGTCTCCGCTGGGTCAATTCAAGCTGATACAGATCATCACAGTTTATTCTGGTTCGAGGCTTGTCCAGAGGGATCACCACACGGGCATACAAGCCAACATCTTTGCCTTGGCCCACATTACCATCCATGTTGCTAATTACGCCTGTAACGCCCCATTCAAGCGTTGTGCCGCCACCTACAGCATTGGAGCAGTCAAGGCTCCCAGCGCGGAACCGATCAGATTGATAATTCATCGGAGGATTTGGTAGCTGCAAAGCGAGTGAGCTACTGTCTGATCTGGCCTCTAAAGCCCAGAAAAAAGCCACTGTCGCAGCGATACAGAATAATAAGTATATGTCCCAAATTTTTTTCATGCCTGTGGCCCATCCAGTCTTGAGCATATTTTTGATGCAACAAATGGTCTAGTGGATTTTGATTTACTAATCTTGGAAGTGGTGCAGAGATAAACGGCGCGATCAATGTCAATGTTTCTTATATAAACATCAAAATTTTTGCGCTCTTTATGGTCAAGTTTCATAATCCTGTAAGTAGTTGAAAAGGGAATGTTTACCCATTCCTCATCAAAAACCTCAATCTGATAATATTTCACATCGGATCGGGAGTTGAATAATGACATCTCCACTTTTGACACCCCATCAACATGGGATGGCTTTAAATCAGGATATGCTGGGGTCATATCGTGAGAGAAAGCCGCCGTTGCGAACAAGGAAAATATGAAAGCCCTATTTAGCAATGCACTCAGCCACTACAATAGCGGTATAATTACCACCGGGAAACGCTTTTCCAAAACCATAAGATGCGGTTGAAGTTGTTTTGAACCAAGTTGAACCAGCTATGGTCAAATCAAATTCAGATGTAGAACCATAAACAATCTTATTGGTGTCATAAGCCGACATTCCAGCATCAGATGTTTGAAAAACAGATGTTTCCCCAGTCCAAGTTACTGTGTCTGAAAGGGCTGGGGAGGATGAAAACTCTGTTGGGTGAGTTATTTTTGCCAAGTAATAATCAGCAATGGCCACATCATATCTAACAATCGGAATGACACCGCCATCTGTGTTTGCTGTGCTTAATTTATCTGCGGTAGGGTTGCCATATACCCCGGATGTGTCGGTTTGGATCACACATTTGGCCTCAACCATGCCGTTGATCTCTGTATTAGCCGCCGCCGGAAGTGCGGCCATAGCCAAAATAAAAGCAGAATATTTCATTTTAATCTCCATACTGACTTTGAACCATTTGCTCATGCAGCAATTGTTGAGCCAAGTTATTTCTAAGTGCCTTATTATTATCAGAAATGCCATCATCCGTCAAAATATTGACATCTCCATATGCACCCCCACCGATCTGAGCATTGTAATACATATTTATGTCAGTTTGCATATTGATTTGGCTTATCAATTCTGATTGCCCTTGAGATTTCAACATTGTTATTGCATTTTCAGCAGCCATCAAACCCAGTTCCAAACGAGTTTCTTCCTCTTCTTCTGGTTTATCCAATATTAAATTGCCATCTTCATCATATTTAAAATTTGGGTCTTGATCTAATGCCGCAACAACGGCCTCATCCTCAAGGGCATTATACACATCAACATCAGTAATTTGAGGGGTGGGCCTTATGTAACCGGGGCATGAGGGGTCAGTTTGAGGGTCAGCGCAAAAATCAACTCTGTAGCTGTAAGCCACAAGGGGGTCTTCAACAGTTCCCTCACCTTCGACCTCAATAGAGCCATCGCCCCATTGCGCAGATGGAATATTATTAAACAGGAATTTTTTTGTGATTGTATTGCCCGGAAGACCAGACCAATCGTCAGTTTCCCTGAAGGTATAACCAGTGCCATCTGCGTTTGAATTACCAATGGTGACTTTCATATCATCTTCAGTAATTTTATTTGTGCTGTATCTGTAAATGAGGCCATTTATGTCTAGGCCCGGCACAGAGGGCAGCACAGCGCCCATAGACCAATTCATGCCAGTTGATGCGGCATTGGGTGTTACCCCGTATGAAAAGGGCTCACAGTAAGAGTAAGAGGGCAAGAGCGCCAATAACAGCGCCGACACCGATTGTTTTGTGATCTTGGTCATCTAAAAGACCCTCTAATGTACCTTTTTGCATTTCCGGGGCTGGGTCTGCATTTGCTTCCATTTCCCAAGCCAATTTTGCAGCCTCACCGATCAGCCCATCCTTGGGGCAAGGCGTCCCGGCGTTCATCATTGCATCAAACACCCGCTTATCTTGGCACATAACCGATACAGCAGCTACCTTCATTCCCATATCATACATCGTTTTTGCGTTCTTGAGCTTCTCGCAGTTCATATCCCTGACAGTGCGACCCGCAGAAATGCCAAGGATTTGGGTTTGAACCGCACCAGCAACCCCAACAGTGCAAAGATCGCTGTTGCTTGCACTAATTTGAGGGCTGATAGCGCTTGGGGGTGGTGAATTAACTGTGGTCTCCATAGTGCCGGAGCTATTCACAGTGCTTTCGCTTTTTATAACATCATCCTGAGCGCTTGCACTCATTGCTGCAAATATAAAAATTAGGGAAACATAGATGAACTTCATCTGTCTGTCCTGTTTTAAAGCCGCGATCTAAACTCAGACCAAACGGCAAATGCTATAAATCCGAGAACGGCCATAGTGACCCATCGAATAATTGTCCTCCATATTGAGGATTTAGTTTCGCGCCAACCCTCCAGAAGACTGCGAAGCTCTTTGACATCATGCACTGCATTTTCATCATGCAAACCAATACGCGCCAAGGCTCTATCAGAACCTTTTTCGGCAGCTTCAAGAATTAAAATCTTTAATTCTGATTTGGTTATGCCGTGCATTTGCTCCTCATCAGGTGATGTCATCTGTTATCTCGACGTTTATAAACTTATTATTGGGGAAACTTTCAATTTCCCCGCCAGAATATGTTACCTCGAATTCAGCCTCAAATGAGCCAATTGTATCTGTGTCACTTGATGACCAAGAATAATAAACAACACCCCCATCAGCATCAGAAATCACCGCAGCATCATCAACTTTTACATTGTTATCGCCTACTTTTCTCATATGAAATCGGACTGACGTTCCGCTTAAATCAATAACCACTCCAGACCCATCTTTAAGCGTGGCCTGAAGGGCTGGGGATGTGTCATTCTGTTTGATATAAAAAGCCATGTTTTTACCTTACACTTTTACGCCGCTATTTCAACGTCATTTGATTTAGTCAAAGATACGGTAGCATTGTTTGCTGCAACATTGGTTAATTCAGCAACACCCTGACTTGCATCTCCTTCCATGGAAATACGACCAAGGGCCGCATCGAAAACTAATGATGGAACAATTGGGGTTCCAGAACTTACATTATTAGTTGAGAATTCATGCCCTTGAATTAACTGATTTTCAGGTACTATAGGACGCTCCGCCAATAAGCGATCATTTTCTAACTCATGCCCTTGAGTAAAGGCACCCTGATCCAAAATAAATGGGCTTGCAGTAATATCATCTGTGGAGAATGTTTCATCCTCAGACATGGAAACATCATCAATTGAAACTGGCGCTGTGTTCAAATTAGCTGTAGCAAAATTAGATATTATTACACAAGAAACAGTTGGAACAATGTAGCTTTCAGCCACAATTTCTCGCGCTTGAATGCTATGTTCTTGAGAGAAATCTGCAAAATCAATTACGACATTTTGAGCATCAATATCATTCGGAGAAAGGATGTTTTCTTCTGTTATGTCAGCATTATCTAAATCTGGAGCAGATGAAATAATCTCTCCCGCATTAAATGTCTCTTCTTCTGAAACAGATATGCTTGGAACATCATGGGCACTTGATAGCAGTTCTCCAGTATCGAAACCATGATTTTGAATAATTGTTGAGCCATAAACTTCAACCAATTCAACTTCCAAATTGCCAGTGCTGAATGTTTCCTCTTCAGATATTCCATGAGCAGGAACGCTGGGTGAGCCAGTTTCCAAATCAGATATGCTGATTATATGGGTTTGAAGAATAATTGATGCAGATACCAACGGGCTTCCGCTGCTCAAATCTGGCGCTGATAATGTTTCTACTTCAGAAGCAAACTGATCTGGAACAGAGGGTGATCCTGTTACTAATTCAGAGGAAGCAAAATTATGAGATTGAACCAATAGTAATTGAGCAATCGTTGGCCTGTTGGTTCTTAATTCTTGCGTAATAAATGTTTCCTCTTCAAACATAATAGCTTCTGAAACATCAGGGGCAGGAAGCACAAAATTATTTGGCTCAAATGTTTGATCCTGATCTAAACTTGAAGTTCCAATAACAGGCGATCCTGCTGAGATATCCGTAGTAAAAAGGGGAACTGCGAGGTTGAAAGAAGTACTTGGGATAGATGGAACACCAGCATCCAAATTACCTGTGGAAAATGTTTCTTCCTCTGACATAGAGACCAATGAAACAGATGGACTTGATCCAACAAGTGATACAGGAGCTAAATTGTGCCCTTGATTTACTACAGAGCTACCCAGCACCGGAGAGGATGCAGATAGATCGGGAACAGAAAGAGTTTCATCTTCCTGCATGGTAACAGAAGGAACTGTCGGCGCTCCTAATTCAATTACATCTGCAACCAAGGTTGCATTCAAATTAAAATCAGAGGTCTCTAATGTTGGTGCGTCAAGTGTAATGCCTTGAGCCCCAAGGTCATTGTTTTCCACAATAGACGCTTGATCTAAATTTGGCGATCCCAGCAATATATTGTTAGCTGATATTTCATATTTTATAGTGCCATCATCACCGAAAGTATAACTGGCGAATGGGCTTGCACCAAAAGACATATGATCGCTCCTATTAGATCAACCCATATATATCATCTTTTTCAGTCCAAACCAAATAACCATTTTTTTCTAGCTTGGAGGAAATCAAAGTATCATCAACGTGCTTGTGCTCAATTTTGATAAAGCGCGGTTTTAAGATAAAAGAATAATCCATGATGATATTAAGCTCATGGCCTTCTGTATCTATTTTTAAAAAATCAACATGACTTACGAAAGACATTACATAAGACAATGTTACGCATGGAACAGTTATTTTTTCCTCAAAATCTCCCTGCCTGTCGGGGTGTGAGCTTAACTTATAGCCCATGTGATTGTCGGAAATAACATGGGAACAACCCGATAGCCAATTTCCATCGTCACGAGCAACAGCCATTTCAACAGTGCCGCTTCTGTTTGAAACCGCAAAGTTTTTAACCTCAACATCAAGCCCATTATATTTATCTTTTGTTCTTTCAAAAAGATACGGAACAGGCTCAATCGAAATCCCCTTCCACCCGGCCTTTGCAAGTGGAAGGCAAGTATCAAATCCGGCGGCTCCAATTTCAATGAATGTTTTAACCATTTACATCGCCGGGATAGCGACTTGTCCACATCGTCAAGCTGTATTTTGTGCCGCTAATGATTTCATTTACTGCGTGACCATGAGTAACTTCTGAGGGCCAAATCAAACAACAGCCTCTAGGCATATTTATGTTAGAGAAGTTTTGACGCGGAAAAATTAACTCTCCACCTTCATAATCTTCATTTAGCTTAACGCTTCCAGTAACCAAAGAAGCGTCTGTATGTAGTGCCAATGAATTTTGCGTTTCGGGAGTATATTTCATTGTAAAAGCATCTCGCAATCCAATGTGAGCCATAGGCTTCCAATATTTTTCAGAAATTTTACCTAATTTCTCATGCCACAATCTTTCGTATTCGTGCCACAACCCAATCTGCTTGAGCCTAATTTCTTGCGCAGGGAACTTATCGCCATCCATACTGCCCCAATTGCCATAGCTTTCAGACTTGTTAATGAGATAATCACACTGAACGTCTGTTAGGAAATCAGTGGCAATCATTTCAGGGCCAACGACCTCATATTCCAAGGTCAAATAATATGGGCTTTGAACAGGCTTTTCTATATGTTCTTTCACATAGCCAAAGCGCTGCGCTGTTGTTATGAAAAATTGCTTTTCATAATCACCACCATTCCCATGATAAATGCAGCCACAACAATTGGTTTTATCATTCCAAAGCTGATCTTCAAATATCTTGATGTCAGTGTCATGATTTTGGAAAATATATGCTTCAATGTCTAATTTTACATTCCACTCAGTTTTATTGTCTAGGTATCGGTTTTGACAATGAAGCTGGTCATCTTTGTGGGCTACGGTATCTTGAGCTTGTGAAATGAAATCATGCAATGCGTCAGCGCGGCCAATGTACAATCCGCTATTTAAATATTTGTATGGGGTTCCAGTTTCAGGCCACAAATGAGCCATTTCTGGCACAGGCCAGCACTCAGCCTCGGCACCGAACACAATATCTGCATCCATTTGATAGAACCGCTCCAATACCACTGACGGGCTATCAGCAAAGAATGTGTCATAACCATCCATAAACAGAACAATCGCGTCACTTGGAATTGTTGCTAGATATTCATTTACAAGTTGAATTTTAGGCATACCCGCCAAGCCAGTCATAGGGTCTCGCCAAGGGTGTTCTTTGCCTAGATTTAGAACTTCTGCACCATATTTGGCCGCAGATTTCTCCAAAGCCCACATTTTTTCCGGCTCAGTTGCAACTGTAACTATACGAAAATCGGTATCTTTGCCTTCTAGCATCTCTGTATCCTCTATTGTGCTTGGCCTAATGGCCCGTGGTATTTGCTTAACACGCTCTGTATCATAAAAATAGTTATTCTTATTGTTCAGTTTTCGCGGCACCCATTCATCAACTGGGATTATTGCATCCTGAAAGCCTTGGCAAAGCTCCCATGCGATCTTTGGAGTGATAGCATATGCGTGACAGTTGTACCAATATCCCAAGTCATTCCAGCGATAACCAAGCCAAACACTGTCATACATTTTAAGCTTTGCGTCTATTTCATTCGGGTTAATGCTATCGAATACAGCATCTTCCTCCAAGATGATCCCATTAAGCCCGGAACCCGCTATCTTATGCCAAAGCGTTAAATGGCTCACTGCGCAACCGAACTCGCCTTTCAGCAATGGGCGCTTATGAATTGGGTCTAACCACTCTATATTGGGCTTACATTCGCTCTGTGATGCCGCCTCGCCCCAAGACATATCACGAGCATCAAAGGCAGAGCCATGCAAGCTAATTTGATATATTATCGCCAACGCGGCCCCGAAAACCAAGCTACCAATGAACGCCTTATGCCTTTAGTTACTGGAGACACCTTGTGATTTATATAAGATGGAAAAATTAAAACTGACCCCTTGTCCTTGGAAAAAGATGGCAACGGCTCAACGCTGTCATCTAAATGGAAATCACCACCTTCGTATTCTGTGGGATCAGTAAGCTGGACCGTCATTGAGAGCTTTCTATCGAATGGCTCATTGTGGAAATAATTCACATCATGATGCCAGTCATAATGACCATTTTCTGAGGCATGATATTCCGTAAATTGTATTTCGCAGTTGTGAGAAACATCTATTCCCATTATGTCACGAGCTTCATCAATATACGGCGTAAGCATATTGCGAACTTCTAAATTTTCTGTGAGCCATGCCACACGGCTTCGACGCCAACTTTCATCATCGCCGCCAAACGTAGTTGCCTTTGAGATTTCATGTGTTTCTGGTTGGGCTAGTATTTTATCGACTTCTATCGAACTAGGCCAAACACGCCAGTGCTGTCGTGTCATGTTTCCCCTTGCGGTTTTGTGGGCCAGACCACATTATTTGGGAACCCCGGTTGATTTGGAATGTCGCGCAAATCTTGCCTGTACTGGCGCTCCGCATCAGACATAACCCTGTCACCAGAACTCATCCAATCCGTTTCTTTTAATAATTCAACGCGCTTTTCTCTTAGCAATTTACTACTGGTGTCAGGATTGCCGTTATTCCAACGCTCCCCAACGTGTAAATCCATTGAACGAGCAACTTTAATCATTTGATTGCCAACTTGATCGAATGATTTGACATCATCCTCTGAAGTCATCGCAACAGAATGTTCTATTATGTCAGTGTTGATATCTACGATAACAAAAAAGTAAAAGTTTTCCATGTCTTTTCCCTACAGGCTCATTAAGAAGATGTTATATGCTCTACTTTCATTATTTCCATAAGTGAAATAAATGGTGCCCGGTCCTTTTTTGGAACCCGCATAAACGCCTGAGCCATAATTTTTATGTTGCCCCCAACCAGCCTTACCAGCAGGAACATAATAAGTCCAGTTTCGTGCGCCTGTGCTTGATAGAACAGTATTCATTGTGCCATCAGCCGTTCCAGACGGACCGGCTGGACCTGTTGGACCCGTAGCCCCAGTTGCGCCTGTTCCACCAGAAGCCCCAGTTTGGCCTTTTTGGCCTTTTTGGCCAGTTCCTCCGGTTGCACCAGTTGGACCAGTGGGACCAGCAGCTCCAGCGCTTCCGGCTGGGCCAGTTGGCCCTGTGCCGCCCGTTCCACCAGTGGCCCCAGTTTGGCCTTTCTGTCCCTTCTGACCTGTGCCTCCAGCGCTTCCAGTTGCACCAGTCGGCCCGGTGGCTCCTGTGGCTCCAGTTTGACCTTTTTGACCTTTTTGACCAGTTGCGCCTGTGCCTCCGGTGGCTCCAGTTTGACCTTTTTGACCTTTGGCCCCCGTGGGACCAGTTCCACCTGTGCCGCCTGTAGCTCCAATTTCGCCCTTTTGACCTTTCGCGCCATTACTTCCATTAGAGCCAGCGCTTCCGGTTGCACCAGTTGCACCAGTTGCACCCTTTTGGCCTTTCTGACCCGTTGGCCCGGTCCCCCCGGTCGGCCCTGTGCCGCCAGTATTTCCGGTTTGTCCTTTCTGGCCTTTTTGACCTTGAGCCCCAGTTGAACCAGTTGCGCCCGTTGCGCCCGTGCTTCCGGTAGCTCCGATTTCCCCCTTCTGGCCTTTAGCTCCACCAGCCCCAGTTGAACCTGTCGCGCCAATTTCACCTTTCTGACCCTTGACACCTTGAATACCTTGAATGCCTTGAATGCCTTGTGAACCAGTCGAACCAGTCGCACCAGTGGCTCCAATCTCTCCTTTTTGGCCCTTAGAGCCAGTGCCTCCAGTTGCGCCAACCTCGCCTTTTTGGCCCTTTTGACCAGTATCTCCAGTTAAGCCTGTGGCTCCA
>Ga0206127_1004196_pt1 | contig 12838 bp, 15 predicted proteins | sample Helgoland_Spring_6_FD_148646 | JGI IMG/M metagenome (GOLD analysis project Ga0206127, IMG submission 148646) | Pelagic subsurface seawater microbial communities from Kabeltonne, Helgoland, North Sea - Helgoland_Spring_Bloom_20160419_1 | ecosystem: Environmental > Aquatic > Marine > Epipelagic ...
GCAATCGCACCATCGGAACCGCTTAAAACTGTCAACCCGCTTAAAACCCCGAAAGGATATTGAACCAATGAAAGTCACAAGAAAGCAATTAGAAGAAATTATCAAAGAAGAGACCGAAAAGATCCTTCGTGGTGAACCGTTAGAAATTCAACTTCTCCAAAAAGTACTTCGTGATAAAATGACCCCCGAAGAAGCCAAAAAGCTCCTTCCAATAGGGTCACATAAGGAATTTGATTATTACTTGGCAAAAAATAAAAAATTGCAAAACAGAGAAGCGCTTCCGCAAGAACCTGAAGAAGTACCTGGCTTGGAAGAAGAAACAACCGATGAAACACTAGATTCTGGTTATTTCGATCAAGTAAAACCGACTTGGAAATGCCCAGAAGGCGAAACAATGTCAAGTAAATCAGGCAAGTGCGAGCCAAATAGGGTGAAACCAAGTCTTCGACAAGAACAATGACCAGACTTGATTCAGAAGGATTCTGAATGATAAAACTAACAAAAAAGAATAAAGAATTGGCAAGTAAAGCTTGGTGCGGCTTTTTGATGCTCCTTATGGTTTCTTGCTTTATTTATGCCATTATAAAAGGATGTTAAAACAATGTCTATTAATGTAGATTCAAAACAACTTGAGCAAATCCTATTTGAAGAATTACAAGCCGTTCTTCTTGCAGAGGGTCGTAAGGATGATGCAAAAAAGAAGTATCCCGATTTGGATAAAGGGGGATATGTTGATTCTTTGTCCCTTGAAGATCCTTCTGGGAACAACGTTTATCTTGCTTGGATGTTAAAACAAGCCGCAAAGTTCTTTAAAGATGAAGCTTCAAATGCCCAGCGTGAGCAGTTTATTGCTCATATTTTAAACGCAGTTAAATCTTTTCATGCAAATAAACAACGTTTAAAAAAGAAAGATATTAATCAATACACGTCGGTCTCCGACCTCAACAATATCTTGAGCCAGCTTGGAGATACTTCTAAAGAGGCAAAAAAGAAAAAATCGGCTCAAGCTGCTCAAGAATCTGATGTTCTTTTAAAGAATAATGACTTTTTTCTTGTGCGACCTCAATCAGAAATGGCTTCTTGTTATTATGCCCCTGACGTAAAATGGTGTACAGCGGCTACTAAATCAAAAAATTATTTTAATTCTTATACTTCAGGAGAGCAAGATGGTGATCCTAGAGCTTTTGTGTATGCCAGGATGGCGCACCTTCAAGATGATCAAACTGACAAAGTAATAGCGTTGGTATATGATAGTGATGGGGAAATAGAATCAGTCTGGAATGCTCCAAATGAGGGAGTAGATGAAGATTACTTTATTGAGGTTGTGGGCAGAAACATCTTTGCGGGACTGCTCGGTGACCGAGGACTGGGTGCTTATAACCATTTGAACCGTGTGCCAGATACATCTAAACGAGCTATGATGACCGATGACGAGTTGGCAAAGATAGCAAACTACTTAAATACAGAATATGAAAAAGAGATGACGGAATATGGTTTTAATGAAGTCCCAGTTGGTCTCGATGATGCTTGGCAAAATGATACCAGAGATGGCATTAAGGATGCTTTGGAAGCCATCGGCAGACAGCTAATTCTAAAAGGATCTGAGAGCGTTGCAGATGAACCTGCTGCATTGCCAGACGCCGTTTGGGATAGATTGGTTGCGTCGGCAAACGAAAAGTTATCAAACTTTGATGTAAGCGTTTATTCGGATGGATATGGCGACGTTAGATTTGATGCAACAATGAACATTAATATTGAAATTCCAGGCATTGAAGACGCTGATGAAGATCAATTAAAAGAGTTAATTGGTGAAGTTGTCGATGAAGATGCACCTTTTTATCTTCAAGATGCCGGTGACTACGATGACGAACGCGGAATCTGGGTGGACATGAGTGACGGTGACCTTTCTATTAGTCTAACTGTCCAGACTCACAACCCCAACAATTACGGTGAGCCTCTTTATTCACCAGGACCCGATGGGTTTGAAAGCTTAGTGTACGAACTTGATCGCTGGGATGATTCACACGATGATATCTTAAACGCAATCGTAGAAAAATTTTCAATAAACGGTGTTATAAAAGGTCCCGCAGCCACGCGGGCGCAAGATACCATCACTTATTTAGAACAGACCTTAAAGAATTTTGATCAAATTGATATTGAGAAAAACGAAATTACTGCTTGGGGCGATATGAATGTCCAGCTTTTGAGAGTGCCTAAATCAATTCAAGACCTTTCTAAAAAGATGGGGACCGCTAACAACCCTGGCCCTCTTTATAATGTCAAGCCAAGTATTACTGGTATGGCTAGAGGACGTGATGAAACCTTGCTTGATTTTATTACGCAGGTTATAAGATCCGAATTAAAAAGACGTGAATACACCCAGCCATTTAAAAGCGGCGTACACAGAGTATTTGCTGCTGCATCAAACTTCGCGGATAAACAAGTAAAGCTTGATTTAAGAGAGGAAGAAGATCCCTATATGATGGCTGACGTCTCTTTTGGTCCTGTTGTAGAGAATGGGTCTTATGATCCCATAAGTGGTAAAGCTAGAATACCTTTTTATGTTGATTTTAAAGCACAACAAGAATCAACGTGGAACATAAAATTTATGGAATTGGCTGACAAATATTTTAATTCCATTGAAGACGCTTTTGAAGTAAGCATGAATAGAGCCGTAGAAAATGTGATTAGAAGACAAGAAGAAGCAATAAAGTATGCGATAGAGCAAGCTAAAGAAAAAGAAGCTAAAGAGAAGCAACAAACAGCTATTGATGCTGAAAGAAAATCTTGGGCTGATGCTATGAATGAACATTTTAACAACTGGAGGAATTTTTTAAAATGAAAGTAACAAAGAAACAATTAGTGGAGATTATCTCCGAAGAAATCCAGCAAGCACTTGGTGAAGTAGGGCGAGGGATTCCCGTCGGAGGTGGAGAAGCGTTGACTTGTGCAGAAGCTGGGGCAAAAGCAGGTGCTGCATATGCAAAAGCAAATCCAAAGATTGCAGAAAGCGTTGTTCGTGTTTCTGTGCAACAAAAGGGTGCAAAGAAACAAATAAAAGGAGAATATTCTGCCTTGCTTGATAACGCCGCCAAGAAAGCAATGCAAGATCAAAATCGTTTATCTTGTCAAGAAGGTCCAGAAGGAATGAGAGCAATGGACGCTTTTAGAGACGCATTTCTTAAAGTTGCAAACGAAGAGCACGCAATGGGATTCGCCTCTGCTTCAGCACCAACATCTGGAGCACAAATTAAAACCGATCGTAGAACTCGTGGATATGATCACATCGCAGCAGAAGCGGTCACAAAAGTAGAAGAAATAGACGACCCCGCCACTTACTACGCTAAAAAACAAAAAGAATGCAGGGAAGCTCAAGCAAAGCTGACAGCCGCAAAAGAGAAGCTTAAGGGTATGCCCGATAATTCAGCACGCCTTAAGCAAGCTAATCTCGTTCAAGATCTTGAGAAAGCCAAGCAAAGAGCTTGTTATACTGGAGATTAAAGGCTTCTTAATATGAAATCTTTGGACCTGCATAACATCCTTCACAAAGATGTTGAAAACGAAGTTTTAAAATTTATAAACTGGGAAGACCCGCCATTTAAAATTATAACTGGGCAGTCTTCCAAGATGCAAGAGATAGTAAAAAGAATACTAGTTAGTAATAACCTTCATTGGATAAATGAAAAATTCAACAATTATGGATGTTTAGTGGTCTTAGACTCTGAATTCCCTTAAGGATAAAAAAATGAACGATATGAATCACATTATGGAATCTTGGAGGACTTATTGTACTGTTCAGGATACCGATTTAAATATTCTAAAAGAACAAGCAAACAAAGGCATGATTACAGAAGAGCGTTTGGCTGAATTGTGGTTAGTCTCTGTAGAAGAAGAATGGAACCAGATGATTAACGAAGGAATCATCGATACTCTTAAGTCCGGTTACGAGATGGTCAAAAAAAGTGGCAAGTTCGTTGCTGATAAGATTGTGGCTGCATACAATGCTGCCGCGAACAAGATTAATGAATGGATCACTAGAGTTTATATTGGAGGCATAGACATCCTTCAAAGAACCATTTCTAAAATTAAATCTTTTGTTCCGGTTCAAAAATTCATTAGTGGTATGTCTTCTTTGATTGAAAAAGTTCAAAATTTTAAAGAAGATCATCCTTTGCTCCATAAAATTGTAATGGTGGCTGGCGTCGTTGCCGCAACTGCTGCTGTTATGTATCTGATGGCAGGAGAAGCCAATGCGAAAATCCAAAGCCCAGATAATCCAAAAAAGATTATGACTGGGGCAGAAGATGTCTGGAGTGGTGCCAAGGGAATTTGCGCCTCTATAGCTCGAAATACAGAAGACAAAGAAGTTCGCAGTATGGGAATGGACTGTGTACAGATGATAAATGATTATGCACCCGGTGGCGCTTTTGATAACGCAGATAAAGTTCTTAAGTTTAGCAAAGATGGCGTTTTTAAAGCAGATGATCTTGTTCGAGCGGCTGCTGATATGTTTCAAGGACTTGAACAAGACCTTGCACAAACTAAAAAAGCAGGAGCACTTATTAGGGACCAATGGATAGAGGCTGGGAAGCCAATGGAAGGACCTCTTTATGATAAGGCTATGAAGGCAGTTGATAACTTTAAAAACGCTAACAGCATGGTAGATGATCTTTTAAAGATGGGAAAAGCTTCAACTTTTAAAACCCAAGGAATGATCGACGGAACGAATTCGCTGTTCAGCAATGCGTCTGGTGGGATTGGAGCAAAATCGGTTGATAAAGCTGACACTATAAAAGCAGTTGGGCAAGGCGCAGCACAAGCAGTACAGCGGGCGCTAGGCAGATGAAAAAACTATTACCAAAAAACTGGAAGCCATTATTCATAGAGAACTCTAAAGTTCCCGGTTGGCTTTCAAAGATCGCCCCTATTAACATTGGCGCTATTACTTTGTTTCCTTTTGTTATTTCTCGCCACTCGTTAAATGAATCCACAAGACGCCATGAGACAATACACTTTCAACAAGCTCTTGAAACTTTGGTTGTTTTTTTCTATCTCTTGTATCTTTTTGATTGGCTCCGAGGCGTAATTAAATATCGTAAAAATTGGGATGAAGCAAGAGATCTAAAAGGCAATCGTTATGCCTCTGCATCTAATAAAGCATATTATAGAATTAGAGCAGAACAAGAAGCATATGCTTGTCAAGGATTTGAAAACTATTTAGATAGTAGAAAGAGATATCAATGGACGAGGTATTATAGAGTATGATTAGGTTTGTTTTTAAAAGTAGTAAGGTTCTTGATTGTCCCGCAGCGACGAAAGACCTTAAGTTAAACACCAAGAACCGAGATGCTGCTATTCAAGCAGAACACATTCAGTATGGACCACTCAACGTTGACGAGCCAGGGCAGTATTGGATAGACATCGCAGACTATTGGAACACAACAGAAAAAGCCGCACAGAAGTCCCTCTGTGGAAACTGCGTAGCCTTTGACATCTCTCCGCGAATGAAAGATTGCATGCCTGGTGAAACTTCTGATGATGATGGAGAGCTTGGGTACTGCTGGATGCATCATTTTAAATGTCACTCTGCTCGTTCTTGTAGAACTTGGGCTAAAGGTGGTCCTATCACAGAAGATGATAAGTCAACGGAATGGCAAAAGAAAAACGAAGGTTCATTAGAAGAAAAAAAGAATGACAAAATGAGTCCTGATGAAGCTATAGCCAAGGAAGGCGGCGCATTAGGATTTAGCAAGTGGGAAGAATTGACAGGAATGTCAAGAGAAGAGCTAGAAAAATATGTAAAAGACAGCGATCATATAAAGATTCACAAGCACGGTGATATTATCGATACTAGAAGCTTAAAAGAAGAAGAGGAGGATGGAGATGAAATTTGCCCTGCTGGTAAAGCGTGGGCAAAAGATAACTATGATAAATGGCCTTCTGCATATGCTTCTATGGGCGCTAGCAAGAAGTGCAAAGAGCTAGGTCATAAAAAAGATGAATCATTACAAGAAGACGAGCTAGACGAATGTTGGAGTACCCACGAGCGCGTCCCCGGCACTGAGAAAGGTGCGAAAGGATCTTGTCGGTTGAAAACTAACGAATCCGAAGCACTTGAAGAAAAGGGCGCACTCGCAAAATGGCGAGAAGATGAGAACTGGGTACAATCAGATGGCACTCCATGTGGCGATGCCAAAGCTCAGAAGAGCCCAAAAAGATGTAAGCCAAAATCAAAATGGGCGACGATGAGCAAGGGCGAAAAGAAAGCGGACGATGCTAAGAAAAAGGCTGGCGGCAAGAAAGGCAAGCAATTTGTTCCTGCTACTAAAAAAGGTAAAGTCACCAAAAGCCACACAAAGGAATCTAAAGAAATGAAGATCTCCAAATCAAAACTTGAACAAATCATTAGAGAAGAAGTCGAAAGGCTTTTCGAAGAAGATTTCTATGAAGTAGACGCCATCGACGTCAACGAAGAGTATTGTCCTGTGTGCAGAGAGGCACAAGAGCTTGAAGAAAAGAAAAAGAAGAAGAAAAAGAAAGCGTGCAAGCCTTCTAAAGGCAAAAGATTCGCCAAGAGAGTAAATGGCAAGTGCCGTTCTTATGGACAAGCCGGACAAAAAAAGGGCGGAGGAGATAGAATTGGCAAACCCGGATCGAAGAAAGCCAACGCTTATTGCGCTCGATCGGCGGGCATTAAGAAATGCAAGAATCCACCTTGCGCCAATACACTATCCAGAAAGAAATGGAAGTGCCGAGGTAAGAAGTCAGTAGCATAGGAAACTAAATGTACCACTAGTTATTGGTACGATGGCTATCCTAAAGAAAACGTTACTCACCTTTCTTGCATTTTTTATCATTGCATCTTGTGTTACTACTGAATGGAAGCCAACTACTTTTTACCACCAGGATAACATTCAAGTCACGACGCCAGTTAAAGGCGAGCATGTGGTTGTTATCTACTCAACTTCTTGGTGCTATTGGTGTAAAGTGGCAAAAGAGTGGATGAAAAAACACAATATTACTTATGTTGAGTTTGACTATGATGACCCTCTTGTTAAAAAAAAATTAAAAGCATTCGCTGATAGTATCGGGTATGATGGGAGATTAGATGGAGTTCCTATTTTTAGGATTAATAATAAACTTTTTGTAGGTTATAATCCTGAACAACTCCTATGTGAAATTGGTAGGAGCAAATGCTCAACAAGCAAACTATTTACAACATGGGAAACACCACTAAAACAATGAAACTCCTACTTGAAAATTGGCGACAGTATTTAAATGAATCACCAGTCCGCGAAGCAATTGTTGATGTTGTGTCTGATGAACTATCGGATATTTTCGAAGATGGAACTCTCAGACCGGAAGTTATTAAAACAATCAAAAAGGGAGTTTCGGAAATTAAACAACAATTTTCGGATTTGGAAATATTAGATTATTTTTTAGTTGGTGCTGCTGTAACATACCAATATAGCAATACATCCGATATTGATACGACAATTGTAGTGCCCGAAAATATGAACCCACAACAATATAAACTTGTGGATAAATGGATTGAAAATAATATAGATCCAAAATATGCATTCAAAAAAAGACCGTATCAATTTAAAATAACTCTAGCCTCAGATGTATCAAGAGATAATCTGCGCCACACTGACTCTGCCTATGATGTGGAAAACCAGTCATGGATAAAAAAGCCAGATCTAGGATCTGCAAAACAACAATATAAAAAAACGGTAGCAGACCCACAATCATATGAAAATAAAATCTACAAAGCAATTGAAAGATCAATTCAGCCCTCACTTGTCAGGCTCGAACGTGCGATAGATTCAGAACTAGATGGTCAGACGGTCGCCGCTATTAATGAGGGGTCGTCTGAAGAATTAAAAAATTTAATGAACACTGTTTATACGATATACGAAAAAATAAAAAGTATGCGTAGCAGAGCATATAGCGGAAAAGATAGAAGAGTAAAACAAAGAATAAGTCAAAATTGGGGAACGGGTAACATTATATACAAATTTTTAGATCGTGAGGGATATAATAACGTTTTTGCCATGATTAAAAAAGCAGTTCGAAGTAATTTTGAAATAGTTGATCAAAAATTTTTAAAGAATCTTAAACAAAGATTATCTACCGTTGTTGATGATGAAATTGGGTTTAAAGTATGAAACTCCTACTTGAAAACTGGCGTCAATACTTGGATGAGGTTGAGGCTTTTGATGACATAACAACGACCCCAGAGCAAACCCAACAAAGCATTGATTCGTTTTTTGGTCCAGGCTTTGATAAAGGAAAGAAAAAGAGAGAAGAGGAATGGGACGACCATCGAATCATCACTTACGACAAGGGGGGAGACGAGCTTCACTTTGTTTTAAAAGACGGCAATCCTGTCGCTTATGTTGCAGTCGCACCATTTAGAGATGGTTACGCTATCGGGAATGTAAGAAAAAACACCAAGGGTTTTTTTGCAAGTGATCTGTATACCTGGCTAGTAAACAAGTACGGTGTTCTTTACAGCGACAAAGCACAGACAACTGCTGGCGCAAAAACGTGGACCCGTTTGTCTAGAGCAGAACAAGTAGACACCAGTCAAGAAGATGGTAAAGACAAGGAAGGTAAGCCTAGATGGCGATGGAGATTGAGTAAATGAAACTCCTACTTGAAAATTGGCGTAAGTTTTTAAACGAAGGTGGAAATGTATTTGTAGGTCAGACTGCAAGCATTCCAAAAGAATTCATCGAACCCACTTTAGAAAAGTATCGTAAAGAACTTAACAGACTCTTTCCTCTTAAAAAAGAAGTTTTTTCTTCCTTTAGACCTGTCGGGTCTGTTGGTAAGAAGCCTACCTCGGGAGATATTGATTTGGCAGGTGATGCCACCTCTTTTTTTCCCACCGGAGAAGTAACGCCTGAAGAATTAAAGTCTTGGAACATTAATCCAACTGCTTGGAAAGATACTTTTAGTAAATTTAAGACCCGTGCCAGGTCGAGAACAGATGCAGAGCTTGGATGGCGAGCTTTTTTAACTGAATTGGCGAAATATATCAATGAAAACTCCGAACTTATCATTACTGATCCAAAAAAAGTTGGTCCTGGGATTATGTTTTCCCTTTTTCCTCAATTTAGCGATGAAAATAAGCAACAAGACATTGGTGTTCAAATTGATTGGATGGTCGGCAGGGCAGACTGGCTAGAATTTGCATATTATTCAGACCCGCCATCTAAAAAAGACTCTTATCTCAAAGGACTTCACAGAACACAACTCATGCTCGCGATGTTTTCAGTTAAAAATGTGTCCTATCATCACTCTTCTGGTTTAAAAGATCGCGGAACTAAAAAGTTTATTACGAATTCTCCCAAAGAAGTCCTTAAAATGCTAGGCAGTCTCTATAATGGGAAGATTAACAGGTCAACAACTAACAACTTTCACTCTTTGTACGGGTGGTTGAAAGAAAATTCGACGCCTGAAGAGTATCAGAAGGTTATAAGCACTTACTTGAAGATACTTGATAGCACAAAAAGTGTGAAAATGAGAGACCAACTGACTGGAGAAGAGGTTCAGTGTGGTTATGTACCAAAAGAACTAGAAGACTTCTGGATTCAAAACCAACAAGAGCTTAACTTGAAAGGAAAATACATTTGCCGAGATATTAATGAAAAGATATGGAACCATATCCAAGGAAGGTAAGTGAATTCAACCTCTGTGTGCGCTTTGGCTCTCTTATAACAGGTCTTAAAAGATTGTTTGTACAACTGATATGACTTTTGTTAGAATAGACAGTGACGGCGGGGCAGTTTTTGTTAACGAACTCGTCAAAAAGCAATTTGAGGAGAAAAATGAAAGTTGATAGTTCTGCATGGCGCGATCCGAACGATTCTGATCAAGTAGCGCAAGTCTATGTTATAGATAATGGCAAGGTTCTGATATTAAAGAGGTCCGATTGGCTCGCTTGGGCTCCTAATCGTTGGGCTCTTCCTGGTGGACACGTTGAAATCGGTGAAGAGAACGAAATAGCAGCTATTCGGGAGTTACAAGAAGAAACCCAACTTGCTGCTGTGATTATTGAGCATTTTGAAAGCGATGATCACCTGCATTATTTTATAGTAACACAATATACCAATGAAATCAAATTAAACGAAGAGCATACTGACTATGCATGGGTAAGTGTCGAAGAATTAAATGATTTTGACATTGTACCGGAAGTCAAAAAGAGGATTGAAACCCTATTTAATACAGTGAGGTAACTATGAATGAAAAAAATAGTCATTTTTCTTATTTTGTTCTTCCTTGGTATAAGTCAAGTTATGGCAAAAGGTCCAAAATCTAAATTTTATGACTTCTCTGATCAGTTAATTGATGGACAAGTCAAAAAACCCACTGCTCTATACACAGATGCTCGACAAAGAGTCAGGTTTGAGCGGTTATTAAAGTTAAAAAAGAGTTTTATACCCAAATTATATAATACAGCCAAGGAAAAAGTATTTAAATGAAGAAAATTATTGATATTACCGATGCTGATGACGTTTGCTGCAAAGAATGCAATGGCGTCTACTTTACACAGCTAGTTAGAATTAAAAAAGTAAGTGCCATTATGTCCCCCACAGGTCAAGACGTTGTTTTTCCTGTTCAAATTGTAAAATGTGATAGATGTGGCGCAATTGACGAGTCTGTACTCGCAGGAATGTAATAAAGATGAATAAAACTTGGAAAACCTTCTTAAATGACTCAAAAAACTATGATTTATCGAGTTTTATTGTCAAAAAAGAGCTAAATCCCAAATTTTGGAGTAATAACAATGAGTTAGACCCCGAAATACGTGAAAAACTGCTCGAAATTGCCGTGGAGTTCTTCAACTCTCTTGAGGTAGAAGGTATCCAATTGGACGATATTACCCTTACAGGGTCCTTATCCAACTATAATTGGTCTGAATTCTCTGATGTTGATCTACACATCTTGGTCGATTTTGACAGTTTAGACATCGATATAGACACCCTAAAGGACTATTTTAGGGCAAAACAGACGGTTTGGAACAAAAAACACGATATTATGATCCGTGGACACGAAGTTGAGATCTATGTTCAAGATACAAACGAGCCACATGCTGCAACAGCCGTATATTCTATACTTAACGATGATTGGGATATTGAGCCTTCACAGGTAGATCCTAAAATTGACTTCAAAAGTATTAATGCTAAAGCAAATTTTCTTATGGCAGAGATTGACAAAGCCTGTGAGATGTATTGTGATAAAGAATACCAAAAAACTATAGTATATGTAGAAAAAATGAGGGAGAAATTAAGAAAGTTTAGGAAAGCTGGTCTTGACACGGGTGGTGAGTTTTCCGTTGAGAATCTATCCTTCAAAGTATTAAGGCGGAATGGGTACTTAAAAAAGCTATCTGATTTAGCTACAAAGGCTTACGATAAAGCCATGTCAATGGATGGCAACTATAAAGAACACTGGAAGAAGTTCCAAGAGGAACTTGAAGAAGATTATCAACAAGCGGTTAAGAGTAAGCACTCAAGTGGAAAGAAAGAACTGATTGGTGGTGGCGAAGAGCCGAATTCTGCCCCTTATGTCAAAAAACCTTCTTATAAAAGAGGGAACCCACCTGTTGGTTATGCTGGTTCTTAACCAAGAAACTATTTAGTGTGTAATTTTAAGGATTTATAAAGATATGAATGAAATAAAAAAAGTTATTCTTGAGGAAACCCTTCTTGTGCTTCTGGAGCGTGATATGGCTAAAGAAAGGGCACAGTTTGAAAAAGAGTTGATAGGAAGGATCCTTCCTTTAAAAAATAAAGACCCTGATCAGTATGAAGAGACCTTTAATAAAATTATGGCTAAGTGGGATGAGAGAAATCCGACTGGCGCACCGGAAGCAGGTGCAAGTGCAGATACAGATGAAAAAACAAGCAAACCTGAAAAGGAGACCCCTCTTTCTGTATTCAAAAAACAAAAAGATAATCCTGCCTTGAAAAATGATAAAGGCACCACTGAAATGCCTTTGCAATCTTACATGATTAAGAGTTTAGGACTTCCTCAACAAGCAGTGCAGAAAATCACTAAAGCGCTTGAGAAAGGTCTAAAAGCCAAAGGGTTAAACATTGCTGAAAGTGTTTTTATAAAAACGTTTAATATACTTCAAGAACGACCAAGCAAGGCGCAACGAGCTAAAGCAGCTAAAAAGCGAGAAAAGAACTTAAAAAGAAAACAAGCTCGCGGTGAAGACCCTGAAGCTAGAAAAGCAGGAAGCGCGACACGCCGGTTCCAAGGAAGCACTCAAGAAGGAGACCTGATTGGCAGCCTTACTAAGACCTTGGGAGTTTTGAAAACAAAAGAAGATGTTATCGCATTCAAGAAGGCTTTAAAGTTTGGGAAAGCTCCCAAAGGGGCTGATGAACTATACCGAAAAGGTGTTTTTAAACAACAGCTTAAAGACGGTGGTTCTTGGGTTAAAAAAGCTCAAAACTGGTTTCTTCTTGGGAAAGGTAAAGAAGTCGTAAAGCAAAAGATGGATGAACTTCCTCTTGCTAAGGCTGAAGAGAAGTTTGATAAAAAAGAATTGATTAAAGGACTTAAGGGTAAGAAGTACGGCATAATTGGAACTATTATGTATAACTACGCTTTGAAAAGCGGCGCAGAAGATATGGAATTTATTGACAAGTTTTCCAAACTAAACCCTAAAGAACAGCAAAAAATACTTATAAATGTCAATAAAATCCTGAAAAGACAACTCAAAAGGCGAGGATGGGCTGATAATGAAATTGCCCAAAAACTAAATGAAATGTTCCATAAACAATAAATCTGGAATCGTGCTGACACGATTGGTAAGACT